>Ga0131853_10006645_pt1 | contig 20875 bp, 9 predicted proteins | sample TergutLab28metaG_FD_92764 | JGI IMG/M metagenome (GOLD analysis project Ga0131853, IMG submission 92764) | Labiotermes labralis P1 segment gut microbial communities from Petit-Saut dam, French Guiana - Lab288 P1 (version 2) (version 2) | ecosystem: Host-associated > Arthropoda: Insects >...
AAACCCCTGCGAGTCACACACATTTCTTCTAAACAGAGAGCTAAGACTTGTATAGTTATGTGTATATATATATATATATATATATATATATATATATATATATAATGCCGGTCCCAGTGGCCACGCGGTCTAAGGCGTAGGTCTGCGACCGCTCGCCTGTTGAGATCGTGGGTTCGAATCCGACGGGGGGCATGGAAGTTTGTCTGTTGTGAGGGTTGTGTGTTGTCAAGTAGACGTCTCTGCGACGAGCTGATCACTCGTCCAGAGGAGTCCTATCGACTGTAGTGCGTCGTTGTGTGTGATCAAGAAACCTCAAGAATGATGAGGCCATGGCCCGCGTTGGGCCGCAGCGCCACAGGGGATATATATATATATATATATAATTATTTTAAGTTTTACTTTTATCATTTGGTACAGAAGACTCAAATACGAAAGCATGCAAAAGCTATTACAGTGTCTTTAGTGAAAATCGTAGAGTCATTTTGTTTTTTTATTAAGTTCGCGCTTAACACAACTTAATTTAAGCTGTCTTTAATTAAATCCACTTACTCTACGCGGCCCGAAGACGGGAGAAAACGTGATTATGTAAGTCTGAAAGGGAAGGCTGCACAGACTCAAATCAACCCCACAAGCTAGTGAAGATATTCTGTCTCTGAAGGTCCTTCTGTTGGCTTAACTGTATAAAGATTGGCCTGGTTCGCTTCGTGATCTTCCAAAACACTAACCGAATTCAAATCAAATTGGTAGAGCCGGTCAGAAAAAGAAGCGGTGAAGAAAACACACGTCACAAATATTTTTTATGTTTATATAACATGCCTGTATCTGTCGGTGCAACTACTGCTTAAACCTGAAGAAGAAGGAAATACACCCTTCCAAATCAGTGTAATAAAAAACAACTTGATGAATTATTTATCCTCAGTTTATTTCGTCACTCATCCTCTACATGTTTCGGGCATATTGGTAGCCCATCATCAGGAGGTATGCTGCATGTATACAACAGTTGGCACGTGCTGTGCTTTTTGGTTGACTGTCTGTTGGCCAACAGACAGCTGTTATGTATGCAGTATAACTCCTGACGATGGGCTACCGAAACATGTAGAGGTTGTTTGAATGGAAGCATCGCGATGTGCTTGTAACGTAGTTCAATATTAAACAGTCTACGTCAGCACAATCACTTTATTACTCAAGGTAATTATAAGGTTACATGTTTCGACTATAGATTTGTCATCCTCAGGCCTATTTTGTCAATTGTGTCACAAGATGCTATGCACACCTTGGGATCCCATCGTGTTTACATCCATGGAATACATCAAATTAAATCGTTTGTCTCTAAGGGCGTGACGTGCAAATTGTGTTTTCAAAAGAGTTGGATACATAAAATTGGATCATTTGTCTCGTAAAATGTATTATACAAATTATGTCTAAAAAGTTAAAATATTTAAAATTCTTGACGGTGTGTTGCTCTTCACCATTTGCAAATATGAGTCCCGTTGTCGTCTGGTTGTTTTTGGAGCTATGGGATGCTGTATATGGTGTACTTGTGACTTCGGAGTACGTCTTATAATTACCTTGAGTAATAAAGTGATTGTGCTGACATACACTATTTAATATTATGCGATTATTATGTAGAGGTTGGTTGAAGAATGAAACCGAGGATAAATAGTGCATCGATTTTGTATTTGATACACGGATGTATCGAGATGCACGGTCAACAAAACAAGAAACCGTTCCAAATATTGGTAACTGTTCACCAATCGGCACGGCATAACATCCCAGAACACCTGAATATTAAGCAACACCTCTGTGAAAACTTCAAACCTCGCGTTCTTAAAACTTGCAAACCTGTTTGAATCTATTACCTGATATATTTCTTTATCTCTCACATCTTCTCGCTTCTTGTCCTCACACTTCTGTACCGCATTGTATATTGCTAGTTTACCGGCTGGCAGCACGTAAATACAGCAGACCTTGACCCTTCGGTTCTTGTTTAATAAACAAAGGTAGCTGTCCGGACTTACTGCAAGGTTTGAGTGGTTACAAAAGGTAGTCTGTCTTCTGGGATGTTACTGAGTGTCGATGGGTAATTTGTTACCGACTTCACGGTAAAGCCTCTCTATCCCATCTTCAAGTATTAATGAATTTTTATATTTTGCTGAACGTGCATTCTGGTACGACTCTGGGCAAATGACCAACTTGATGCACAATTATGTTATATTGTATGTTTGTTGTTACAATCTTCTACATGTTTCGAGCAACTCTGTGCTCGTCATCAGGAGGTCGAATTGTATTAATACAGCATCTGGTATAGTTTTTTTTTATTTTCGTTGTTACACCGTGCATGTTGTTGAGTTACTCAATTATTACACCAACTACTGCACATATATAAAATTAATAAAATTTACACATTAAAACATTAAAAAAGCTCCGACATGTTTCGGTCCTAGGACCATCATCAGGGAGCCATATCGTCCTTGCTAAAGTTACACTATAAAAAGTCACATTAACTTCGCTGTACCAGTTGGGTGTTGTGGCAGCATGCCGTGTTGTGTTGTGTAATGTTATGTTGCGAAGAGTGCCCTGCTATGGATGTGAATTCTGTGTTTCGTTGCTTATCACGCAACGAAGCACAGAACGCACATCCGTAGCAAGGCACTCTTCGCGTCATAACATTACACAACACGGCATGCTGCCACAATACCCAACTGGTACAGCGAAGTTAATGTGACTTTTTATAGTGTAACTTTAGCAAGGACGATATGGCTCCCTGATGATGGTCCTAGGACCGAAACATGTCGGAGCTTTTTTAATGTTTTAATATGTAAATTTTATAAATTTTATATATGTGCAGTAGTTGGTATAATAATTGAGTATCTTATGTAGTATTATCTGTAAGTGACCGTCCGGTGTGCACACCGGACAGTAGAGGATTATAAAAATAAACATATTATTTAACATAATTTTGCATCAAGTTGGTCATTTACCCAGGGTCGTTCAAGTATCAAGTTGTCTTGAACATATTGGGCCTTCAAAATGGCACGCTGTTCTGAAACGTCCTTAACAAACTGACTCTTCGCAACGTCTCAGAAGCCGAAGACCCCAAGTACACCGAGCGAAAGACAAAAGTCTCACACCACCTGCCCTGATCGAGATTTTTTTCATTGTTCACTGTCACATTCCAACAAACATTGCGTATAATCAATCTGAATTCAGCTATGATACAAGCTTGTACATTTCCCTTTTTAATGTTGTATGGGGTTACCTCAGTCATATTAGTACATAGTGTTCAGCGCAGCTGGTATTGTTGTTGTTTTGTTGTTCGCTGGTCACTGCACCTTGATTTTAGCCTACGATGCAAAATGATATAACATAAAACAGCTGACGATCTGCCTTTGTGGAATTTCCAGGCAAACACATGCAGGAATTAGTTCGTATTATTCAACAATTCAGTATCACAGTTCCGCCTATTAGAAAAGAGGGGTTTGTTGCTAAAGACACGGTTATTAACACAAGAAAAGCGTAAAATATTAGAAATGGACATGACAAAGAAAAATGAAATTTAAAATAAACACATACACATCGTCCTCTCATTCACAATATTCTCTGTTCAATTAATAAAGAAGTGTAATATTAATTGTTCTTTTCCGCAATGTTCAAGTCGGTTTGATATTCTCTTCAGCTCGGTTCTTTGGGCGTTTGCCCAGCCCGACCAACTCTACAGCCATCCCTAAAGAATGGTCAGTTTTACGTGAAACCCCTCATGCGTAGCGTCGATACAAGTGACTTTAAGTTGTATTCGGGAGAGGTCTGGTTCGAATCTTGCCCAGGACACCTACAATCCTCAAACATAATTAGTTCATCCAAGCTAATGACGGACGAGTGGCTTAAAGCAGACGACGACTGTTTCCTTCCACATGCTTTTCTCGTTGTAATTCCATATCGTTCAGTGGTTTGAACACGAATTCACGTGCAGGAAGGAAGAATTTACGAGGGCGGGAATTTAATCGCAGCCAGACACCGAAATCTTGTAAAGAGTTGCGCAGCTCCCTGTGTCTCTGACCCTGTTGCGGATTGACTAATCCAGTGGCTCTTAAACTGAGAGATATATGGAGTGCACTCAGAAGCGGATTGCAGACAAATTCCTGACCATACATAGGCAATTTAAATCCTGTTGGTGTTATTTATTTATTCTTTCGCTTTCGTGAACATGATGCCGCGATTACCCTATGAAATAAATCGTGGAGACAGAGTGACGGTAATCCGAGTGGCGGTAAATTAGCTGTATGCCTGACAGGTAATTACACGCGTATGAAATACTGCCATCCCCCCCTAATTCGTACCCCCCACTCCTACCAGGAAGCCGTAAACTTGTGGTGATTATTGAAACAGTGTCAGCGGCGACCACAGAACTGCACACAGCAAGTGCTGGCGGTGATTTAGGTACGCTGTACGTCTCTCCGAGGATTCAAAGGAAGAAATGTGCGATGTAGAGACGGTGAGGTGTCTGGTAGCTTATGTGATGGTCGGTCAAACTTACAGGGTGTAGATGGAAATGAGAAAGTTAAGATGGCTGAAGTAAGAACAGACGTGAGAAAGATGCAACGAGGTGGCCTTGCACATACGCCGCCCTTCTTGGCTGAAGATAAAATTAATGTGACGTTTCGCACGCATGGGTGACAGGCTACAGCATTTCAGTCGGGAAATCTCAAGGGAATAAATCACTTAGCAACTAGTCCTGGATGAATTTATAGTATTAAAATTCGTCACAGAGAATGAGGCTCTTACGGGTGGGGACAGAATTCAACTGGCTAAGGACGGGGGGGGGAAGCTGGTTTCCACTGACGGTAATTTTTAGACAAGGCTGAGCTACCTTCAGCTTCTTAAGTAAGACTATACCGTGGAACTAAAATACGAATTCAATAAGCACGTATTAATCGGACAAGTCAGTTTGGTCAGATGCTACAGCTGTGTGGTTGGGGAGGGCTGCGGGTGGCTTGACGAAGTCACTAATGGACCGACCCACAAGGGACTGGATTAGGTCCCCCACATCCGACAGACGTTAAATTACTGGTCTCTCTCTTTAATGATGGAAATGGTGCATAATCCTCCGCGTTTTGGTTCACGTTTGTAACATTATGGCTCAGTGGCTTCGTGCTTCCCTCCTCCCCCTTCTTATATTCAGCTTATGGGTATATAGTTTTATTTTAGACACACACACACCCACACGCACACGCACGCAACACGCACAAACACGCAACACGCACACACACGCAACACGCGCACACACACACACACACACGAAACACGCACACGCACACACACGCAACACGCGCGCACACACACACACGAAACACGCACACACACCCAACACACACACACACACGCAACACGCACACACACACGCAACACGCACACACACACGCAACACGCACGCACAAACAACCACACACACGCAACACGCGCACGCACACACACGCGCACACGCAACACGCACGCACGCACACGCACGCACCACACACGCGCCGAACACGCACGCACAAAGATGTGTGTAGTGTGTGGCTTATTTTTGTATGATTATTCACCTATTCGCAGTTTATGTAGCAAGCCTGTCAGTACTGCAGACAATAACGTTCAATGAAAGGATAATGAACTGGATAGAATGTTGAAAGAAACGGTCGTCTGCTGATTTAAGGTAATATAAGGGTATTTAACTGGCGATATTAAGGAAAATCACGAAAAAAGCTTGGGGCTTAAATTGGGGACGTTTTGAACACGAAGCAGGAAGGTTAACCACGAGGCAGCGATATTAAGCAGTGACGGATCTTATCTCTCTGTGAAGATTAGAAATGAAAGTGCCTGAACACGCGACCATATTGCACATAGGGCGGTAGAAGTGCAGATTCATGAGTTCTTATCCTCTGCGCTGGGTGGCGTCGAGTATTCGCTCCACGTTCCAACACTTTTACCCGACAGACATGCTTACAGTGTCCATTAGGCAGCTAAGTGACCCTTGAACCGTCTTGGACATGGTAAACGGATGGAATTCTCGTTGACCGTTCTCAGCTCTCTTTCTTTGGGAGGTTTTCATTTAAACGTGAGGCTGTCTGAGAGTACAGCTATAGCCATTCTATCTAACGATCTGTTTCAGAATAGATCTAACGCTAACACACCTACCATTGCGACTACATCAACTGCGTACTTAAGCTAAACGTAATTTTTGAATCGGTATGTAGACAGCATCCATTACAGCATTCTTAGTATGTTTATGAACTACACGCAACATTTGTATCACACAGCTGCAGTCCTGCATTGATTTTTGCTTCGGACGGCAAGAAACGCGGATTTGGGTTTGCCTTAAATATTACTTAGTTTTTGAAATTCCATAACCACAACCTTTGTGCCTAATAATAATAATAATAATAATAAGCCAGTGTGTGAAGAGGGAAATGTCACAGTGTTGTGGAATCAAGCAGCACACAGAGAGAGAGAGAAGTTACAGCAAATAGGCCAGATATAATATTAGAAACAATAAAGAGAAAACATGCACACTGACAGATGTGGCAATACCCACAGACAGAAATGTTGTGCAAAAGGACGCGGAAAAGAAGTTAAAATACAAGAGATTATGTACAGAGATACAACGAATGTGGAACCTGAAATGTACGATTGTACCAGTAATAATTGGAGCCACTGGAATAGTAACGGGAAGCTTAAGGAAAATTTTGGAAGCTGTACCAAGAAGACATTCGATAGATTCACTACAAAAGACAGCTATACTTGGAACATCACACATAATACGGAAAGAACTGCAGTGTGAAGCTTGAAGCCTGAGCGGAGGGGATCACCGCTGGTTTAAGAGAGGAACCAGGAAGAAAAGGCCTGTGACAGAGACATCCATATCGTATAATAATAATAATAATAATAATAATAATAATAATTTTAAGTTGGGGCATCTCAGTTATGTACTACCATCGCATAAATTAGGATAAAAATAGTCAAAACTTAAATGTGGAAGGTTTATTAGCTAAGTAGCAGTAGCATCACCAATAAAAACTACATGTTTCGGCCTACCTAGCGGCCTTCGTCAGGTTACATCCGTCTGCTACAAGAGCCCCAGGGCCTCCAAGATTTCCCTATACATATTAGTTAGCAGTATAGAGCAATAGGTGATGAGATCTCAACATCTAGACGCAGATATACGTAATGTGTAAACGTTTTGTTGCAGACGGATGTAACCTGACGAAGGCCACTGGGTTGGCCGGAACATGTAGTTTTTATTGATTGTGCTACTACTTAGTTAATAAAACTTCCACAGTTGTGTTTTGACTATTTTTATCCTAATTTATGTAATAATAATAATAATAATAACATATCAATTGAACCACAATGGACAGAAAATCATTCTCTAGCCTATATAGAGTGTTTGCTTGAAACTCTGTGTTTTTAGAAAAAATATATATTATTTTTAAAGTTATTGGTGGTACAGGCCTTAGGACAATGAATCCATAACACGTGGTATATTGGATCATAATTTTCCAGTATGCCGGTAGGAACATATTGTTATAAATTTCAGTCATTGGCTCCTTTCTGCTTAAAATTAGTGAACTTGAAGTACGGTAGGATGAAGGGCTACGCCATTATGAAATAGATGCCAACATATTTTTAACCACAGTTGCCGTGTTTAGATATAGTAAATTTAATCCTGCACACACCTCTAAGTCTGCGGTACTCAGAATCAAGGAAAAGAACACTAACAGCCTCTACAGACCTGTATAGAGATTGCTTTAACTTTACCTTTGCTGTATATTACTACATGACTTCCGGTATATTGTGGTGTATGGTTTTGTGCTTCCAGTCACTACCTTCATACCCATGTATTAATATCGTCTGCAAGCTATTTTACAGTTGTACATTTCACATTCCGTACGCATTGCTTTACGGTAGACATATGAGAATACATAAAAATTGTTGATTTGTAAAATCACAGTGGAAAATTATGAAAATTATTAAAATTATATCCTTATTTTTGGGGTGTTTATATTCTTATTTTCCCTCTTGCCTATTAAAGCGGATCTTGTTTGAAAAACACTTACATAAACAAAAACTAAGCAGAAGATTACAATAGCTAGGCCATACTGTAGTGTAGCCAATCGAAACCCATCGGTATTAAAGAGGTAGGCACAAACACTGTCTACATCTGTTACCGCGAAACCACAATTCGTCGTTCTGTCACTTTTCTACATAATCGCTATTACGATACACGCTGTAGAGATTTGGATGCGCCGCAGTTCCGTTTGCTTATCACCTAGCACCAACCATGCATGCAGCACCGCTCCGTGCCCTGCCAAAGCGTTATTGTGGTGACGACCTACCATATGATCTCTCAAGGTCCCGAAAAAGACTGTTGATTTCCCAGCTGTACTTTTCGGTTATCACAGACGTCAGAGGCTTATTTAGACATCGTGCCGTGTGTTAAGTCAACCTCTTTATTTGATGTTAATTGCGAAGCACACATCGCAGGTTCTGGTGCGTTTGTGTGTTGCAAGGAATGTGGATGGATCTCTCCCGTAGACATAATATCAGCCAGTTTTCTTCTCTTACTATTTCAGAAGAATGTTACCATAAAGTTACTGGCCCAAGGCGTTCTTATTCTTTTGGCGATTTGACGTACTGCTCTTGTGTTCGCCCGTTAGCCAGCGGTGAAGTCAACGGCAACACAGGCTCTGCTATAACAACGTGGCTTCCTTCACTGCATTGGATCGAATTCTAAAGTGTGTAGCAATTTCTCTTACTGTTGCTCTTCCGTCACCTTTGATGGGCGCAACTGTTTGTGCTTCTTGGGTACTTTGCTGGCCGTTCTTGCTGCTTCACTGCAAAGCGCAATGGCGACGCCCATTTTCTTGCTTTCGAAGCCCTTCAACCAGTGCCTCAAGCAGACATTTCCATACACACGACCAAGCCTATAGGCAGTGCGTTCAATTGAACAGTTCTGTTTAGAAATGATGATTATTCTAGAGTAATGGTATGCAAAATGGGCCCGCGAGCCTCATGCAGCCCTTCTAATTTTGCAGTGTGGCCTGCGATATAATTTCAGAAACACAAAAGATGTACGAAATTGAAAGAATAATTATTTTATTCGCGTCCATAAGCAACGTTTTTCATAAACACGTAATTTTGACCACACAGCAATCCTACTGACCCTACGGAGTATGCTGATATAATTTAGGTTCTTCGACAAGAAATTAAATCTGGGTTCCAAGGTTTTTGAAAACATGGGGACACTTACAGTTTTATCTCTTCACTTTTGACATAAATATCGGTACAGTTTTAGATTAATTAAATTCGGTTGGAAGTTTTAGATTTACAGTGCGATGAGAAAGTATAAAGTAAATTTCGTAATATTACAATTCTTAACTTCTATAACATTAGTAGCCTCGAACGACAAATTATAAACTTATTTGGAAGTACTTACATATGTAAACATTATCAAATCCTTTTACTCCTTGTGGAACACAGAGCATCCATGAAGAGCTTCCAGGCATTGCGGTCTCCAGCCATCCCCTTGACCCCGTTCCATAATCTTCTTGTGCTTCTTATCTCATCCTCTATTGTCCTTCGCCACGTTGTCTTCCGCCTACCTCTCCTTCTATATCCCTGAGGATTCCAATCTAATGCAGTTTTCTCTATTGCTCCATTTTCTTTACGTAATGTGTGTCCAATCCAATTCCATTTTCTTCTTTTTATCTGATTCTCTATTGACTTCTGATGGATGATTCTCCATAGTTCTTCGTTCGTAATCTTATCGGTCCATTTTATACTCATTATTCGTCTTTAGCATTTATTTACAAACATCTGTAGTTATATATGTAAAGAGTTCCTTTGAAACACGCGTGCTGACAACGATTCATTCAGAAATGGACTAGACGTTGAGAGGTTAGAAATCCGTCTTCTTGTCGCAACTTTTTACATATCTCCAGATTTTAACACATCAGTGACTACTTAACCAGTGCTATTTTTCTCATTGAAGTGATAAACAGTGAATAAACAAGAGCAAGAGAAGGGACAGATGGCAAGGAAATGAAAATAGTCCTTTTTATCGTTGCGCCTTGCATTTTGTAATTTATTTAAGTAACACACCAACAAATGCACATATATAGAATTTAAAAAGCTAAAATTTACATTAAAACGTTTAAAACGCTCCTACATGTTTCGATCATACGATCATTCTCAGGGAGCATACTTTGTTCCTTGCTAAAGTTATAGTTTAAAACACTCAGTGATTTAATTCGTTATATTAATTTGGTGCTGTGGCAACGTGTCGTGTGTTATGTGTGAGTCAATTGAGACCGGCTGTGGATGCGCTTGTTGTGCCGTATAGCGTGAGTCTCACGCTGTACGGCACAACAACCGTACGACTCACACATAACACAGTTAACGAAAATCAGATCTCGATGCAATTTACGTGCAAGATGCTTTAACAAAAAAAAAAGTGATAACGGTGGTAGACTCCAGTTGAAATGTGATGGCACACGGTGACGCACGGGAGGGGAAGTGAAAGGGAAACTGGCGAATGGAGTGGGTAGCCAGTACCCTTCACACTACCTCGGAACATGGTGTATCCAGCATTACTACCGCTGATGCGCACATATCTGCTGCCAGTAGTCGACTGAAATGACGCCCCTGCCGATTTAAATGGACTCGTCCGTTTCGCCGAAAGACGAAATCTGGTTTCTGCGCGTGTGCCATCACATTTCAAATCCACTCTACTTGTATTCGGAGGACGCGTGTCACATTTGTTCAGCCCTGCCATTACACCATTTAGCAACAGGGACATAACATGAACAGTACACAGAAGTTAGTGGGAAGTCCCGCCACGTACGTAATATGGCAGTCTCATTCTTTTGTCAGGATGTTTTTGCGCGTATAAATACGAACGCGGCTGCCTAGAGTCGTGAATATCTGGGAAAAATGCGTATCGTCCTATGTGTGGCAGTTTTCGTACTGCTGGTTCCCAGCACGTCCTTTGGCAAGACATTCACCCGCTGCGGACTGGCAAGAGAACTGAAGCGGCACGGCATCTCGGATCTCAGAAACTGTAAGTAGGCCTTTAATAACCCGTGACTTTAGTTTTCTTGATCAGCACGTAATTTCTCCAAAACAAAATGTCGTCTTTCGAAAGAGCATTATTTTAACCTTCGTTAGCATTTCATGTTCAGTCGGGTAACAATTGAGCAATAACGTGAGTAGATATATTCTATTCCTGAACATGTCAATAAAACATTATTGGTTACATTTCTTAAACCGCAGTGACTTAATCATCTGGAATTACTCAGTGACATTGTCTTAAATCCGAACGCACTTGACTTATCTCGCGTTTGATTCTTGGAACTGGGAGTGGTATTTTCTCCACTCGATTTGAAGATCTACTTGTAGTGGTCGTGTCGCCTTGGCGCCATTTCTTTACTTAAGATCTCGCGTGCCTTGCACACTAATTTTGAATATAATGATACACAGCCATGACGGTGTTCTTGTTTACAGTTTTGGCATTCTTCCCATACCAGGTGTGAAGATTTAGGTTGTAGAATTGTTCCCAACTTTTTAGAGACGTTCGTCATACCCTCGTTTGGTGACAACATTGGAGCACGATGGATGGAAGTGAGTCTGATATTAAGGTGCGAGATCTTTATGTTAACAAATTCTGTGCTCCTATGAAATGAGTTGTTGTTACGCGGAAGACGTCTCTCAGAACTTTTAACTTGAGACTAGAAGTGAGTGCTTACAATGACCCCGGGATGTGACAGACGTAGTACAATGTCCTCAGCATATAAAGCTGCTTAAGTCTGACCTAAACACTGAACTAGTCTGGGCCGCCTCACTTGCCAGGCATGTTCGTAACGTCATAATTTCAAATCCCCTTGGGTGGGAAAGGATTGGGAGAATTTTGGCCAGCGCACAATTTGTCCCTGCCTAGGCCTGTTGGAACTATTTCAGAACTATTCAAGAGCCGGGATAGCTCAGTCGATATAGCGGGTACATCAAATGTAACGTAGGACCGGGATAGCTCAGTCAGTATAGCGACTCACTACGGGCTGGACGGTCCGGGGATCGAATCCCAGTGGGGGCGAGATTTTCTGCACCCGTTCAGACCGGCTCTGAGTTCCACCCAGCCTCCTACACAATGAGTATCGCATCTTTCCCGGGGTACAGCGGCCAGGGCGTGGCGCTGATCACCCATCACATTTATCACCGAGGTAAAAAAAATAATAGAGCTCTACCACTACTCTCCCCCTGGGCCTTCGTGGCCTGTTCTATGGTGAACTTTACTTTACTTTACTTTACTTTACTTTACAACTTTTCACTTTTTGGTGTATAACATGAAATATTGTTTTACTTGGGAAAACAAAACGATCCCTAGGGAGTGCCGTTTGACGCAGTGCATAGAATTTACCGCAGCGTTCTTTAATTCGAAGTGTCATACGTTGTCACGACACGAGTGTAAACGTAGTTACACTTTCATTTACGTACGTAAGAATGTGCGGCCTTCCCTGCACCAGTTTTCATAAAAATCACTCGCAAAACAGACTTGTGTGCAGCTTTCTCGTACAGATTTTGACCCAAATCTTGAGAAGGTTGGTTGGGGGGGGGGGGGTTGTGGAGGAATGTGTAAGTTGTGAATAGAATTTTGTGTGTGCCCTTAAGTGCGCCTTTCATTCGCCGAATTTGACGAAACCCCACAATCACCAACAAAATATTGAGGCCAATTCATCTTAAATCGAATGAAAATGTAGAAAACACGCATAAAGTTTGATGTACGTCCTTACTATATGCGTGTGGCTTTTAATGCACCAATTTCCGTGAAACTTGCCAATGCTCGACCGCATTGCGTGCGATCTGTTGTGTCACATTTTACTCAGGTTACTTAAGGAATGTGAAAAGTATGTTAAGCCTTTTGCTTACGCCCTCAAGTAGAGCATGATCACAACCCAGCCGGTTCACAAGAAAGTCACAATTGTGTCCGACAACTCTTAGTAATTTTGACGTTTTGCTGACCGTGCATCGCAGTATATTTATATCAGTATTTTACCAACTTGATGCATAAAATTTGTTTCACGATAAGTTTTATATCATGCCTCTACATGTTTCGACCATTTTGACCTCCTGATGATGAACACATGTGCTCGAAACATGTAGAGGCATGAAATAAAATTTACTGTGAAACAAATTTTGCGCATCAAGTTGGTTAAATACTAAGATAAACTCTTAGTAAGTTTTATACCGATTTTCATGAAAATCCGAGAACTTTTTCAGTTGCTGATGCTAGATCCCAAAGCACGTACTGCTAATGTACTATCTTAATTTTTTTCGTATATACTGCCTACCTAAAACAGGTTACTGAAAAGATAAGTAGGCCAAATTTCTCATCAGTTCATCGCCCGTTGTTCAGAGCTATGGGAATAGCAATCAAACACCTGCAGCCTATGTTCTTCCCGTAATGTTAGAGACCAATTTACACGACCAACAAAAACACCAAAAACTGCAGACCTACGGTTTCCTATATTTTAATCTTCGCGTTTCCACACAGGAAATGGGAGAAACAGGTATTCTGAACGGAATGGTGGCAAACACTTTTGATTTAATCTGTAAATGGAGTTTTGATTTGTCAGTGTCACTCTCAGTTTCTGTATAGAATGTAATAACATCTAAAAGAGAAACTTTTATGCTAAACATGGAATGGCTGTACTTGTCTATTTTAGGCTCTTGTGACCGTGCGTCATGAACGTAGGTTGAAGAGAGAGAAAAACCAACAAGATGCAACTAATCTAATGTTTATTATCACAGTTCTATCTCAACATGTTTCGGGCATCATTATGCCCATCACCAGGAGAACAAGACCGTGTACCACCGCATATGGTGTTCTGCACTGTAACAAGAGGGAAAAAAACCGTAAGATGTGAGAGCCGTAGTGTCTGTGTTTGGTAGTACACGGTCTTGTTCTCCTGATGTTGGGCATAATTATGCCCGAAACATGTTGTGATAGAAGTTTGATAATAAACATAAGATTAGTTGCGTCTTACTGGTTTCTCTCTCTTCACCCTTGCTGTACTTGTCATTTCTTAATATGCGTACGAATTGTGTGACCTTCGTAGAAATTTTTGATCGGAATCTGATAAAATACGCACTGTTTCAGCCGGTTGAACTGCAGGGCAGGTGCTGAACACTGTCATATACTGTCAGCTAAATATATGAATGTGTGTGGTTTGGTAATTGTAAACGTGTGATCTGGTCGCCAGGGGTGTGCATGGCGCAGAGTGCGAGCGGACTGAATACCAACAAGGTAGGAGCACCAAATAGAGAAGGGAACCGAGGCTATGGGATATTCCAGGTAAGGATAAAGTTTTAAAGCGCTGAGTCGCATAAAAATTTAATAAAACTGAACCATTCTTCGTGGATTTAATTTTCGTGACAATGATGGCAGAAGAAGTGGTGATTTTGGCCCAGAAAGTAATGGAATATAATATTTATGCGTCATATTATATTATTCAAGTATATGTACATGTTTTAGTCACATGTAACGTTGTTTGAACACGTACATCATTATATGTGCATGTGTGTGTGTGTGTGTGTCTCTCTCTCTCTATCTCTCTGCGTGTAGGTACGGTCGCACAAAAACATGTAGCGACGTACGTTGAGACATGTAATGATAAATATCTTCAAGACATGATATATGTGACCACCAAGCATTATTTCAAATTCGTAATTAACTTACACTGACCCATTTGATACTGCATAACCTGAACAGCCAAGAAATCGCCGTTAAATAGAACAAAGAACAAACAAATATGGAATTTAACAAACAAAAATATATAAATATTTTAGTCTCATCCCTCAAGAGAAGATAAAATTGGGCGTCATAACTGTAAATGGGAATATAATATTAAAATGAGTATTAAAAAGAGAAAGGACGTGGCATGTAGTCACGCAGCTCAGAATGAAGGACTGGTAGAGTTTTAGTGTATAACTTACCGTTTCGCAAAGGGCCGTAAACGTCTTGACCAACTGCGTAATCGCAAACCCTGTGCAAAAGACAGCAATGCACGGTGGGTGGGTATTAGATATCACACGGCATAAAGATGAATGACTCTAGGTTATTACGTAGTGTGCTGATGTCGTCTCGTTGACATTTTTATTGCAGATCAACAGCAAATACTGGTGTAAAGATGGACGCAGGGGAGGAGATTGCAATATTAGATGCGAAGGTGAGTTTGGAAGGTTCAGCATTGTGTTAAGGTGTTTCACCGTCGTGTCTCCAATGTCCATGCTGTGACGTTCCGTTCGGAGACGTCTGAATAAAAATATAGGCGATATAGACCTTAGCATTAATGGGGGTAGGTGGGCTACTTCGTGTTCGGAACGATTTGGTGTCGCGAAAAGACTTAAAATACTACTCAAAGATCGGCGTATGAGAGACTGGGTGAAAGCAACAGGCGGACTGGACCGAATTTAGGTCACTGATGCGCACCTTAGAGTCATAAGGTGCATAAAAGACCACAAACGGAAAGGTATGAGAGACTCGGAAAGCAGCAGTTCAGATGGGAGGGAAATACAGAGAGGTATGCTAAAACGAACGTAATTGGTTCTAGAATCTCGTTCGTTATAGCATCTGTTCGTTCTAGCATACAATGAAATATATGTGTTTAGGGGTAATCCGTTTCAGACGCTCAGCCTAGAGCCAAGTTACTACACAACACAACAATTTTAAGAGGAAAAATATAATACAAAATAAAAAATATAAGTGTAAGACTAATATAAAATTAATTTATTTAACTTTTATACACTGTGCATGTAAAATTGAAAAGCATAAACAAAATTTCCTTAGTAAAAACTATGAACAAACGTTACCTAATAAGAAGTATAAACATTCTAACGCACATGGAAAGCATAAACAGTCTATCCCTAGTGAAAAACTACAATAAAACTTTCTATGATAAACGGTATATTTCCGCGTTCGTTGTAGCATCTGTGTTCGCTGTAGCATTCTGATTTTATTGATAAAAATTGTTCTTTTTGTATTCGTTCGTTGTAGTATCATTCGTTGCAGCACACCCCTCTGTATTTAAACGGATCCTAAAATCGGAATGCGACAGTGTGAGCTGGTCTCGTCTGCCTAATAATTGGGTCCAGCGACAGGTTTTTGGAACAAAGATAATGAAATTTCGAGTTTCTATTAAATACGGGAAACTCGTTGTTCGGTTGAGTTCTGCGAGTAATTGGCCTATAGTTAATACAAAAATGGACGGATTATACATTTAAGAAACGAGCAATAATTAACAATGAATTAAAACTAAATGGGCAGGTCCTAAAGTGTGGTTACGTGTTACAAGAACAAATAGCCATATCGCTCATTTGCGACAAAAATGTCACAACTCAAAATTTGGTATTTTTGAATTATTGGTACAGTAAGAAACGTTTGCGGATGCACTTTTAACAGGTATAGTGTCATAACGCAATTTGCAAAACTCGCCGCTGGACAGCAGCTGTGTCGTTGTTGCACTCATAGAGAATTATAGCACTTCAAAATCTTTAAACGTTTCTCCTGAAAAATCATAAATTTAGAGTTGTGACACTGTCGTCACAAATGAGCGATATGAATAATTCTGCCCCTAATATTTACTGGACAGTACTATATTAAATTTGCCAGATATTCTGTAGCCTAAAAACTTCGCATCTGCTCATGTTCGTATTGTTAAACTTTTAAAGCCTGTTGGTTACGTGATGCACGCTCTACCCACACGTAATTGGTTTTGTATTTATCTGAGAACAAACAGCGACTTGTGCCACTTACACACCAAGCCAAGCCATAGTGTTAACTGGGGGCGGAGACTTGCGCGAAGGGCAAGTCGACGTCCCCCTGTCTGTTAGCCATTCCTGCGTTTGACCGCATAGCTGGGCTCAGTAACAGACACCTAAACACTAACAGGGGATTATGCTTATTTTGAAGTCAGGCTGAGGGCCTTGACTGGTCTTGCCAAAGACTAGGGCCTAGATTACCCTGGACCAAGTATGGGAGTGATAAACTTTGGTTGGTTGGCTGTCTGGGTTCCGAGCCCAGACTGGCTCTGTCGTATACTGGAGTTATGCAACGTTTGTCAGGCACTTAGGTGAAGCCGCCGCTACTGGTGGAGGTCAGTGCGGGCCGTGCCCCGACTTTGCATCGAATACCCTGGCATTTGCCTTACAACCGAGGAAAATAACGGAAAACCTCAGTCAGGGTCACCGAAGGGCTCTTGGCTGATCAGCGCCGAGCGCAATTCCTTTAGTCGACTTGGCCATCGCAGGCGATGGCCACGATTGGCCTGCTGTCCCCTGCCGCTCTGGGCTTTCGCGTCAAGCGACGGGGTCAACCGTCGGTCAGTTTAAGTATCTGCCGAGTTGCCGTACTAAGGGGGTTCCCCACATCAGCTAACTTTGAGTCAAAGCTTTCGGTCAGGGCTCTGATGTGGTCGGCAAACAGCGGAACGCCCAGATCCTCGTGTATGTGCCTGTGACTTATTATGTACAAGGGGGCACCAGTAGCGAGGCGAAGACACTTGGATTGTAACACCTATAGCCTTCGGACATGGGTGCGGGCAGCGGACCTCCACGCTGGGCACGGATAGTCCATCATGGGGCGGATGAGCTGCTTATAGAGCAGGACTCTGTTCCTGACGGATAGATCACTCTTCCTATTCAGGAGGGGGCCCAGCATACCCAAACTTTGAGCAGCCCTCTTCCTCACCTGATCGATGTTAGGCGACCAGGTGAGTCGTGTATCTAGGGTCATCCCAGATTACGAGTTGTTTAGACCCATTCCATTGGTTCCCCGAAGAGTGTTACTGTTCGGGGCTGGATGAAGTGCCGTCCGGCACGCACGAAGATTATCGCGGTGCTCTTAGAGACATTAATGGCGATTCTCCATTCACTCACCCACAGTTGAAGGTCGTCGAGGTATGACTCCAGGTAGCTAACAAGTAGCTTCGGTTTGCGGGACGTGGCTATGATGGCCGTGTCGTCCGAGTAGAGGGCCAACTCGACGTGGTGCGAGGGTGGGGGCATGTCGTTGACATACAGACTGAAGAGGATAAGGTAGATCAATCCTCCCTGAGCTACCCCAGCCCGCATGCCTCGACGAGATGACGTGGCCGTCTGGAAGGACGCTTCGAACGACCGATCCGTGAGGTAGGATGAGATTGTATGGACTATGTAAGACGGGAGGTTGAGGAGCGTTAGCTTGTACAGGAGGCCATCGATCCAGACGGTATCGAAGGCTTTGGCCAGGTCGAGGAAAACCGCGCCGGTGAGCCTCGTTTCGCCGAAATTCCTCGTTATTTTTAAACGAGGCGGGCCAGCTGCAAGGACGTGCTATGTCTCGGTCTGAATCAAAACTGCTCGTCTCGCATCAGTATGCATTCGTTTATTACATGTAAGATCCTAGCTAGTAGGATCTTTTCAAATAATTTACCAATCGTGTCCAAGAGACTAATGGGCCAATAGGTAGAGGGCAGTGCTGAATCCTTCCCCGGTGTAAGGATGAAGATCACTCGAGCGTGCTTCCACATTTGAGAAAAGTGATGGGTGCAGAGAACGAGAACCGCGTTGAAGATAGGGCGAGGAGGGAATCTGCTTGCTTGGGAAGATGCTTAATTGCCCTGTTCGGTATACCGTTGGGGCCCAGAGCTTTGCTGAGCTTGAGACCCCTGATGGCTTCGTGAAAATCGTCAGCGGTGGTTAACTGAGGTTCGCTGGCAGGGCTTAAGAAGTAAGACCTCAGCGCCACGTCAACCACCTCAATAACTGCCGGGACCGAAGGATCGGACACCGGCTGAAACTGAGCCTCCAGATTGTCTGCAAAGGCTTCGGCTTTCTCAGAGGTTGAGAGAGCGATTCCCCCTGGGCTAACCAGGGGGGAATGGGGTAGGAACTCTCATCACCCGCTTGGTCATCCTCCACAGCGAGGGATTTGAGTGTAGCGCTCCTCTGATCGTTTCTCCACTCGTTGAGCCGGCGAGTCACCGACCTCTGTAGGCGGTTGGACTCGGCTTTCAGAGCGGGGACACTGGTGATCTGCCACTACCTCCGCAGCCTGTTTTTCAAGCGTATCTCATCATGAATGCCGGCCGGTATCGGAGGCCGTGGGTCGGCACGCGGGCGACGCTTGAGAGTTGACGCCACCAGAGCTTTCAGAACAGCGCCGGAGAAGTTCTCAACGCGTGTGTCGATTGCTAGGGCGATCCGGTGGGTAGTGGAAGGATGAGCGACACGCAGAGTCGATGAGAACCGGGAGGTGGTCCGAGCTTAGTGCAGAGCACGAAGTCAGATACACCGGGAATGAGAGGTTCTTGGTTATCACGATGTCCAGGACATCGGGAGTAACCGAGAGGTTATATGGGTTGGTGGTTGGGGAGTCCGGTACAAAGATCAGACAGGAATTTTTGTCGGCATAATCACGTAGGAATTTCCGCCGTCTCGTTCTTAGCCGCGAGTTCCAATCCACGGGCTTGGCGTTGAGAACGCCAGCCATCAAGACCGACAATCGCCTGCCGAAACAGGCGGTCAGATCCGCTCCGATCAGTGGGCAGGAAGGCGAAAGTTAAGCCGCAAGGACTATTACCGGTTTGCCGGCCAAAAGTGCCTTGGATGGCAGTAGCCTGCAAGTGGGTCCGGTCCGGAACGGGCACTGAGTGGTGGACTATACCACGGCGGACTAGGATGGCTGTGCTGCCCCCTGCTGTCGGTCTGTCTGTGCGGTGGCAGACATAATTGGCAAGCCGGCAGGCTTGCCCAGGGTTGAGAAATGTCTCACGTAAGAGACAAATATCGACACCGTGCTCGCTGAGAAAATGCTCCAATTCAAGCTTCCTGCTGCGCACTCAGTACGCATTCCAGCAGGGAGGCGCAGGGCTTTACACCGATCTGTCCGTCTAGGACGTGCTGGCATATTTAGCTACAAAAAGAACGACATTCTTCAGGACAGCGCGAGGGCGAGCTGCCCCTGTGGGGAGGGAAGAGATGGACGTGAGGAGTCGACGAGTCAGCTCCAAACATGCATGGAGCGGAAGGTGATCGAGGAGATCTGAGATTTCCACGAGTGGGGAGGTGGGACTTTGGGTGGGGATCACCAGGTTGGGTGTTGTGGGTGTGGCGGTCGCGGTTTTGACACTCGCGGCTGCTTTCTTCTTAGACTTCCCAGCAGCCCGCTTGGGGGCTGCTGTGGTTTTGGGTTTAGGTTTTTGAGGCCTGGCCGTCTCCCTGGTGGCGGTCACTATACACTTCTCGGGCGCCTCCGTGACCGGCTGAGAAGGGGGATTAGGTAGAGTCGTGGTAGCGTTGACGACACCCCCCCCTCCCCTCGGACGACGCGATTCCACCCCTCGCTCAGGTCCATCTTCTCGCAAAGGGACCGGCCCGCTGAGCTTTAGGAGCGACAGGTTGGCCTTTGGCGACGCTCTTTCGGCTGCGTTCGGGCGCTTGCTTTGCAAGAGCCGCCTTCGCCTCCTTCCACTTCACACGGTCACGGTAGTTCACTGAGTGGTTTCCCCCGCAGCCACAGCACTGAGGTGGTTCCCACGGGGTACAGCATCCACCGGAGAGGTGGAAGCCCCAACATGCGACGGACTGGGGTGCGTATCCGCAATTACGTTGCGTGTGGCCGAAGCGCTGGCAGCGCTTGCATTGCAGCGGGGCCTTTTGGAGCTACGTACGACTCCACCGACACTCGCAAGCTTCAGAGTTCGGTGAGCGATCGCACTTTTGACACTTAAGGTCCTCGCGCCATTGATATAATGAAGTGGGGGGGGGGGGGGGGGGGGGGGGGGGGGCCTTGGGGGGGGGGGGGGGGGGG
>Ga0131853_10006646_pt1 | contig 20875 bp, 20 predicted proteins | sample TergutLab28metaG_FD_92764 | JGI IMG/M metagenome (GOLD analysis project Ga0131853, IMG submission 92764) | Labiotermes labralis P1 segment gut microbial communities from Petit-Saut dam, French Guiana - Lab288 P1 (version 2) (version 2) | ecosystem: Host-associated > Arthropoda: Insects >...
CAGTTTATCATGGGTTTTCGCGTGTTGGCCTAAGTAAACTAAGTGATAAACTTATGAGAGATAGGCTTTTGCAGAAGATAATTAAACAGTCATTTTATCGAGCCGCAATAAAGCTCATTGACATTCCGCCTGTTTGGGGTTCTCTCACCGGAATCCGCCCGGCGCATATTGCATCAAAGATGATGGAATCAGGCTTGGGGTTTGATGCATCAAAAAAGCACCTAACCGATGAATACTATGTTTCTCCTGAGAGAGCGGAGGTCTGTGTACAGGCGGCTGCTGTCTCCTTAGACATAAAGCGCAGTCTTTCTCCAAATGATATTGCGCTTTACATCGGAATACCTTTTTGCCCGTCACGTTGCACTTATTGCAGTTTTGTAAGCAATAGCGTACAAAAATCATTTGACTTGATTGAGCCATTTGCTAAGCAGTTACTGCGGGAAATAGATTTGGCGGCAAAAGCAGTTTCTGTTTTGGGATTGCGCATCATTTCGGTTTATATCGGCGGAGGCACTCCCTCAACACTGCCTGATAACTTGCTGGAAGAAGTTTTATCTGCACTGCAAGAAAAGTTTGACCTTTCAAATGTACGTGAATATACCTTTGAAGCAGGTCGCCCCGATACTGTTTCTGCGCAAAAGCTTGACATTGTCAGAAGATTCGGTGCAAGGCGAATATGTATAAACCCGCAGTCAATGTCAGATGATGTACTCCGTGCAATCGGTCGCAACCACAGCAGTGCTGATGTATATTCGGCGGCTAAATTAGTGCGTAATTCCGGGTCGGCAATGAATATGGATATTATTGCCGGACTTCCCGGCGACAGCCTTGAAGGTTTTCAAAACACAGTGAATTCAGTTGTTGCGCTTTTTCCTGAAAACATCACAGTTCACACCCTGTCTCTCAAGAAAGGGTCACGCATAATGCTTGATGGTACAGACCTTGTTTCCGGTTCCACAGTTGGAGCAATGCTTGACTATACATCTGATAAACTTCTGCAAAACGGCTACAGACCATACTATTTATATCGTCAAAAATATACCTCAGGCGGCTTTGAAAACATCGGTTGGTGCCTGCCGGGTTATGAGAGTACTTATAATGTTTGCATGATGGAAGAGCTGTGCACAGTCCTTGCACTGGGCGGTGGTGGAGTAACAAAGCTTGTCTGCCCGGAAGGTAGAATTGACAGAATCTTCAATGCAAAGTATCCTAGAGAATATATTCTTTATGATGAAAAGCTAAAAGATAAATATAAAAAATTTATTGAGTATTACGCATGATACATCATTTGCTGCCAAGAGCGAATTTGCTTTGCTCGTTAAGGCGCAATGTTTGATAAATAGACGCATGAGTTATTTTAATTACTCGCAGGAGGAACAATATGCCTTATCCGTACAGCCTTGAAGAAATAAATAAAAGAGCATCCGCAGACCCGGTTGCCTTTGCAGGTGAATGTGAAGCCATATACTCTCGCAAGGTTATGGAAGCTGCCGGAATGATTAGGGAAATATCCGAGCTTAATAATGTCGTCTTTTTGTCAGGGCCTTCCGGTTCCGGAAAGACCACTACAGCACTCAAAATATGCAATGCTCTTGAAAATTTGGGCATATATTCTACTACCGTTTCTTTGGATAAATACTATATACGCCAGCCTCCGGAACTGGCCCCCCGCACGGAAGATGGAAAGCTTGATTTAGAATCTCCGCATTGTCTTGACTTAAAGCTCTTAAACGAACATTTTCATTTGCTTAAAAAAGGCGAGGAAGTCATTGTTCCCCATTTTAGTTTTAAACTTCAAGCCAGAGACGTATCTAAAGAAAAGCCCCTTAAATTGGAAAAGGGCGAGGTTGTTATATTCGAGGGAATTCACGCCCTAAACGATATGCTCTGCGCCGAGCACCCTGACGCATTTAAGCTCTACATCAGCGCACGTTCTGACATAGAGCTTGAGGGAAAGTTATTATTCAAAAGAACTTGGACACGCCTGTTGCGCCGTGTCGTTAGAGATGAACTCTTTAGAGGCACAGGTGCTTCTGAGACACTTCAAATGTGGGCGAATGTCCGCCATGGAGAGAAAAAGTACATATCCCCATTTAAGTATAAAGCCGACTTGCTTTTCGACTCCTCAATGGCATATGAAGTGCCCATAATGAAACGCTTCGCACTAAAGGCTCTTAATGAGGTTTCTGATGGCGTGGACAGGCTCGCCGAGCTTAAATCCATAATTCCGGCGCTTGAGCAGTTTGAAGAAATTTCACCTGATGTTGTTCCTGCGGATTCAATATTGCGTGAGTTTATAGGCGGCGGAAAATTTAAGTATTAATGCTCCGTTTTTTGCATTAATTTACAATTTCCTCACACTTTTGTCAAACATGTTTCATATATAGAGGTTATGCTAAATTTTCATCTTTCCGTTGCATAATTTCACGATGAAATTCGTACATTTACTTGGAGGCTACATGATAAGGAATTTTCTCAGAAAATTTATGATAGGCAGATATGGTCCTGACCATCTGAACATTGCGATGATTATTCTTTCGCTTGTTCTCTCACTTACTAATGGAATATTCGGAGTTAGGCCACTCTTGTATATCTCATATGCCCTAATGGTTTTGGCTCTGTTTCGGATGCTTTCAAGAAACATTTTGCGTCGCCGCCGTGAAAATGATATATTCATTCGCTACTGGTGGCCTATACGCACAAAATTTGCCAAGTTCTTTTCCGGGCTTCGAGATAGAAAGACCCATAGATATTTTAGTTGTCCAAGCTGTTCAAACACATTGCGGGTACCAAAGGGCAAGGGAAAACTGCAAATCACCTGCCCTAAGTGCGGGGAACGGTTTATTCGCAAGACATAATCTCTATATTGAGTTCTTCCGCTTACGTATATCATCACCTCTAAATGTCAAAACTTGATATTCGCCTTCCAGTCTTGACATTATCTGTTCTGAATATTGGTGTCTAAGCTCCTCAAGAGAAAGATTTGAGCTTACTATGGTCTTTTTTCCGCTTATAAGTCTTGTGTTTATAATCTCATAAAGCACGCTGACAACAAAGGCATTAGTCATCTCTGTGCCTAAGTCATCAATTATAAGAAGGTCGCATCCGAGATATCTTTTAGTCTCGTTGCGGGCTTCTTCAATATTATCTGTACGTCCGAATTTAGCATCCTCAAACTTTGAAAACATGGATCCCGCCATGTCATATACAACTGAGTACCCATTTTCTGCAACCTCTCTTGCTATGCAGGCCGATAGGAATGTTTTTCCCAAACCGGTTTTTCCTATGAAAAACAGATTTTCAGACTTGCTTCCGAAATTTTTTGCATAGGCTACACAAGTTTCATAAATAAACTCCATCTTTCTGCGAGGTGTCATTTCTTCAGCTGATGGCATGTCGTCATAATATGACAGGTCAAAACTGTCAAAGGTTTCATCGCCCAGCTTTAACAAACTGCTAAGAGACTTTCTGAGTTCTGATTTGTATATTTCAAGAAGACATTCACACAGTGCTGTCCCCACATATCCGCTGTCATCACAGATTTGGCACATAGGGGTATCGTCCAAATAATCCTTTGCAAACCCCGCTTTTACAAGCTCATCTGCACGCTCTTTTTGGAGACTAAGATTTTTCAGCCGAATATCTTCCGTTTTTTCATCTGCACCCACGCCAAGAGCAACCCCTACCAAATCTGACATAGTTGCTCTGATAGCACTATCCATGACTTTGACCTTGTGGGCTACTGCATAGACCATTTGTAAGCGGTTCTCATGGCTTTCTTCCCTTCGCCTGCGGATTTCCTCAAGGGTGACCTTTGCCTTTGCCAGAATTTTCCCATCAATTGCCATAAGTGAATACCTCTTTCGCAACTATACGGTTGCTTTTACTCTGCTTTTTTGCCCAACATTCGCTGCATTCTTGCAACTTCTTCCAAGTCTGACGAATTAAACTTCTGCTCGGACGGCTTTTTGTATGCTCTGACAGCCTTTTCGTTCAGACTGTCCTTTTTCATTATATCATCAGCCGTATGAAGTCCCTTTTCATACCAACTGCCTATTATCTTGTCCATATACTTCCAAGCGAGTTTTCCTGTCTGCATTACGGTTCTGTCATATGCAATAGCTATGGCTTCCGGGTCAAAGTTCATAGCAATCCAGTTGTCCACATATCGCTTTTCTGTTTCAGACAGCTCTCTGTTTCTAATTTGAAGCGCATCTTTAATTTCACCTCTGGCACTTCTGCGAATTTCAAGCTCTTTTATATATTTCTCTGCGCAATCGAGGGTGACAATCCCCTCACGCTCCCATGTATATGCGGCTTTTTCAATATATCTGAGCGACGGCATACGTCCATTGCTTCTGCCCCTGCTCTCTGTGATGCAGTGCGTAATGAGATGCAAAATCACCTCCGGTTCCATACGCAGGTTATCATAGATTCCAAAAAGTCTTAAAAGCTCGTCCGGCGTTAGTATTTTGCCCAAACTACGTTGCGCTTCACCAACAAGACCGGAAAATATAGAGCCTGACTCCAACTCCTGCTTCATTTCATCGGTGGCTTGAGCTCTTATTTCTTCCTCGGACAAGTCGGGCGGTTCCAAGTCTGACTGCCCCGGATTGTCATTTTTGCTTTGGTTTTCATTTCTTGACAAATACTCTACATCTGTCATTCTCGTCGGCTTAAAATTTTTGTCAGCACTATTCGACTTTGCAGTTTCTTCCTCATCGTCATTTGTGATTTGAACAACCCCCATGCGAACAAGTGCAGACATTGACAATGCGATATCACCGCTGCTCTTAGAAAGAGCAGCGGCGGCATCCGAAGATGAGCTTTGCCCATTGGTTCGGAGTATGTATAGGTATAAGAGCGCGGCATCAGCATCGCCTTCTCTGATAAGTTTATCAATCGTCTGCCCGGTAAGAGTTACAGTCTCTGTATCGGGCAGTTTGAATCTGACGTCCGGCATTTTTTGGCTATTCCTTTCGCTGTATATGCCGATTCGGCGATTATTTTCCTTTGACTTTTTCAATCAAACCTTTAAGTACATCTTCCATATCCGGGTTTCCGATTTCTTGTAGCTCATAGGCTACACGTGTGTATGGCTTGTCTATTTTTATTACACGTCCGAGGTCTATAGGCGTTGCTATAATCACGCTATCGCAATCGGTGTTTTCAATCGTTGCTTGCAAATCACGCATTTGCTCTTCGCCATATCCCATTGCAGGAAGAAGGTTTCCAATAGTTGGGTAAATTTTGAAAGTCTCTGCTATTTTTCCTACTGCATAAGGTCTTGGGTCAATTATTTCAGCCGCTCCAAAGCGCTTTGCCGCAACAATTCCCGCACCGATTTTCATGTCGCCATGTGTGAGTGTAGGGCCGTCTTCAACAACCAAAACACGCTTGCCTCTGATAGCCGCCGCATTATCAACACTTATCGTCGATGCGGCATCAATAACCACAGCTCTTGGGTTAACTTTTTCTATGTTTTCTCTAATCGCCAAAATATTCTCAAAGTCAGCGCTGTCTATCTTGTTAATAACAACAACATCTGCAAGGCGTAGTGTAACTTCTCCCGGATAGTATGTAAGCTCATGACCCGGACGATGCGGATCTGTAACTGTAATCATCAGATCCGGTTTATAAAATGGGAAGTCGTTGTTTCCGCCGTCCCATAAAATCACATCGCATCCATCTGGGTCATTTTCTGCGGCTCTCAAAATGGCTTCATAGTCCACACCTGCATAGATGACATTGCCCCGCTCTATGTGCGGCTCATATTCTTCCATTTCTTCTATGGTGCAGTCATGTTTTTTAAGGTCGTCAATTGTCGCAAATCTCTGAACTTTTTGTGCTTCAAGGTCTCCATATGGCATCGGATGACGAATTGCAATAACTTTTAGCCCCTCTGCCATTAGGATTTCGGCTACACGGCGTGAAGTTTGGCTCTTTCCGCAACCTGTGCGGACAGCGCCCACTGCGACAACGGGTTTTGTGCTTTTGATCATCGTGTTTTTATGACCAAGCATTGAGAAGTCTGCGCCTGCGGCATTAACCTTTGCACCCAAGCTCATGACGTAGTTGTATGGAACATCGCTGTATGAAAAGACACATTCGTCAGCGTCAAGTTCTTTAATTATTCTCTCAAGCTCTGATTGCTCGTAGATAGGGATTCCGTCGGGATATAGTTTTCCGGCCAGAGATGCCGGATATTTACGTCCGGCAATATCAGGTATCTGCGCCGCAGTGAATGCGACGACATTATAGTCCGGGTTGTCTCTGTAAAAAACATTGAAATTGTGAAAGTCTCTACCGGCCGCTCCGATAATGATTATTCTGCGTTGTGCCATAAATATAACATCCTCTCTTTTGAAACTGCGGTAAGTATATCAAATTTGCGCCAATTATTCAATTGGCATTTGATGATTTTTGTTGTGTTTTTCATTCAATAAGCAATTTTGATATCTCCGATTCAGGCCAAATATCACTCAGAAATATCTTTATTGTGCCTTTTTCCTTTTGGAGTATCATATGGGGTTTGTCAGAGTTATCATAGATTAAGAGTTTATCACAGACTTCTATCAGTCGTGGTATCATTGCCAGTGCTCGGTGATATCTCTCCCGGATTTTTTCTTCCGGCACATCGTGCCCTCCTGCCGCATATCTTGCTTTGACTCTAGCCACATTTATGTTTTCATCGCAAGTCAAAACATAGATACATTGCACTTCATAACCAAGTGTTTTCGCTTTTTCTAACAACAAAAAATTGCGCTCAGTTGATAGGACTGTTTCAAATGAAAAATCTGCCCGCTTGTCAATAAGAGCGTTGCGCAAAAGCTCAGCTTGTTGCGCCGCCTCAAGGTCACTTAGGTTGTGTATTGCTTTTATATCATCAGCATTAACATAGGTTCCGAAAGTAGGCAATCCTCGCGTTATTGTAGTTTTGCCGGAACCATTTGGCCCGGCAAATACAAGAACAATAGGTTTTCGGTGGTTTTTATCCATTGATATAGTCTCTCGTTCCGTCTGCATATTCCAGATATGCCTGCTTTTTCTCCGCATCATACTCGGCTGTAGGCAACCCTTTTTGTTTTTTTACATTTAGCTCGTTTACAACGGCAGCGCTAAATGCGGCAGCGATATAGTCTGACGATAAATCATTCCCAAATCCGGAATTCCTTGTGCTGACAGGAAATGGAATGGCATCTTCATTGACCGCTTTCCGCAAAAACATGTTAAACGCAACGCTCATGTTAAGCCCCAAACGCTCGAATAAATACTCCGCATTTTCTTTCAAATCTTTATCTACTCGAACCGTCACCCTAACATCGTTGTGAACATTCATAACAAACCCTCCACTCAATAATGGTTAGTTATATTATATGCCAAAGCCGCCAAAACGTCAACCGAAATTCGTACATTGTTCGCACATTGGTGCAGACTGTTTAATCATCTTCTTCCGTAAGTATTTCTACCTCACCTTTAAGCATCCTTAACCAATCTCTTCGCCCATATAATATGCGCATTACGGACACTGTTTTCGACTCCTCTCGTAATACAAAAAATACGAGGTGGCTTTTGACAACAATCATCCGAAATCCCTTTGATGCCAAAAATCGGTCTCTCACAAGTGCAATGCGTGCCGGGTTTTCTTTCAAAGATAAAATTTTTTCGTCAATCAGTAAAATGCGGTTAAATGCTGCACTAGGGTTTTGCAGGTCATCGGCGATATATCGGTATATCTCTCGCATATCATTTTGCGCAGGTTTCATTATTCGGATTTTATAACTCATGCCATTTCCGTCCGTAATCCTGCCATGAAGTCATCGTAATTCGCAAAATCCCCTGCATCCTCAGATTCCAGTGCCTCGTCAAGAAGATGGTATAGTTCATAGCGTCCGCAAAATTTCTCATAGGCCTCAATGCTCATTACCGCTAGGTCTCCATGTCCATTCTTGGTTATAAAGACCGGCTCCAAATTAGCATGACAAAACTCAGAAATTTCGTTGTAATTGTTGCGCAAATATGCGCTTGGTCTGATGGTAGGCATTTCAGCACCCTCCCAAAATCTGAATATAACAAAATTATACATTAATTTAGCTATATCGTCAATAAATGGTTTTGATGGGGTCTCCCTGAGCATTATAGTTCGACAAATTCATGTAGTCAGTTGAGTTTTCGCATTTTCACCACCCCGGCGCTTCGCGCCACCCCTCCACGGAGGGGAATTTTCCCGGTCATAATATTCGCCCATCAGATACTTCTGTAAAGTTCCTCCAGCATCTTAATAAGCCCTCGTAGTGCAGGCTTTAGTTCCTTTGTCTTATCTACGTCCGGACTCTTGGCAAGAGTCTGCACGCTCACTATCTCTGTTGCGATGTTTCCTATAAAATCGTGAATTTCACCGGATTCAAAAGGTTTCCTCCCCTCATCATCGGGCAGATTTTGCTGTCTTGGTATTCTTGCCTTGTGGGTTCCGTCAAGTATCATTTCTATTGTTTCCAAAAGCTCTTTTTCCGAGGCGTTGTGTAGCTCTTGTAATCTGCTTCTGCTGATATTTGCTTCCCCTGATAGGATTTTTTCCTTTGCTTCCGGCGACAGCTGGCCTATAGCGTCAATAGTTTGTGCCAGTTGTGCGTCACGCTGAATTGTAATAGAAGCCACTCCATAATGACTTGCCAGTCGAGCCGCTGTCCTGCCTTGCCGAGGTTGGTCATCAGTTTGATGACCAACCTCATTATGCTGATTTCTACCCTCAGAATTTGTTACAATCAATTTCTCTAAATTATAATGTTTTCCTCTAAAATAGCTAAGTTGCATGGGAGATAAATTTCTCCTTGCTACTTGATTTGTTATAATCCATATTTTCGCTTCTTCACGAGAGTCAAAGTGGACTTCTTCTACTTTAAAAGAAATGCCATGTGCCCTGGCGATATTAAATCTGTTATAACCGTCGATTAAAGTTCCGTTCCATAATAGCAGTGGATATATTATGCCATGCTCCAGTATGTCTATTTCGAGGCGTGCATATGCTTCCGGGTCTAAAGGTGTTAGAAATACTCTGAATTCTTCGTCAATAATTACTTCCGGCATCTCGCTTTTTTCAATAAATTCCGACATGGTTAACATCCCTTCATATTAGTTTGTGCGATAACTTATTACCCAATTCTTTAGCACGTTTTGTTACTATATCGCTGTCGGTTTTCTCGGTCGAATCTGCTGATTACAACTCCGTTTGCGTTGAGTTCTATGGCTATGTGCATTCCGTTACAGACATATATGGATATTATTTTTCCTGCATGGGGAACGGCCTGCCGGCGGCCCTACTTTTCTGTTTGCCCAGAAAAGTAGGCAAAAGATGCACTTAGAGGGTTTCCCTCTAAGAACTCCCAGGGCTCGCTAACTCGCTACGGCTCGAACACAGCTCGTCCAAGGACGATGGACGTGGGGTATATTTGTTGTGGGAGACTTCTTTATATGTGTTGGGTTTCTTAGACCTATATAGCATACCCCAACCAAGTCAATAACGACGGCAACAAAGCCACTGTATAGACCAGAACAATAGAAATATCCTCTCCCATTGAGATAACGTCATCCATGCCTTGCTATGTTCATAACAGCCCTAACCTTTGAATAATCTTTCCATTTTTCTATCGATACGTTTTTTACGGACTGCCGTATCCTCTTCATCAATGATTAAACGCAATGTGTCGCCTTCCTTTGAATCTTTCGGCATGTCGGAAAGCGAAATATTTATTAAACCATTATCAGTTTCAACTACAGCAAAGTCCCCTTCAAATCTGTCAATTATTAGCATGATTGCCTCCTAATTTGGCGGTCTGCAAGTGCCACAAGCCGTAAGCCCTCGTGCTTTAGCTGCACTCAGAGTAGTTTCAATTTCGCTCTGCGCTAAATACCGACAACCTTCAAGATGGTATTTTTTCCCTGTATTTGTAATGTACACAACAATATCGTCAGACAATGAAGTGTTTGGCGACGAGATGGTATTTTGTTGTGGTTTTGTTTGTGGCGTAGGTGCACTAACTTGACTTTGCGATAGTTCTGTATTTACTGATATAGAATTACTGTCGGAGGTAAAAACAATTGTTCCTTGCAAGTCAGTTCTTAAAACATCCACACCCGCATTATTCAGGCGATTAAGCACTTCATCATGTGGATGCCCATATGTGTTTTTTGCTCCAACTGAAATTACTCCATAATCTGGCGAAACTCTATTCAAGAAATTCTGGTTTGTAGATGTTCTGCTTCCATGATGGCTAACTTTAAGAACGTCCGCCGATATATCTGCCGTTATATGTCCTTCACTCAATGTCTCTCCATCGCCTGCAAAAAGGAATGCTGTATTTCCGTAAGTAAGTTTAACTACTGCGCTCCAATCATTCAAGTCTTTATAATCATCACGCACAGGTGCCACTACGTCAATTTGCAGCTTTGGAATGGATAATATAGACACGCCTGCTTTTGCGGTATTAATTCCTAAACCCTTTTTCTCAATGGCATCTAAAAGACTCTCAAACGTCTGGGTTGTCTGTGAGACGTGGGGCATATAAATTTCGCCCACATTCATGTTGTTAATAATCGTTGGCAGACCACCTATATGGTCAGCATGAGGGTGGGTAGCAACAAGGTAGTCAATGGTCGTGATATTATGAGCCCGCATATATTTAAGAATTGTGTTTGCATCTTCACTATTTCCACCGTCTATAAGCATAGTCTGTCCGTTTGGCAGTTGTATAATTGCTGAATCTGCCTGCCCTACATCAAGAAAATGAACAATCAAATTTGATGCAAAAGTTGTTGGTGGAACACTCTGTTTAAGTGATTCCGTTGAGATTGGTGTTTCTGTAATCGTTGACTCCGGGCTCAAACTTAGCGGCAGTTCAGCTTCCTCTTGGTCCAGATTATTAGCGATTTTAATGTCGTCACTCTTAGTATTAGGTGGGACAGGTTTAGGTGAAGCGGTGGGTTCTGGTCTTGGCTCTTGTTCAGAGGTTTCCACTTTTATCGCACTTCCTGAATTTGCTGTTGTGTCAGCAAATTGGATGCATCCACCAAGAAGAATAGCAACTATAAACAACGTCAAAACTATGATTTGCAATTTCTTTCTCATTTCGGAATCACCCTTTCACATTAAGTCAGTACAATATAAATTGATTCAATCGTCTCACATCTCAATCACTGTCCTTATTATATCAAAATCAACACAAAAGGACAAGCAGCAAATGCTAATTACTTTAATATTTCCAATGCTTCTTGGCTATATTAACATTCATGTTTCGACACCCTGACAGCTTTCGGTTACTCAATAAATGTTGACCTCTTCCATAAGGTGATATTCCCATAAATTAGTCAACACAGTAGCAATATCATTTATCAATAACACCACAACAGAAAACCCTTGTAAATACTTCGCATATATGCTAATCTTAGTTTGCTTTGCAGTAGTCAAAGCTAATGGCACTTTTATAAGCTATTTGAGTGCCTAAATACTATTTGGTGGTGTATCAATGAATATTTGGCATAATGTAAATCCTGACAGAATAAAACCCCACGACTATCTTGGTGTAATCGAGATATCCGAAGGCTCTAAGATGAAATACGAACTGGACAAAGAAACAGGAGCTTTAATCCTGGATCGAGTGCTCTACACAAGCACTATTTACCCGGCAAACTATGGCTTTATCCCCCGCACATTTGCTGATGACAGCGACCCACTCGATATTCTGGTGCTGTGCTCAGAGCGTATTTTACCTATGGCATTGGTTCGATGCTATCCAATCGGCGCAATCATCATGACCGACAATGAGTTAAGAGACGAGAAAATCATCTCACTGCCATTTAATGACCCTCGCTATAATGGCTATCACGATATTTCCGAGCTTCCCGGGCATGTTTTTGAGGAGATGACTCACTTCTTTTCAATATACAAAAAACTCGAACATAAAGACACTGCGGTTTCCGAAGTTGTAGGCAAGGACGAAGCCATAAAAATCGTCAAAAAAGCAATGGATCACTATAATGTACAGTTTGGAAAGTATGGATATTAATGCAGTGTTTCCAAGATAAGTATGCAAAGCGAAAGGAACTTTCATAAAAATGGAAATCGCAGATATTCGCAAAACAAATAAAACGCTTGCCTATGTCATGGCAGTGCTCTCCGTCATCATATGGTCATCTGCATTTCCGGCATCGCGCTACGCACTGGAATACTACAACCCCATGTCCCTTATGCTCCTGCGTTTTATTTTTGCATCGGCAACCTTAATTATTATCGGCTTTGTAAAAAAAATCCGTTTGCCGAAAAAAAAGGATATCGTCAAGTTTCTTGTAGGCGGGTTTTTCGGGATTTTTCTGTACATGTTCTTTTTCAACATTGGCGCTGTTACAGTTGTCTCCGGTGTGGCAAGTTTTATTGTCGCATCAGTACCCGTCTATACCCTGATTTTATCCAGAATTTTTCTGAAAGAAGTTGTAAAACCTGCTTGCTGGATTGGCGTTATTGTCAGCTTCTGCGGGCTTATCATAATAATGTTCAGCCAACTTGCAGGCTTTGCCTTTAATTTTGGCGTAATCTTAATTTTGGGCTCTGCACTGTCATCTTCCGTTCACAACATACTCCAGCGTGGCTTTCTTGCAAGGTATACGGCTCTTGAAGCGACAACCTATTCCATTGTCGCCGCCACCATTTTCATGCTCGTTTTTATACCGGGAATGATTGGCGAGCTCCCCAACCAACCAATTTTTGTAAACCTGGTCGTCGCTTATTTAGGAATTGTCCCGGCGGCTCTCGGGTATTTGTGCTGGGGAACTGCCCTTTCAAAAGCTGAGAAAACCACACATGTTGCCGTGTTTTTGTATTTAATCCCATTTTTTGCTTCTTTGATTGCCTTTTTCTGGCTTGGAGAAACTTTTTCCATGCTGACATTTTTCGGCGGTCTTATAATAATTGCCGGAATGGCTGTCACGAACTTTTTTGGACAGAAAAAGTAAACCCTGCATTTTCTCCGAAAAATGCAACAACTAAGATACAAGTCAATGTAGAATGAAGTGGAAACATCTTAGCGAAGCTGCATTCTGCATTTATCATTTAGAATATATTTATTTATGGAGTAAGTTATGGAATCAAAAAGCCGTGATAATCTGGCAGGACGTCAGGTGCTTTCAAGTGTGGCAAACGCAATCGTAGGTAAAGATGCAATAATTTTGAGAGTATTTCTTGGGATTTTAGCGAGAGGACACATACTCATCGAAGACGTTCCCGGCGTTGGAAAGACAACGCTTGCAATCGCTTTTTCTAAGGCTCTTACACTAGATTATAATCGGGTGCAGTTTACACCCGATGTATTGCCTTCGGATATCACGGGCTTTTCTATAATAGATAAAAATACCGGAAAAATGGAATATACTCCGGGCGCTGTTCTTTGCAATCTGTTTTTAGCAGACGAGCTAAACAGAGCCACAAGCCGCACACAGTCTGCACTACTTGAGGCGATGGAGGAAGGGCAGGTTACTGTTGATGGTGTTTCCTATCCTGTTCCGCAACCTTTCATGGTTATCGCAACACAAAATCCTGTCGGTGCGGCGGGTACACAGCTTTTGCCTGATTCTCAAATGGATCGTTTTATGGTTCGTCTGTCTCTTGGTTATCCTTCTAATTCTGACGAGCTTAAACTATTAAGACGTAAGCAAGGCAAAAGCCTCTTAGATCAAGTAGAGCCTATTCTCACAAGCACAGAGCTTGAGGCCATGCGTTGTGAGGTTGATAATGTCCATGTGGCTGATGCTCTTTTAGACTATATAGTAAAGCTCGTCGGAGCTACACGCAAGCACCCTGACTTGCTCTTGGGTGCAAGCCCTCGTGCTGCTATATCACTTACCGGTATTTCAAAGGCTTTGGCCTATCTGCAAGGTCGTGACTATGTTATTCCAAAGGATATTTTCCCTCTGGTTTCCGACACATTGGCTCACAGACTGGTTTTACGTCCCGGAGCGGAACATGAAAATCTTACTGCCGAAAAGATTTTGGATGGTATTGTGCAGTCTATCCAAGTTCCTCGTGTATAAGCCTGCTTATGGGTATTCATAGAATCATTTATGCTGTCATATTGGCAGGATCGGCATTTTTTTACATTTTATATCCTCTTTGGTTTGCATGGTATGTTTTCCTGCTCGTTTTATTAATATTGCCATTTGACTTTCTTGTAAGCCTGCCGGGTATGCTTACAAGGCGTGTATCGCTGTCTTCACCCAGAATTTTAGAACAGGGTGACGACGGCATTGTTGTTCTTACAACCCAACAACTCATGCGTAAAGGTATGCGTTTTCCTTGCCGATGTGTCAAGTTTTGGGTGAATATTACCGCTGATGATTTTAATGTGTGGCGGCGGTATGTTTTGGGAGCAAATGATGGAAGCCGTTTTGAAATTTCAATAGATACCGCACGCACGGGTCTTACGGTTTTTAATATTAAGCGCATTTGGGCAGTAAGCCTGCTTGGGCTTTTTTGCCTTCCTTCACAGGCGGTTATGCGCTCATCAGTGCTTGTACTTCCTCCACCAAAGAGACCGCCTTCCACAGTGGCTTTGCCGAGAGGCATAGTCCTGCGTCCAAAACCCGGAGGCGGGTTTGCCGAGGATTATGATTTGCGCCCATATCGCTTGGGCGACCCTATAAGAAGTGTCCACTGGAAAGTTTCTGCAAAGTTTGATGCTCTGATTATACGTGAGCCTCTTGTCCCTCCCGCTCACAGCCGTTTGCTTCAAATTACACCTTGGCGCACCTCGCATGAGTGTGACATAATTCTAAGCCGCCTCAGGTGGATTTGTGATCACTTGCTAAAGTGGGAATTGGCACATTATATCCGTCTGGGTGAAGATGGTCCAATTGCTGAAATTGATAGTAATAATGATTTGTTTGAATACCTTTATCTTGTACTAAATGATGACATTGACGATATTCCCATACCGCAGACCGTGCCCCGCCGTTTCGCTTGGGTGTATAGGATAGATGCGGCGCATAGTAAGAAGGAAAGCTGATGAAACGACTGCTTGAGCCATTTGGAAATTTCATACTTGTTTTAACAGCCGTTGTCTGCACAATGGGTGCTGTTATAAGTGCGTTTGATTTTCAAGTCTCTTGGTTTATTTTGATTTTGTTGTGGGCAATTGTAGCTCTTGCGACGGTATCTATTATTAGCTTTTTGCGCATAAGATTATTTTTTGCCATCCTTATTCCCTTTGCTGTCATAGTGCTTTTTCTCTTGCCCGAAATATTAGCCGGTGCAAGATGGTCTATCTTTTACATAACAACCGAGTTTAACCGCTGGCTTTTTCTCTCTGTGTTTTTTGAAGACACGCAAATATACGGTAATGAACTTACAACATTTTTCTTTGCTCTCGGCGCCGCTATGACTTTTCTCCTCACCCTCGTAATTTGTCTCAGACGCAGTGCACTTCTCACAGTTTTGCTTACACTCCCATTTGTAGCACTTTCTTTTGTTATCATCTTTAACCAGTCAGCTCCCGGCTTTCTTTTGGGACTTGTGGCTGTATACTTAGCTATGATTTTGAGTAGCGGACTGGCCCCGGATAGCTTCTCCGGCAGGGGCAAGTCTACTTTCGTCTCTTTGTTGCTTGTTGCAGTGCTAATGTTGATAACTTTAGTCTTTGCTCCGCCCCAAAACTATGCTCGCGGAAATTTTGTTAGAATTGTTGACCAGCAGATTAGAGATGCCGCAACAAGAGCAGGCATAGCAAGAATACGCACAGGTATAGGCTGGCCGGTTCGACATGGCGATACTTGGGCTTTTAACACAGATACTGTAAATATTTCTGAGTCCGGCACCCGAAACATCTACGATTTCGGCATTTTAGAGGTAACTGTTTCTGCTCCCGGAGTTTTTTATCTCAGAGGATATTCCATGCAGTATTTTGACGGCAGTAACTGGACTGTAAATTGCGATGATGTCCTTGATCCTCAAGATCATTTTGTCACAAGGTCATCTCCGGCATCAATAGCCGAGCTGCATTCTGCGGTTTTTCCCGAAAACGCTCCGGAGCTTGTACATATGAGTGTTTCTGTAACCGGCGATTCTTCAAGAGATATTACCTACATACCTTATTTTGCTGACCCTATAGAGCACACTTTATCTCCTTATGATTTCAAATTTCCATATATTCAAGAAAGCATTTTGCAACTCAAGTATGAGCTTGCTCCACATATAGATGTTGCGCATCTTTTGCGTTTTTATAATAGCAACACATTTATAAACAGCTCTGACACCTATCTTCAGGTTGAGGATTCTACTGCCGAAGCTCTGCGTCAATTTGCAGCAGAGAGAGGGATTATTGCAAATGCTCCTCGTGAGATAATTGCAAGCCAAGTAGCAACCTTCATGACCGGTTTTGGCACCTATACTCTCTCGCCTTTTATAGTTCCGCTTGACGAAGATTTTGTCATGTACTTTTTGGAAGTTTCGCAGCACGGTTTTTGCATACATTATGCAACTGCCGCTACACTGATGCTGCGTGCTTTGGACGTGCCTGCCAGATTTACCAGCGGGTTTGTGGTTACGGCAAGAGAGCATGAGGTCGGTGAGCCGATAAATATAACAGACAGGTATGCCCATGCTTGGGTTGAAGTGTTTTTTGATGATGTCGGCTGGCTTCCCATTGAGGTAACGCCTCCTGCAACAGGGTTCGGGTTCAGCGATGGCCGTCTTGGCCCCGGTATCGGTACAGTTTCTACATCTGAACACAACTGGTATGATGAACCTGATTTCGTCGATTGGTGGGCAGAGCTTGAGCAAGGCTTTGATGCAGACCCTGATTTTGTCCCTCCGGTTCGTGATTCAGTTTATGAAAGTTATTCCCCCATAACGCAAGTGGTGCTTGTCGGCCTTATAGTTTTGCTTGTAATTTGCGCTCCGGTTACGTACCGCTTTATTATGATGCACATGAGGTCTAAGCGTTTTACTATGGACGATACAAACATGTCTGTTGTGTTTGCTTGGAGATATTTGGAAAAACTCGAACGTTTCAAGACAGACAGTAAGATTCCAAATGATGTTGAGGATATCGCTATGAAGGCTCGGTACAGTCAGCATAGTATTTCTGAAAACGAAAGGCTCTCTGTCATTACTTATGTAACCGGATTTGCTGAAATAGTTTATACCGACAACAATGGGTTTAAGCTATTCCGGATTAAATATGTGCGAGGGTTGTAAGGTAGCTGATTTTCATAAATTAATGGTTGAAAGTGATAAGTTTTTGCTACATTAGTACTTGATTCCAACCTTGCCATAATGTAAAATACACATAAAATATTGTCGAAACCTCAGTATTTTCGGCAAGTTTTACATTGGTGCACTGATTCTGAAATAACTGAATCGGTACACTCGCTACACTAATAAGTTTCAAAACTATAAAAAGAGGAGAATTAAAATGAAAAAAACAAGAATACTTTGCGTACTTCTAATCGCACTGGCTATGACATTTGCTTTATTCGCTTGTAATGGCGGTACGCCTGCTCCGGCCCCTGTAACACCGGACGCACCCGCTCCTGCACCGGCTCCGGCACCGACACCTACTCCTGCACCACCTCCGCCTCCAACACCGGTATCTCCCGAAGTACCAATTGAGCCTGACCCCACAATTGCAGGCAACATTACACTAGGCTGGTGGGGGAACCCAACTCGTAATGCTCAAACAACACAAGTAATCACCATGTTCAATGAACAATTTCCTGATATCGCAGTCGAAGAACTGACTGTCGGCTGGGGTGACTACTGGACAATGCTCGGCACACTTGCCGCATCAAGAGACCTTCCTGATGTTGTCCAAATGGACATCTCTACACTGGAAGAATATGTAGAAAATGCTCAACTTTTAAGACTTGACGCACTGATTCAAAGCGGTCAAATTGATCTATCAAATGTTCCCGCTTCAGTTATCGAGCTTGGACGTGTAGGCGATGGAATCTATGCGATTTCTATCGGACAAAACTCTCCTGCAATGATTTACAATGCGACACTCATGCAAGAGCTTGGCATCACTGTTCCATACAACATCACAGTTGAACAGTTTGTAGATATTTCACGTCAAGTTTATGCTGAGCGTGGAATCCGCACTAACTTTGCTCTGTCAGATCCGTCAAACCCCCTTGAGTTTATGGTAAGAGGCGATGGTCTGAATATGTGGCAAAATCCAACACCTGAAATGTTTCTTCCATTTTTTGAACTGATTGCACAAGCCGCAGAAGAAGGCTGGGGCTATGACCCTGCTCACTTCATTGGCCGTGCAGGTGTAGTTGACCAAGATCCGCTCGTAGCAGGCGGCGCAGCTAACACACAATCATGGGTAACTTTCGGTTGGTCTAACGGTATCACAGGTCTCCAAAATGCGGCTCCTGAAGATATGGTACTTGCAATGGTTCACTATCCATCACACAATCCGGCTCAATCAAACTATGTTAGAGCTTCCATGTACTTCTCAATCGCCGCTACTTCCGATAATGTTGACGCAGCCGCAGCGCTTGTCAGTTTCTGGACAAACAGCATAGCTGCGCACACCGTAATGCTCGGCGAGCGTGGTGTTCCTGCTTCTGAAGCAGTTGTAGATGCAATTGCACCAAACTTGAGCGAAGTAGCTCAAATCATGTTTGACTTTGTATCAGTGGTACAAGATGCCGCAACAGTGCCATATGCTCTGCGTCCTGCCGCAGCAGGCGAAATCAACAGCCAACTCCGCTTGATTGTTGATGAAATTGCAGGTGGTGTAAGAACCCCGGCAGATGCGGCCGCAGACTTTGCAGCTTTCGCAAACAGCAGACTGTAAAATACCGAGTGCACCACATTCAAAACAACTGACTGTTAATTCAAATGTGGTACTCTAAACTAAGCAGTGTATGGGACGCTTAAAAAGCGTCCCATACATGACTTGAGGTGCAAAATGGAAAAACAAAAGTTTTCACTAATTGGCTTTCTTAAAAAAGATACGGTTGCCGCCGTTGTCTGCATGATGCCTTTTATAATAGGCTTCCTTGCTTTTTTGATAGTTCCTATGATTCAGTCTCTTTACTTTGCTTTTACAGACTTTCACATGATTAGACCTACATACGACTTTGTAGGGCTTGATAATTTCAGAAGAATGTTTACAGACCAGCGTTTCTGGTCATCTCTGCGTGCCACTTTTAATTTTGTATTTGGCTCTGTACCTCTACGACTTGTATTTGCCCTGATAGTTGCAATGCTTTTGCTCAAGGGCTCAAAAATGTCCGGAATATATCGTGCTATGTATTATTTGCCATCCATTTTAGGCGGCTCTCTCGCCGTAGTTATTTTGTGGGGCAGAATATTTAACGCCGACGGACTGCTAAACGAAATGCTGGGTCTTGTAGGGCTAAACCGATCTTTTCCGTGGCTTGGTGATGCAAGCACAACCATCTGGACACTTATTTTGCTTGCTGTCTGGCAATTCGGCTCGTCTATGTTGATTTTTCTGTCGGCCTTAAAGCAGATTCCGGATTCACTAAACGAGGCATCAGCTATTGATGGTGCAGGCAGGATAGGGAGATTTTTTAAGATTACACTGCCTCTGCTCACTCCCACAATTTTCTTTAATTTAGTTATGCAAACAATCGCCGGATTTCTGGCGTTTACCCAAGCGTTCGTCATCACAGGCGGCGGGCCTAGGGATACAACAAGGTTTTATGTGCTCCATATGTATGAGACAATTTTTGAGTTCCGTCGCGCCGGGGAAGGCGCCGCTCAAGCATGGGTAATGCTGCTCATCATAGGTGCAATCACACTCATTTTGTTCAAGACCAAAAGATTTTGGGTCTATGATGGAGGGTTTTAATTATGGTAAATAAAAAGAGTAAAGCGTCTCGTTTCCTAAACCACGTCATTATCCTCATCATTGGTATAGTCATGATATATCCTCTAATCTGGATGTTCATGAGCTCCTTTAAGGAATCGGACACAATTTTTCACACTGCAACCACACTAATTCCGGAGCGTGTCACCTTTGAAAACTTCGTTACCGGTTGGCAAGGAGTTTCCGGCGTTACCTTTGGTAGATTTTTCCTAAACTCTTTTATAATTGCCGGACTTGCAACTTTTGGTACTTTGGCATCGTCTGCACTTGTCGCCTATAGCTTCTCACGAGGCAAATTCAAAGGAAAAAATGTTTTGTTCGTACTCATGCTTGCAACGCTTATGTTACCTGCACAGGTACTGATGATTCCGCAATTTCTATGGTTTAACACACTCGGATGGGTAGGCTCGTACAGACCGCTTATCGTCCCTATGTTCTTTGCTGTCCAAGGTTTTTTCGTGTATCTGATGAAGAACTTTATGGATGGTATTCCCAAAGAGCTTGACGAGGCCGCAAAGATTGACGGCTGTTCGTTTTATGGAATTTTCGGACGTGTTATACTTCCGCTTTCGGTTCCGGCGCTTATAACCTCCGGCATCTTCTCCTTTATCTGGAGATGGGACGACTTTCTCGGCCCGCTCCTTTATGTACGCGGAACAGAAAATTTCCCGGCTTCTTTGGCATTGCGTATGTTTTCCGACCCAACTGCGGCAACCGACTGGGGCGCAGTATTTGCTATGTCAATCCTATCGCTTGTGCCGGTTGTAGTTATTTTCATCGCTCTGCAAAAATATTTGGTTGAAGGCATTACAACAACAGGACTTAAATAGAGGTAACATCAAATGATACTAGATTACAACAAAGAATCCATACTCGAAAATATAAATAATGTTGTGAATAAGACACTGGACATGGACCTTATCTGGGACTGGCCTTGCGGTGTGGCATATTATGGTATTTCACGAGCCTATGAAACTACCAAAAAC
>Ga0131853_10006647_pt1 | contig 20875 bp, 11 predicted proteins | sample TergutLab28metaG_FD_92764 | JGI IMG/M metagenome (GOLD analysis project Ga0131853, IMG submission 92764) | Labiotermes labralis P1 segment gut microbial communities from Petit-Saut dam, French Guiana - Lab288 P1 (version 2) (version 2) | ecosystem: Host-associated > Arthropoda: Insects >...
CCTCAAGAATGATGAGGAGCCAGAATAAAGCAGGCTGAACCGTTGGGCGACGCCTGCAGCAAATAGACAACGTAGCAGTTTAGGAGAGAATAAAATACCTAGTTAGTCTCCAAAGACTAGGTGATATCGTGAAAGAGACAAAAAACCATACATCTCGAGTTATCCTTATTCTAAATGAATGAGCCTTCCTCTATTCGATCGTCTCCTTCTAGATTCACGCCTTTACATGAAGCTAAATAGCCCTGTTTGTCTAGGAGGGCCAGAGTGTGAACTCCAACACAAGTTATTTCTCTTAGGTACCGGTCCCACTGGCCGCGCGGTCTAAGGCGTAGGTCTGCGGTCGCTCGCCTGCTGGGATCGTGGGTTCGAATCCCACGAGGACATGGACGTTTGTCTGTCGTGAATGTTGTGTGTTGTCAGGTAGAAGTCTCTGTGACAAGCTGACCACTCGTCCAGTGGAGTCCTACCGACTGTGGTGTGTCTAGAAACCTCATGAATGAGAAGCCATAACCTATCACTTGTGTGATTGAGCTTCAATAGAAAAATATATCACTGTATGAATTTCCTACATACCATTCAATGTACTCAGCTCATTAGCTTATAGAGGACTCTGTACTCTGATTGCTGATTTCAATAGAGAGAAAAAAATTCTGTTAGGTTGGCTCCCAGTGCAGTGTGAACCGAAGTCTTGTACTGCAGACTGACTACTTGAGACACTTGTCGACATCAACCGTTGTGCAGCGGACTTAGTTTCTTTGGATGGAGTCCTGGTTAAATGGGCAACCTACTTCTGGTGAGTTAGTCTCTGTACGTGGGGAATCATTTCTATGAATTTTAAAGTCATACCTGCTAATTTAAGTTTTTTGAAACCCGCTGAAGGATTTTTGTGTGTGGAAGCAAAAGATATGGGCTCATCTTATTTATTACATTACCAAATTTTCATTGAAAATGTGTTTTAAAGACGACGTCATCGGAACACGTACGTTGAATTATGCTGCATGAGAGGACAAGAAAGTCCACATTTAATTACGCCAAATTGATGCGTTTGTTTTATAAACTTGCCCCTAATGTTCTTGAAGTGGTAAATATGCTTTGCCTCTTGGGCATTAAAGAATTTTGTATTTTCTATTCCGTGCATTATACTCCACGAAATGGATTAAAAAAATTAATAGAAATGTCCGTTGTTGTTAATCGTTCTTTACAGGTTACACAAGAAAGACTTACTTGGTGACCACGCACATCTGCCCTTTAGTTTGTTCATCTGTACACTTTTCTGCGATCTAAGCTGCTTGTTAGAATTTTATGAAATTCAACTTGGGCGTTCGGTTCAAAAAGTTGTCGAATAAGCGTGACACGCTTGAAAATCGGTGCAGTGAAAGTCACACCATTTAAGGGCGTAAATGCAAGTTTGGCACATTTTCTACAATCTTCTTAAATTTTTGGATAAATTTCTTTATAAAGAAATTTCACTAAAAATTTGATGGGTTATGAGTGGTTTCATGACAAACGGCGAAGTGGAATTCATACTTTACTTAAGGGCGTAAATAGATTTTATCCATACTCTGTACATTTAATGTCCAATTTCGGTTAAATTAGTTTGTAGTGATTTGCATGTAGTGCTATTGGGTATTTATGATTTTCATGAAAATCGGCGCAGGGGTGGCCGTGCTTCTCTTAGAGACATAAATAAAGTTACATTTACGATTGTACCTTGGGAGAATATAATATTTTGAAAGTAAACAACTCCTAAAGATTGTTATATCACGGAGTATATCGTTTGCAATCATGTTTCTTTCTTATGTGAATTTTACCAGATTGTTTAGAAAGTAGTTCACTATTGAGACAAAATAGCCACCAATAAAACAAGTATAAAGCTGATTAAAATTTCAGGTTATTAAGATTTACAATGATTGTATATTACGCGCGGATTTACGAATTGACACTATTAACACTGCCAGTCTTTCTATCTTGACACTTTTTCCGGAAAAGGCTGGTTTTATTACAAGTAGAAACATTATAGAAAAGGAGACTGCTGTTTTAAGGGATATGAAACTGTATATTTTGATGGGTATGAACTAAAGTTTCGGAGAAAGTTTTGTATTTCAGTCTTCAATGTACAATAAAGATTTAATCTGCACATCTTTCTGAAAAGATTTTATTTAACGAAATACAAGGCTTCACGCTGAAATAAGGTTCAGAGAAAACAGCCTGAAGGCAAGCGTAGGCAGGATGCCCCAAGAAGTGTACAGACGCGCAGCGCGCCTCTGTAAAAGCTTATAAAACCGAGCAAGAAAGTACGGTCATAGAATAAACGCAAATCTAAATGTTCTGTTATCGTATGAACTTTGTTTACCACTTTATTTCACTTATTAGGAATGGAAATGAATAAAGCTGGAGGAAACTGAGTTGAAATGCAATATAGCAAAGGGGTGTAGGGACGATTGGCGTTATCTAACGTTGTGATATTTAAGTATGTAATAAAAACTCTACTTTTCTGCAGTGTTTAGTAAAGTGATTATGAATTCCTTTGCGTTTAATTTACGGTTTCTGTTGCAAGAGGAGTAGCTGGGAAGTCTTCGTGCACCTTAAATTTCTTGAACTACACTTGTAAAAATATTTATTGACAGTGTGGATTTGAGCGTCTCACAGCGGTATTGACGCCGTGTTTAATTGGCAACTTATACCTGTTGACAAGGTGTCATATCACGGAAAATTCGAATCTCTATCCGTTAACGAGAAGGAATTGAAAGCAATATAAAGTACCTTTCCTAGTATAGGCCTACATTTTCATAAGAAATTCTTCTTTGGGTCTTTGCAATTATAATGTCTTTCTTTGGTTTCGCAAAATATTAATGTTAAATATGTTTTATGCATACAGGATTTATGAGATTCCCTTAAATAATTACTACCACACGTACAGTGTATTAATTCTTTACACATCCTACTTGTCTTGGGGACCGCGGTAGCACAGTGGTTAAGTGCTCTTCTACAAATCGGAAGGTCGCTGGTTCGATCCCAGCTGGTGTCAGTGGATTTTTTCTTGACATAAAATCCTTCCGATCGCACTATGACCCTGGGGTCGACTCAACCTCTAACAGAAATGAGTACCAGGAGCATTTCCTGCAGGTAAAGGCGGCCGGTGCGTAAGGCTGACAACCTTGCCACCATCCTGTGCCGTTGTCACGAAATCTGGGAACCTTAACTTCCTGGAACCCTCTGGGCCACTCCAGGCCTGTAATGGGACTGATTTACCATTACTCGCCTTACATATTTTATGTCATTGTACATGGTAAATTAATAAACGGAAGTTACTTAGAAGGTCTCTGCGACGAGTTGATCACTCGTCCAGAGGAGTCCTACCGACGTTGTGTTGTGATCTAGAAACCTCGTGAATGAGGAGGCCCTGGCCCACTGGGGGGGGTTATCGGGCCAAAAGCAAAATAATACAGAGTTACTTCGAAAGTAAAAAAATCAAATGTATCCTTTTAAAATATACAAATTTGCCCAAATTATGACTTTTAATATTAACGTTATATACCAGGCAAAAATCAAATACATTTTATTTAAAAGGTCTGTGCACTTGGAGGGGCGGGTAGAATTTATTCAACTGTGATCATCTTCATGGAGTAATCGGAGAGTAAAGGTCTGGGGTAGATACAGACAGGCTGGGCGACATTAAGCTTCTCAGAGTTGTTTACATTTAGATCAGACCTTCAGACCTTAGAGACACCCCCTTAATTATTTTGTCTCCCCTCTTTCTCACACTTAGTTTTTCTTCGTTCAGAGACATGCTGCTTGCAAACGTTGAAGAGTAGTGCTTTCTACACGTACGGCCAGTTTGAACGTTAAAAATGCTAAGTTGTTCCTGCAGAGCATGTTTATGTTGTACGATTCTTAGAAGTGAGTCATGATCCCTTTATACAGCATTACACTTCCCGATTTTTAGGCGCCTTCGCAAAATCGCGAAAAGCGACAATTACCTTCGTCACGCATGTCCGTCCTTCCTTCTGCATGGAAAAAACTCGGCTCCTTTGGAAGCATTTTCTTGAAATATTATATTTCAGTATTTTTCGAAAAACCTGTCGTAAAAATTCAAGTATCGTTGAACTCTGACAAGAATAACAAGTACTTTACGCGAAGACCGATGTACGTTTGACATCACATCTCGCTCAATTCTTCGTAGAATGAGAAACGTTTCAGATGCAAGGTGTAGGGACAAGCAAGACACATATTTTATGTTCAGTAACTTTCTTTTCCCCCCGAAAATCGTGCCGTTTATGAGACAAAGCGGGAAAACATTGTAGAGCCGGACAGGCCAGAGACGACAATACGGCACATGCGCATTGCATGCTGGATAACTAAGGCTACAATCAAACACTCAGAATGTGTAATTCTTATTGCTTTCCCACTGCAACTGTAGTCGCCCTATCGCGCCTCCATGTTATGTTACACGTACTTCGGTTGTCTTGTTATAACCGAGGCAGACTGTTTACTGTGCGTTAGTAACGGACTCCTTAAATGTGTTCGAACGTTTAGTCTGTAACCCACTGCGGAGGATCGGGTTCGATCCCAGGTCAGTACACGTGGGATTTGGGATGGAGGAAGTGGCACTGGAACTGGTTTTTCTCCGAATGCATCGGTTTTCCCCAGTGTCATTCCATCAACGCTCCATACTTATTTTGTATTTGTCGCTCGTACTAAGGATAAAGGTACAGAGTCTGGGAACCTTCCAATAACCAGTGCTCTTTCAAAGATCTGGAAGCTTTCGATAAAAAATATTTTCACTTATGCTTTAAGTTGTTGGTGTCAGTGTCATTTCTCTGCAAGCGTAACACGCTTCATCCAAAAAAAAAAATCAAACTCTGCCAGTTAGTTAGACACAGTATGGCGATTATGCCCTTAGTAACTAGCATTGGTCAGTCACCAATCTGCAACAGGCAGTCACAAAACAGTTATATCATTTCATCGAGGCCGATGACTTTGACTGCGTAAAACATTTTTATAACCGAAACCCACAAATCTATAATCCAGGAAGTGTTAGTGATTAACTTCACAGGAGAGATAAGAATGTGTAAATTTAGCAAGATGGTACACTCAAAACATATGTGCTGTGTGAATACAGATATCTGCAAGATAAAATTGTGTACAGGCAATAACAAACACCTACGTTGTACCATGTAAGAGTATCTCGTGAGGGCAGTGGGCAGTGATGCTAACAAACGAGACCGATGAAGGTAAATCAAATTTAAAAAAGCTAAGATTGCCCTTGTGCTTAAATTACCATTACGCTCCGGAGGCACCGGTGAAATGGAGGAGTGTAATAATATTAATAGTAATAACAGAGTTCGGTTCATTTTTCTTTTCTTAAGAATACTTTTTACATAACCCCCTGTTGTCATGGTGGCAGCCCCTTCGCCATTAAATCCATCAGTGGAGGTATAGCTAAGCGAATTTTTTAAACTCGGCACGACGTGGTGGTGAGTGTTCTGCTTCACGTCCCGGCCGTTTTAACCCCAACGAAAGAGTCCGCTCTACACATTGTGCAGGAGGTTGGATGAATGCCGTAATCGGTAAGGACACTTTGAAAAAGGGAAAAGTTTTTGACCCTGATTAGAATCGTATCCCATTTTCTTGGTTCCCACCCCATATCGTAACCACTGCACAGAACTGGTTAATCTTGTCTTGATGAATACACACCACCCGAAGAGCAAGCTAGTAGTGGAGACGTTAATGGCTTTTTAATAAACAGTGTTAAAATATTTTTTTTTAATGTTTTGCTGACCGTGCATCTCAGTATATTTATCTCAGTAATTAACCAACTTGATGCACAAAACATTGTTTCACAATAAGTTTCATTTCATGCCTCTACATGTTTCGAGCATAATGTGCTCGTCATCACGAGGTCAAAATTATATTATACAGCCTCTGGTATCATCACACTGAAACAAGTGAGTGGTCTAAAGTTACTAGTATACAGTTCTATAAATTTTACTACTATGTGCTTATATTTATAGAATAGTATTTTAGTAATTTTAGACCACTCAGTTGTTTCAGTGTGATGATACCAGAGGCTGTATAATACAATTTTGACCTCCTGATTATGAGCACATGGTGCTCGAAACATGTAGAGGTATGAAATAAAACTTATTGTGAAACAATATTTTGTGCATCAAGTTGGTTAATTACTAAGATAAAAAAAGTGTTAAAATAGTATGGCGACAATCAGTTGGTGCCACTTACTGGCAGCGACTTGGTGATGTTACTCTCATTTGTTATTCGAAGCGTTTTCATTGGATATTGTCAACAAAAGATATCTGACGTTCGTTAGATACCCTTTTAACATTGTTTAATATTACGCGTGCCTACAGGCTGTGCACAGTGTAACAGTTAGCACATACCCACGAGCAATGCATTATGGGGCTGCACTAAATAAGCACTGCAATTGCCTGGTGGTTTGTTGGTGGTCATTACGTTAGTCAAACACGCGTGTAACGCTGTTTGTGTTTTCTGCAGGTTACGGTCTTTAACTATATAGTGCAACCGTATCTGATACTTTACGTCCTGGTTTTGTTTCACAACACACAACACACTGTTTTCCCGTCGTGGTAATGTTCAGTGCATGCATAATTCAGGCGCAGCCGCGGCGTTTGAAGCGATGGTTCTCTGTTCTCCGCTCATGTACAGTTCATCTCGTATTATAATGGAATAGTGTTTGACCCAGTCACCCAGTAGCATGATATTGTTATGAAGCTTAGGCGTTTTTACGGTTTCCTGTATTTATGTGTTCTGCCTATTTTTCTAAATCCAAAATCTTCTGAATAAAATTGTAGAACTTAGTTTCTTCTTAACAGAAAGCACACTGCATTATCACTGGAAGGAATAATAGATTAATACCCTTTAGTTGAAAAATCAGTAGGTTGTGTGGCATGCTATACACAAAAGTATACATTAGGCTGGAAAATTGCAGAGGTTTTTAATATAAAATGGGGTGTCTTTTTCAGTAACCACTTGTCTTTAAAGGTTAAATGTTGAATATATTTGCAGTGTTGGAAGTTACGTGATTTTTTTTTTAATTTTCCGAATTCATTTGTGCAAATGGTTTTAAACAAGAGAAGGCGACATGCCTGGAACTGTAGGCCTGTTAATAGATTTTTACGCGAATCGAACTTGGGTGTAAAATGCCGTTACATATCTTCATAGTAGGCAATGAAAGTTAATAGATTGTTCACCTTAGGTTTGAGTATTTTCTGCGTTTTGTCCGAATGTAAGAAGTTTAGTTCCTTCGCGTCTTCAACAAGCGACGTTAACATTTCTGTTATATCCCCTGTGTACCAAAGTGCCTCTTCTCTTCATATTTACTGTCTGTTCTCTTTCCCATCGTACGCTATTCACGGATCCGCGTATTTTACTTTTAAACTAACAGGAAATTGCAGTCCGACATGGCGTAGACGGTATAGCGATTCGTTACGGGCTGGGCGGTCCGGGGATCAAATGCCAGTTCGGGCGAGATTTGGTGCACCTGTCGAGACTGGCCCTGGGGCCTAGACAACCGGGGCCCTTTCCAGGTAATAAAGCGGCCGAGCAGTCGCTTGAATATCCACCCACATCTAGAGCCGATGTTAAAGAAAAAGTAGAGCTAAACCTGTAACCACCTCTGTACTTTTATGGCCTATTCTAGGTTGAAGTTTACCTTCCTATCAGAAAATTGTATCCGTCTTGATATTTTTTTAAAGCAGCTGAACTGGAAATTTTGCGGGTAGCAAAGTTTTTCGTTTTGCGTTTTCTTAAGCGACCAAATATTTTTATTCTATATCAAGTTTATATATATATATATATATATATCGCTGTTTGATTTTTGGCGCTCTTTTTCAAATGGTGATTTGAGAACACGAGTTTTGACGCCCAACTTTTTCCCATAGTCCCGTGCGGAAGCCTACAAACCCCTCAAGTTTGAAAGATAAACTATTTTGAAATAAATTGAAATGCCAACTTGATGCAACAATGTAATTTATTCAAATTTCTTTAGCTCGACATGTTTCGGGTACATACGCCCACCATCAGGAGCATTAGATGTTAAGTTGCAGCATATGGTTTTCCGCACCGAGTTTGTGGATGGGTGGTGGTACTGAGAGCCGCTGCGTAGGTCGTGTGTAGGATTTGGAAGGTGCCGTGCGACTCGCACGACCTACGCAGCAGCTCTCAGGACCACCACCCATCCACAAACTCGGTGCGGAAAACCACATGCTGCAACTCAACATCTAGTGCTCCTGATGGTGGGCGTATGTACCCGAAACATGTCGAGCTAAAGAAACTTCAATAAATTACATTGTTGCATCAAGTTGGCATTTCACTTTATTTTATGATGAAGATGCACGGTCAAACAAACCTCAAATAAATTATTTTATAAGTTCTGCTGCCTGGACTTCAATATCCGAGGTTGATAATGACACTTGCTTTGTTTAGTTACAAAATAAAGGCTTCCCTTTTGTGTTGTATATAAATAGGGTCAGAGGCAGAAGTAGCCATGCCATTAGTAGACAGTTACTTGTATCCTACTGTGTGGCGTATGGAGCTCCTCAGGCAAGAAACCCGCGTTTCCCTCTGCGATACGCTGGTTTAAAAATGTACGGACGGAATGCATATTGGCTTTTTCTCTGTGGCTTGTCACTTCCTTACTTTTGTGTCTGCCTCTCTTCTCTGATACATGTTGCTCATATTTTGTCCACAGTGGCCTCAAATAACGTGTTGCCGCTTTTTCCCCATCGTGCAATTAAAAACCCGCCACTGAAATAACACTAACAGAAGATAGCCGTTACGTTGAGGGCATGTTGATCCGTCATTGTAGGCAATTATTTACTGTGCGTGACGTCACCACCCTATATTGGTGCTGCTGTTTCTTGCAGGATGCGATATATCTGAGTCATAATCTACCGTAGTTGTTGGATCTTTCACACGGGAACTTATAGAGACGGATTTGTTAAAGCTGGAATTGACTTTTGCAGGCATTCGACCTTTAAGTACTATTTCCTCTGTTGTTTGAATAATTTTTACTTTTAAGTCTAATAACTGTAAAAGCAGAAAGTAAACTCACGAATTTTTGTTTTTTAATTTAAACATTAGTTTATAATTCCAGAATATTCAAGATCCCACTGCCAGAACCGTGCTCATTTCTTCAGAAGTCTTTGGCAGGCTGTATATTTCAACTCCACTATTAACAAGTCAATCCGAAAGTCATGGGGAATGTGCCCAAATGCTGCAGGATATTACACAGTAAAGTCCGTGCCTTGTAGTCTGTATTCACCCACGGCCGTAGAAACCACAGCGACCCAGTCCCTCCCCGTTTGCGCGTTGCCGGATGTTCGTTTCAGATACTTAGCAGCAAGATGTCGAGCGAAGATGGGCCATTCGCAAGGCTTTTAACCCACAGATAACGACATGAACACAGAGCAAAGCAGGCGTACGCTGTGGCGTAGCGAAGCTTTTGGGCGCCAGGAGCGAGTAATTACGACGGTCGCCCTGACAGATATTGTAAGAAATTACAATTATTGACTTTTCTTTGTTGGGGTCGATAGTTTGACACTGTTTCAGAGCAGAAAATGTATTTTTTTCCCGTTAAAAATACCCCTCATGCAGCCCCTTTAAATCTGCCGCCCTGGGCGGTCGCACCATTCGCAACCCCTCCCCCCAGCTGTGCCCCTGGACATACAAACATGCTCCAAGCAGCAGCTAACCTGGCGATTCCAATGTTAAAGGGGCATATTTGAATAACGCCTTAGATCACTCGATCATTTTTATCGTAGATGTTTATTTTTCACGAAATAATCATGAGTTAAAAATTCAAGAAAGTTATTAAATTGAACCGTCTTTACACAACATACAAATAACAGTTGCAAATCTACAACTGGTTAATTAAGCAACATGTTTCGGCCTTGTTCGGCCATCATCAGGGTTACAAAAGATGGTTTTATTTAAGGTACATTCGTTTGCTATACAGATGGGAACCCTGATGATGGCCGAACAAAGCTGAAACATGTTGCTTAATTAACCAGTTGTAGATTTGCATCTGTTATTTGTATGTTGTTTAAAGACGGTTCAATTCAATAAATTTGTTACCTGTACACAACAGCGGGATGGAAACAGTCAAATTCACGTAAAAATTCAAGGTTTTTCCGATCCCCGGAACATATAGCAAGCAAAGTAAGTAAAGTTGTCCACGTTCACGCCAGGAAGGTGAATGGAGTGCGGTATGGCTAAACTCATGCTTCATGTCGACTGCAAATAGAGGAGAGTGGTCAGCCTCAGGTTCTGGCTGCTTTAATCGTGAGGACAGAGCCCCCGGTATCCTTTCAATACGAAGCTGGGTGGGTCGCAGGGACGGCCTGGACCCTTTGGAACACAAAAATCTCTTGCGCCTCCTGGGAATCTGAACTCTGCAACCCGTAAGCCCAGGCAGCCCATCCCTGCTCCCATGTTCTAGGCTAGGGAGAATAAAATGCATGAATAACTCAATTCTGGGCGGAAAACCTGAAGAGAAATGGGGCCCCTGGAGAACCTAGGCGAAGGAGGAAGGATGAGTCTTGAAATGTTTGAACGGTTCTTAAAGAAACAGACTGAATGGGTGTTGGTGTAATTCATGAGTTGAATGAGGTCCTGGGGCGGACTGTCGTGGAAGTTGTAATGAGCCTCTGGGTGTCATAAAAGGAGATTAATTTATTTAGAAGCTCAGTAACTATCAGCTTCTCCTAAAAAACCCAAATTTCAATTGTGATATATTACCGGGTGAAAGAGACTTCGCTGTCAGTCGTGTAGATGAGTGGAGGATGTTATGGGGAACAGAAAACACCTAAGCGTGGAATCAAAACCCGGCCTCCAACCCCTATCCAATTGCCATAATGGTTGAAATAAATAAATAAACGAATACACACGTGTGTAAGTACATAGAGGTAGACCTTAAAATAATAAAAATTTTCAAACCTAATATAAGCAATAATTTAACTCTTGAGATCTGCGCGGTTCTGGTATTTTGCGCAGCGCAGGATTTTAATTCCACGCCGACGTTTCGGAATTACCATTATACGCTGCGTAACATCCCAGAAGAATGCTGTTTTCATCTGCGTCGCTGCGGAAGCCTAAAATAACTTTTGACTCTCTTTTTGGACAGTCCTGTTTTATAAGCCACAATATTTTGGGTAGTTTTTATTTTCCCTTCGTGATATAACGTAGTTTAAAAGTGATGTGACGAAGGACGGTGCGGGCAATGTCAAAAGGTTTTCTACATCATCGTCTTGGACTACAAAACCTAATATTCTGTCGATCTACAACCATATTTGTTGTCCTTTGCTAAAGATTGATTGTTCAGCGTGTGGGTTTTCTGTGAAGGCACTTTTCAAAATGCTGATACGCTGATCATGACAGGCAAGATTCAGTATGACGTGACACAGGTGGTATATCATTATAATTGATCGTTTAATCAAATTGTGTGTGATAGATCACAGTTCACGGAATACATATTATACCTCACTTCCTTGTGATGTGTCACCATATTTGACAAAGAAGGGGAGGTTTTCAGGGGAAGTGTGGCTTTTAAGGTTTATACGCGTGCGATCTAAAAGAGCATCTTCTGAAACGGGCCCTTCTCATCTACTTTCTTGTTGTTTTCCCTTATCTCTTCACGTCAAGTTTGACAGATTGTTTTTTATTCGCAGTATAAATGGGGAAATGACGAAGCAGCAGTTGTGTTTAGCACATTACGAGAAATTTCCGGTACTTGTCACAATTATACCTTTTTATTTATCGCATATTTAACGACGCTGTTGCAGTAGCTAAGATCATGTAGCGTCGAATAATGAGATAGTTATTGAATAATGAAGGGGAAGATATGGGGAAGGTATCGGCTCTGTCCTGCCGTAAAATACCATGTATGCCCATAAAAACGGGTGAAAAGTATCAGGAACGTCTCAGGATAGGTGGCGGCCCGGTTGTGATTCGGTTCGGGCTGTCCCCGAGATCAAGCCAGCAGGTTGACTGAAGTAGCCAAATCGCACGTGCCAGTTTATGCTCACGAGGAAATTAAGAACAGATCAATATCGAAGGATGTTTGCTGACATCGTTCACAACTCTTTACTCTTGTCTAGGGTCTGTGAAGGTAAGGGAAATTTTGTGTTAAACCGGTAGAGTGGGTTATCTGTCGCGGGCCCCCCAAACCTCGACAATTGAGTCCACTACTACTATTTTTATCGGAGTTACTCCTAGTTTTTATGAGTGGGATCCAGACTACTGTCGTATGTCAGAAAAACGTAATACTCTCCGAAAGAACCCGCCACAAAAATTAGTATTCCGCATATATGGAGGGCTGTCCTGACCCATGGGGCTCTCTGCGCCGCGAGGTAGGCGGGGGACCTATTTACGCCACTGTGTAAAATCACAGTTTCATTCCCTGTTTTGTATAATCGTGAAGTTTGTTCTGTGGCTCAAGGGAAAACACATTCAGCCATTAAAATGATTATATCCGAGGGGGAATTACTCGATGAATTACTTGGGCTTGAAACAGGGGAAATGACATGTGGCTATACAAAATCGCGTAATGCGGACTTTCACAAATTTATGCTGTCCACAAATTACTATTGCCGTGATCAAATCAAAAGAGTATAAGATGGACGTGGCATTTAGCATGCATGGCGAGGTGACAAATGTGTAATATTATGGCCGTCATGACGTGAGAGCAAATGAGAAAAACGTAACGTGTAACGTGCATGGGGGCATGACAAGTGGGCAATGTTAGCATAATGATGAAATAAAAAGAGTGACTTGCAACGTACATGGGGACATGACACGTGGGTAATGTTAATATAATGACGAAATTAAAAGATCGACTTGTAGCATGTGTGGGGACATGACATGTGAGTAATATTATCATCATGATGAAATCGGAAGTGTATGGGAAGGGCGTAACGTGTAACATGGACGGGGAGCTTACAAATGGGTAATTAGTAGCAAAATCTGTGACGAAGTGACCACAGGAAATCTGCAGCTATAAAGTGATAGATTTCCTGCTTATTTATTCGGACTGGTCTCTCTGAAAGGAACGCTCTAGGCCTTGTCCGCTGTCTTCCAGAACACGTTGTCGTTTTTCCGCACAGAACAAATCGCCTCAGTCAAACAATACCATATCCTCACAATCCACTGCTGTAACCTTCAAGATGCTGCATGTTCTCGAATTCATTTTTGTACGAAGTTGATACAAGTTTTAGTGCGGTGTCTGATACGGATCTGCTCATCTGTGATTTCTGTAATTGAGATCCTTCTCGTACGACTTGCCCAAAGATATAAAAGTTCTTATTTAAGAATCACTCCACGAAGGTATGTGAGGGAAGAGCATTGTGGTTCCACGCATTAACGAATTCGGTACTATATGGAAGTGGGGATTATCAGATTCACGCCTCCACCGCTTTAGTTTGAAGGAAAGAGCCGCCATTTCGATATTTGTCTACCAGGCCCAAATGTCGTTCAGTTAAACGCCCATGAGGATAAACTGAATAAATTATTGCTGTTATTTCGCTCAACATAGAGCTATAATATGAATATATTCCTTGAAGCTCATTGTGCAGATCAATGTGGCTCAGTCTATTTCGAGTACCGGACAAATCAAGTAGAATATAAATTCATTAATCATACGTATTGAGATTTTCAGCTGTCATAAATCTTTGTTATACTGAGACGTTTTAAGGCGATGGTTCTGCAAATATTTTGAGTTCGGCTTTATCACGCATTAACTGAGGAGCATGCTTTTAACGAAATTTTGTGGAAGAAAAACATTTTCTCAGTTTGAAAGCCGATAGTGCTAAATTTTTTGGTGTTTGCTGTTTCAACACAGGCCACATAGTGTACATATCACATTCCAGTTGTGACGTTCATGACTCGGGGTAAATGTAATAATTAAAAGAATTAAGATTATGTTCTCTGAGATCTGACGCCGTGAAGTTTGGTAGATACGTACAGAGTCTCCTAGGATCATGCTACTTCCATCTTCGGCTTTGAGGGGGAGAGTTTTTCACGAACGTTGACACATATGCAGCGAAGTAAATGACGGTATTTCCCAGCGGACAGCAATATTCAAATTAAGATTACTTTTAGGGAGCGTGTGTTTTTATGATATGTGAGTGGAAGGAAATAGCTCAGAATACTGTCCAATAGCACATATTGGTTTAGCCCTTTAAGGCATGGTTGGTTACTTTGTATTCTATCAGGTTTAACATTAGAAAAATCTACATTTTACTCATAGGCTTTGTGTGATTTTTTTAAATCCCAGAACAAAAAGAGGTTTTTTCCTATAAAACATTAACTAACTGGTTTTCCATAAGCTAAAAGGAGTGTGTTTACTGCGCAGTGAGAAGTGAATCTTTAAACTTCATTCAGGTAATTTTCATCTTTAAAATGTTAAATCTCTGCTTATATTCCCAGGGATTCAGTTCCGGTAAGTTTAGTGCAGGGATCTTCTGTCTCAATCTCCGATTTGCAGAGCCCCAATTACTTAACCTTGCTTTGTTTAATTGTTTCTTGCCTGCCTGCATGCCTGCTTCTTACCCTCTGGGGGTATCTATGACGAGGGTTCAGATGGTATGTCTTTGTAATACTGTTTATCTTATGACACAACATGTTTGTGAAGTATATTAATAATTGTCCAACGAGATGCAACACATTTATTATTCTGCAAGTTCACTCTACATGTTTCGGGTGTCAAACACACACACATCATCAAGAGTACACAAAACTGTAACTACAGCCTACGATACTGTGCAGCTACCTCCCTCCAACGTGGCCGAGCTAGCTTGGCTACGTTGGAGGGAGGTAGCTGCACACAAAATACGACCAGTACCATCAGGAGGTCAAAATTGTATTATGCAGCCCCTGGTATCGTCACACTGAAACAGGTGAGTGGTCTAAAATTACTAAAATATATTTTATAAATGTGAGCACGTAGTGCATCAAGTAGGTTAATTACTAAGATAAATATACTGAGATGCACGGTCAGCAAAATATCAAAAGACTGCTTTGTGTTGCATCTCGCTGGACAATTATTAATGTAGATCAGCGATGCACAGAACCACAAATATAAAATGTTTGTAAAGGACTGGAATGTTAGGGGGCACCAAAGTTCAAAACAACACATTGCTCCCCGTATGTTCCTGCAGTTTCAGCTTATACAATTCTGGACTCTAATATTAATGGAGCATTCAACAAACCGGAGTGGGTGCTCTAAGATTTCATTTGTGAGCAGTTGGCTTCTTGTTACCCACTTTTATGGGGTAGATCTATAAACTACCGGTATTTTCTGAACTCCGAAATTTCACATAGAATTTACCGTAGTCGGACACCGGATATTGATCTGAGACAGTATGATCTATAAAGTAACACTTGTCTTATGGGATTCGATGCCATATAGTGTTGTGCAATGTTATCTCTGTTTAAGAGGGAACTGTTTTCTTAATCTTGAAGTGATAAAAACTTTTGTTTTCCTGGTCTCGTCAATCGTTCTACCCTGAAGACAGAAGCAGCACTTTTCTCCGAAAAGTGGTAAATGTGTAACAAAATTACTCCTCCCAGTCACTGCCATGAGCACGTCAAATCCTACACGCTCCAACACATTTTCCAGCATGTCTGTAATGTTACAGTTCTTCCGTCTACAGCTAAATCTTCAAATAGTCCACCCCCCCCCATTCCAGATTTTAGCTAACATTTTTTGTGTTTTTCTCAAGTATTCTTGATTTCATCACCCCATTCATATTAGACGATTATTACAAATTATAAAGCTGATGAATATATATATTTTGCGGGTTCCTGTTGTTTCCGTTCCTTTATATCCAAATGGTCGTTCTTTTAAGCACCCTTTTAGCAATAATCATTCTGTAAGGTGAAGAGAGAGAACCAACAAGATGCAACTAATTCGATGTTTATTATCAAACTTTCTATCTCAACATGTTTCGGGCATCATTATGCCCATCATCAGGAGAATAAGACCGTGTCCTGCTTCATGCGGTGTTGTGCTTGGGTGTGTAGGCTGTGGTTGGCTGTGGTCTTGTGGAGCTGGGTCGTGCATGACTCAGAACACCGCATGAAGTAGGACACGGTCTTATTCTCCTGATGATGGGCATAATGATGCCCGAAACATGTTGAGATAGAAAGTTTGATAATAAACATCGAATTAGTTGGATCTTGTTGGTTCTCTCTCTTCACCTTATGTTCACGATGCACGGTCACAAGAACCTAAAAAAAATCAGTCTGTTGTTCCATTTTGATTATTAAACTTCGCTAGTAATAACACTGATATTTATTATGTACAATAAAAGAATGTGATACATTGACTCTAATAGTTACATCAAGGTGTTTTAACCATTTGCAGAATGAACCAATTTAAACTGCTTATCAACCGACATGTAAAACACTGTGTGGGCAAAGTTCAAAGTTTCTAGTGTTAAACCCGGTTGTAAGTGCATTGGCCACAAGGCTTTAAATGTTCAGAAACGCAATGATGCCGGCTGGCAAAACCCCGAACTGCTTTTGATCACCTGCTGCAGTCCTCGGTATATCCAGCTGGTCTTCGCTTTGTAGGCGCAGGTAAAGAGTTTCGGGCCCGTTAATGTGTGTTTGTTCTCTCTAATTATGTAATTCAGTACGCCTGCACACGAAGGTGCTTTACGGAAGTTTTATCTGCTGTGTTACATGCCGCGTAATAATTAATTCACTTCAGTCCTGTGTATCTCAGCAAAGCATTCTTTGCAGACCCGTGCTGGTTGGTATAAATTGTTTGGCTCGCTTGAACTATGGACACAAATCCATATAGATTATTCGCGTATTTATGAAAGGCAGTACGGTATTGATGGCCATTATTAGTGTTCTATATATATATATATGAAACGCGCTGGTGACAGATTCGAGCGAATGCCCTATATACGCGGATTACATAACGGACTACTTTATTGTCTTACACAGAATAGGCACCCTGGCCTGTTCTGATTTAGAATAAACTTTTTGTCGTTTGGTAGGACTGCTTGAAAAGGGTTCGGTCTGGGGTGGAACTTTAAGCTGAATAAGATAATGCAAGATTTCAATTTTTAACGTAGGATGTTTTTTTCGATTCAACTAGTGAATAATTACAGACGTTTCGAGGTAGCGTAGTGCCTTTTTAGTTCAAGAAATCAAAGAGAATAAAATAAAATATAATATTTCACCGAATTCTCCCAATACCCCTTTGAACTTCGATTTGTTATAATTTAACATTAATATTTTCTATGTACTTTCATGATGCGCAAGCGTTATTAATGTAAAGAACGGAATCTTTCCGCCTGGTAGTTTCTACGTAAGCTTCATTTGTAGGAGGTCTTGAGTTTAAGTAAAAGAGCTTGCTCTTCTGAATGGATATTATCATAAGTTACTTGTTTTCAGTCTTGTTAGGCAGATGCCGATGCAGTGTTCAGATTAGTCTAAGTCTGCGTCCTTCCACATACTTTCCAATTTATTTTTCACAAATCATAAAAACAATAGACTATATGAATGGGTTAGAAACAGCATCGTTAAGTAATGTCAAAAAGCAAATAAAATGAGTGATGCTGTTAAGATGCATGGTACAGGGCGTGGCAACACTAGTGCACTGCGACGGTGGAAAGGGGAATTTAAATAGGGGCATGGAAATTAGGTTCAATGTTTACTTGCTGAAATATACATATCAAGAGTTTAGTCTGTTTGAGTCAAGTTCAGAGCCATGAATGATAATACATTATACACTGTGGACTGTTTTAAAATTACATAGACGTTGCTCCGTAGATATTACGGACAAACGGGTGTGAACTTTGAATTTTTATAAACTTCATCTTATGAAAATTGAGTGTATGTCTCCACTTGTTACACAGCTTTATGCAGCAGAATTTGCAATGGTAATTTGGATCCTCAGAAAAAAATTAAAAAACGATTGACATCAAACGAGATGAAAATTTCAGAAGAACAGAAGGATATACAATTATTTTTATCAAAAAGGAATGAAGAGATTTTGAAAGTTTCAAAGTAGGACCAGTTAACGAAAAACTAAGAGGATACAAATCAACGATGTAAGCAATCAACAAGATGAAACATATTCCGTTTATTGATCTTTTTAAATCAGCTCTTCATGTTTCGGGCGACAAACTCGCCCATCCTCAGGAGTACTTTTTGACTGTATATACAGCTTGTGGTACAATGCACCGATATCGGCAGCAATATCGGATTTTACGCAGCCTAAAATGGTAGTTTATTACCGACGTTTCGGTACTATCTATCGGTCTCATTTTCAAGGGTCAAGCAATCCAAGAAGAACGCAGAGAATACTTTGCGTTCCCGGTATTTTTCTTGGAATGCTTTACTCTCGAAAATGGGACCGAAAGGTTGTTTCGAAACGTTAGTAATAAACTACCATTATACAGTAGAGAAACTCGCAAAAGAGCACAGTTATCGTCTTACTTTCACTTCCATTTTTATTATACCTTTTCTAAGGCTTATGCTTAGGTTCTTGGCATTTTCAGAACCAATATAATTTCCTTTTTTCGTATTAATTTATATTAACGTTAGTATATTTTATAATTGGAGACCGCAGTAGCACGGTGGTTAAGGTACTGTGCTACAAATCAGAAGGATGCTGGTTCGATTCTTTCGATGGTGTCATTGGAATTTTTCATTGACATAATATTGCTGCCGACCGGTGACCTTTTGACAAGATCACCAGTCGGCAGTAATATCGGTGCATTGTACCAAAAGCTGTATATACAGTCAAAAAGTGCTCCTGAGGATGGGCGAGTTTGTCGCCCGAAACACGTAGAGCTGATTTAAAGAGATCAATACACGGCATTTGTTGCATCTTGTTGGCTGCTTACATTGTGGTTCTAATGATGCACGGTCTCACATACATCAAGATAAAAATCAAATCGACTACGACATGTAACAAGAATGAACAGCAAGAGGATGCCGAAAATAATGCTGAATTGTAGACCAAATGGACGAAGACAACTTGGAAGACACTTGAAGTGACTATTAGACGAGGGCGAAGCAGGACTATTAGGGCCTAACTGGTGACGGATGACGATGATGATGATGTGCAGCTTTATGCCACGAGACATAACAAAATTGTAAGAATATCTTTGAATGTTGCTGACATACTTTTTACTATGGTTATAACAACAGCTGCGTTTATTTTTGCCCATTGAATGCCGTGTTTGATAAGAAAAAGCGTTCGCATGTTATCCGCAACTACCAGAGCTTTTGTTTGCTGTGATGCGCTACATTTCTTGCACACACCATGGAGTCTGCTTAGTTTTGCACGTGTTAATATAATAGGATTTCTGTATGCTCAGACTTATTCATTTTCACACAATTTGATTCTGTTTGGGAGCTCACACAGTCATTAGTTACGCCTCATCGTATTGTTCGTAATTCGGTTCTCACTGAAAACAAACTTGCTCTTTCGATATGCTTAAATTACTCCAGTGAAGCTATTAGTGTAGCCAGGAAATTTGAATGTAATTAAAAAGAGTAAAAAGTAAATCAGTCTTATTACAGGCCCGAGGTGCCCAGAGGGTTCCAGAAATTTAAGGTTCCCAGATTACGTTAAAATGGCCCAGGATGGTGGTTAGGTTGTCAGCCTTACGCACCGGCCGCTTTTATCCCCAGGAAATGCTCCTGGTACTCATTTCTTTTAGAGGTTGATTCGACCCCAGGGCCGTAGTGCGATCGGAAGGATTATGTCAATGAAAAATTGCAATGACACCATCTGCAATCGAACCAGCGACCTTCTGATTTGTAGCACAGCATCTTAACCACTGTGCTGCCGCTGTCCCCAATTATAAAACGTACTAAAAGTTAATATAAATTAATAAAGAAAAGGAAATTATGTTGGTTCTGAAAATGCCAAGAACCTAAGTTTAAGCCTTAGAAAAGGTATAATAAAAATGCAATTGTAAGTAAAATGATGTCTGCACCATTTTGGGATTTTGCCTACTGTAGAATGGTAGTTTATTACCGACGTTTCGGAACAACCCATCGGTCCCATTTTCGAGTGTCAAGCATTCCAAGAAAAAATGCCGGGAAGGCAAAGTATTCTCGGCATTCTTCTTGGATTGCTTGACCCTTGAAAATGGGATCGATAAGTTGTACCGAAACGTCGGCAATAAACTACCATAATAGGCTGCGCAAAATCCGAAAAGAGCGCAAATCTCATTTACACCGCAGCAGAAGCCCGAAATCACACACGTGTGTAAGAAAATTGTCCAGTACTTATGTAGGCCTGCATGGGAGGAGTGGCGTCACCGGATAAAGCTTGTTATGAAATTATAAACAGAATCAATTCCGAAATTTATTGTGGGTGTTCAGTTCAAATTCTGTTTTTAAAATCATAAGTCGCTTTACAAAACACTGTCTATGAAGTAAAACACGTTACAATAATTTTGTAAATTTTTTTTCACATTTGTACAGTGCATCGTGCTATTATCAAAGTTTTTTTATTACCAACTGATGCACAAGAGAATTGTTTTTAAAGGGGTACTAAAATTTACATTAATATTACAATAGCTTCAACATGTTTCGGTGTGATCACCATCATCAGGGAGAGTACTATGTGAGCTAGCTAAAGTTACAGTGTTAAAAAAATTCGTCAAAATACATTGTTGTAGTTAATCTGGGACCGCCTCTGTGGTCTAGTGGTCAGAGTTTCTGGCTACAGATACAGAGGTCTGGGGTTCGATCCCCGGCGCTACCAGATTTTCTGAGTAGTAGTGGGTCTGGAACGGGGTCCACTCAGCCTCGTGAGGTCAATTGAGGAGCTACTTGAATGAAAAAAGTAGCGGCTCCAGGTCTA
>Ga0131853_10006648_pt1 | contig 20875 bp, 14 predicted proteins | sample TergutLab28metaG_FD_92764 | JGI IMG/M metagenome (GOLD analysis project Ga0131853, IMG submission 92764) | Labiotermes labralis P1 segment gut microbial communities from Petit-Saut dam, French Guiana - Lab288 P1 (version 2) (version 2) | ecosystem: Host-associated > Arthropoda: Insects >...
ATTTTTTATAATCAAAATGACAAAAAAAAAAGTAAAAAAAAAAATGTTTTTTATTTTTTTTTTAGGCCTCAGGTTAAATGTGGGTTTCCCCCTTTTCTTCCCCCCTCCCCCCCCCCCCCCCAAATATACTAGACCAATACAGAATATAGTAACAGTGATTCATCTGTTATGTCAAAATCCACATTGATGATTCCAACATCATGTCACAAGCCAGCTGATTTAAATATTGTGGTGATCAAACTGCAAAGGCAGGCCGTTCAATGCAGAATCTTGCACAGCGTTCTTTACAGCACCCAAACGGATTGTTCGAAGGGTGCTAGGTCAGGTGCTCAGGGCGGATGCCATACCCTTCCCTTGCGCTGTTTTTTATCTTCCTGGAAAATGAGCACCGAGAATATTTTCTCGTCAGTGTAGTAACGAGGTGGTGCACCATCCCTTTGACGGTAACTCTTAACTCCAAAAGCAAGTAGCTGATGGAAGACACGGTGTTGTCGTGCAGCACTGAGAAGCAAGCAGCTCCTGCAACACTTGCGTCAAACACAAATGGCCCCCATCGGTCCTCCAGGGCACAGGCCCCTCCACACTGACACCCCTGGTAGACTCTCTGCTTGTTCTTGTTAAGCCCACATTTTTTATTGCCCAGCACATAGTCGACTGCCACTACCACTGGGTTTCGAAGTGGTCTCATCAGATGAAACAGTGACATAAGAATAAAGATTCTCTTCCATCATACATGTGCAGAAACTACTCACAAAATTCCATTCCACAATTTGGACTCTCCTCTTTCATTGCATACATTTGCCACTTCTCATGCCACAAAATTCGTAAAACTTTGGTTTTACGGACACCAACCTCAAGCAAGCATCGCTCCACAGACATCTTTGCAGATGGTGTGAATGCCCCTAACACCGTCACAACATTTTCCCCATTAGTTAACATTGAGGTCTTGCAGATCGGCCCTTCCTGATAGTTCACACACACTTCTGTCAGCCTCATACTTACAATGTAGCCTCGTAATTGTTGCCTGTGATGGTGGTGAGTCCAAATTCTTTTCTCTAATGCCTCTGCACCTCGCTTTTATGGCAGCACTCATCTTGGTCAAGCAGTACTTCTGACGAAGCTGTTTTCTTTTCTTGCTGGTTTCTGCCATCTAGCTGAACATACGAAAGTACAACACTCATTTGTCATGTAGCATCATTTTAATACGCCAATGCCAAGTATGTTCAATGTGTCTCTCTTTCTATGTATGTTATTAACACATGAATTTGCATAGACTTTATTTAGACATGCTGCACATTTTGTGAATGTACTGTACCTAGTCAGTGTGTGACACATTCTTGACTTTCCACACCCTACTTGCTACAGTCTATGGCGTTCATATACATGCACATATGTACAGACACAATATGTCCAGGACTAGTACTTCAGACTTGCGAGGTATTTAAGGAATACCAATATTGTGTGTTGGGATTTCTGCCCGGCATGACAGCATGGGTCACCAACTGTTCTCGGTGCCAACACTTTCAACATACACACACTACAGAAATCTCTTTTCACCTGGTGTTTTTCGCTGACTCACTAAACATTCAAACAGATACTGACCTGACATTCCTGACTTCTTTTACCCTCCTCTTTGTGCCACTTCCTAACCCCGCAAGTCTCAAGTTATCATTTCTAGACTGTCATTACCTTTGACTCAGCCTCACAGACTTGTATTTGCTTCTGTAATAAAAAAATAAAACGGTTGAAATTAATGAATGTATTAAATTTCATGTCAGTAAATAATTTATTTGTATTAAAGACACATGTCCTACTTCAGTAAACACAATCTGTTACAAAACTGTAACTTCACTGGTAAAACAATGTGCATTTACATAACTACACAAGTCAACATGTCAGTTCCTTTTGAAAGTATATACACTGACTCTCACATTAGTCAAATTAACAACACAATACATAAACAGATTCAGTGTTGTGACAGTTTCCTAAGATAAATAAAATCCTAATGCCTTTTAAGGTTTCTAAACTTACAAATAAAAGATTGTCCTGCAGCAACCAGACACAAATAGCAGTTAGTTATATACAACCACAATTCTTACACTAAAGAAATAAGAAACAATAATTAATGATTTCTAATGTGAAAGTAGAAGAAACATTTGGAATATATGAGCCTCTTTGTCACTGACATGGTGCAGAGTGGTGTTGAACAACATTGTATAATATACAGTCAACCCCCAATACAGCGGGCCCTACCATAATGGCAACTTTGCTTGGGGGCCCATGAGAGTCTGTGAACAGAAAGTGCCTACCACATAACTGCCATCTTCAGTATAAAACCGCAAACTGCAAAGAAGAAAGAGTGGCACTGTATCAGGGTTTGAATGTACATTCTGTATAAACACACATGCGTACACGTGCACACAAACACACATTGCTTCTTTCTGCCTGTAGGCCAGTACATATCAATAAATTTTCTGTCATCTTTGCCATTAGAATACTGGCAAACATTGAAAAATAAATAGCACTCTGAGCATAATTTCATGAAGTGATACTTATGTATATTTTAACGCATAACACCGAAACCCATGAAACTGTCACAGTCATCATAACCATATGATTTAGTAATGCTGTTCTTTGTAGTATGTGTTGGACAAGACCTAGCCATCTTCAGGCAACCCATCAAAATATGTAAACAGTAAGAGCAAGCAGTGTCAACTATCATATTAACTTGCGCATCCAAAGTTACTTAAATGAATTTTTATAAAATTTCCTCTAATTGTTAAAACAAGATTTAAGCTTGGGATACTTTGAAAAAATTATTTCCACACGTTCATACATTGAAACCCTGCAACATCTGACTGTTCACACTAGGCATCATCACAAATCTACCATGAATCAGTATAAGATTAGGGGAAATTTGAATTATTTTAGGGGAAAAAAAAACCATATGTAAAGTAGTAGAAGAGAATATAATGCATATGGGTGGGCATGACAATGACCTGGCACTTTGAAAATATTCAATCTTCTGTGCATTCAACATGCTTTGAAAGTGCAGTACCCTGCTGAATGAAACATTGTCAAAGTTACCTGGTTTCATACAGTGCTGAACCTGGTCCCCGAATTTTAGTGCAGCCAATAACTCACAGTCATAAGGAACACACTAGACCATTTCAAATGCCTGTTTGCATCTACTGCAGTGCAGCTTCCTACCAGCATCAGTTGGAAATTGCATTAATAGCATGAATGATGCACATTAGGACACAGTATCAGAACACAGTGTACTGATACATACTACAATTATATGGCAGCTGAATATAAAGAGCTAAATATTGCAGCCTTTCAATATATGAACATATGGAAACAGTTATTACTTTTCAAAAATGTACTAAAGCTTGAATGTTATGTCAACAATACGTTAATTAAAATTTTATAAAAACTGATTGCTGTAACTTCGTATTATGAAGTTCATAAGGAAGTTTGCACCGCAAATACTATACTGTTTACGTGTACTGATGGACTGCATGAAGATGGCTAGGCCCTGACCACAACTTGTAGCAAAGAACAGCATTAATAAATCATACGGTTGTACAAAGTGTGATAATTTCTTGAATTCTTATATATCCAAAGCACAAGAGGACGCCTCACAGATGATATGAATTTGGAAACAGTATTACCCTGTCGGAAGTGGAAGCATTATTTCACATAATTGTACTGTACGTAGTTCAGAATGTACTAACAAAGACACTGTCTAATAAATGTACATTTCAAAACCACTGCAACACAACTCTACATCACGCACCTGGTCATAGCATTCTTAGCTATTTATAACTATTTCCAGCCTACATACAAAGGGAACCTAATTCACACTACAATACATATCTATTTAGTCTCATTTTTTTTTGTTAAAATGTGTCACTAAAAATATACACTTGTGTAAATAATATACACATATTACTATATAATGTCATTCAGTATTTTATGCTAGTGCATTATAATCCCAATAAATGAGTGTACGACTAGAAAAATAATCCACATTATGTTATACTGTTGCCTAATATATAAAATAAGAGTATATTTTGTTACTGTACATATTCAAGGCCTCATAATTAATTGATTCTTGTCCAAACTGTAAAAGGAGGTTGGGCAGATGCTAATAGATAGCAGAAAGACTTCATACTGGGAACTGTTTCAATATATTTGCTTATTTTTACAAACCTGAATAACAATCTCTCTTATTTTAAAGCTGTCCATTCTGTACATTTTTTGTATCAGCATACACTGTTCATTATACCCACTAAATGCAGGCTTAATTAATACAAACACTAAATGCCCACTTAATGTTTGTATTAATTAAGACAGTGCATATAGTTGATAAAATAAATGATGTATGCTCATATAGAAATGCATAGAATGGACAACTTTAAAATAACTGATGCTCAAGAAGCGAAGATGGTGAACAACTTTAAATGCTCGTTTAAAGTTTGTATTAATTCAGACTGTGCATTTGGTTGGTATACTAAATGGTGCATGCTGAAACAATCTGTTTAAAATGTGTAAACACTGGAATGTAATGTCCACTGCTGTCAACTGTAGCTTTGAAAATTCCGTCTCTCAAACCAACAGCATTCACTAATTTGAAGAGTGAAAATGGTAGGCTACCCTCCCTGATGCCATACTGACAGTTAATAACACTGACAGGTAACAAGCAAGTATTCATATTCATTTTGTTCACATTACAACTTCCCATCTGCAGTGCTCCTTCCGTCAGCAGCCCCACAAGTGTTAGAGCAGCATTATATTTCTAATATGTGGGTATGGTAAAACATGCTCACCATGGCATATCTTTTGCCTGTTTTCAATTATACAGTGCATGGCTACCAAATCACACTTAACTTTTATCTACAATAAGAGCTTTTCACATTACAGGCACAGATCCTATGGTTCAAGTGTTAAATGACTGTCGGGGTGAAGTTGGCTCAAGAAGTTCACATTTTGTGGCTACTCAATCAGTATAATTGTGAGACAGGGCACTATAATAGGGGTCATATGATTTCATTCCAAATTTTGAGTGTAGAATAAAACCAAACTTCATAATCACTAATTACTTTAGCTAATACATTTACAGCACTTTGGAAGTGTATGATCTGTTATTGCTGAAGTGTAAGACATGCACAGTGCTTCTAGATTGCTTGTTTATGTTCAATTACTGGTGATAACTTTGCTGTTAATGTTGATTCTACAGTTTCTCCCCACACAGCTGCAATTTATATTATATATTTACCATATACATGGTAAATCAAAATAGGATGCTGTGATATAGTCATGACATTTTTTACTGTGCTGTACACCAGTTTAAACATCTTAAGCCCTTAAGTTCATCTGCATAACATTACAGTAATTAGTTCATAACTCGCAGAAAACAACTCCTTTACAAAGACCACCTGGTAAGTGTTGTACAGGGAAATGCTGTTAGTATGAGAACCATATGAAGCACATGCATATGCTTTGTGCACAAAATGTTACAACAGGTGGTACATACAATTACCACTGGGCTCAGAGGGTTGAAATAAACCATTCTTTTCAAGATTTGATACCTGAGCTGTGACTTCTGTGCCATGTAAAGCACTGTCCATGGAACTCTATCAACAGTAATAAAATTGATAGGAACACATTTCAGCACGTTACATCATAAGGTACATGATCCTGACTGAATTCTGCATAACTGATACAAATATGGCTGTGCAGAAGAGGCATGCTGTTTGAATGTGAAGGACAGCTACTAAAGGCTTTACAATAATCAATGACCTATACTTGTATCTTCTCCCCAGTATATTTTAACTCCTAATTCACAAAAAAATATGTGAGGTTTGAAGTTCAAATGGCAGCAACTGTGACACTTTGTCTTACTGGATGTGACACTGTGAGTACAGTAGATAGGTATCTATCCCCCATACTACACAAACTACAGCAAAATTCCCTTAACACAACTTGCACGGGACCAGACACATGCCAAATTTTCAAATATTTTAGTATCAATCGGTACCTATACTAATATTTCATATTATCAGATGGTACCTACATGGAGTTCTTATGCCTAATTTTTTATCCTGCTCCTATACTTGGGCTGCAGTATTCCATTGGGATATCTCCTTAACCTGCTGATTCAAGGTCATCAGGATCCTCTTGTGTTTTCTGCAGTTTTCATGGCTGCAGATGTTAATGGTGTAAGAGATGGAGGGTCAGGAGATACGACAGTTGATGTACAGACACTCTTGGAGGACTTTCCGAACATTTCCCTGAGATATATCTGTTTGAATGATGCTTACTCTGGTAAAAAGCAAAGATTTTTTGATTATCAGACTTCATATTAAAGGAATTTTGCTGTACATGGTGTCACATCCCACATGAATGTATTCTACTTCAAGAAATGCCAGCACATAGGCCAATTTGTATAAAACAGAAAGAGGGACAGCAGTGTCCCTCTTTTAAAATGTTGTCTGTATAATCCAAAAGACTGAATTTCATTTGTTTTTTAAAACATTTTGATGATGATGATGATGATGACAGCAAAACAGAAACTGTGATGTGAGGATCTTTAATGAACAACACTGACATCAAGACACCAACCATTCTGTGAATTATTTTCAATAATGAAATAAGGAAATTAAGAACTTGAGATAATTAATTAATATACAGCTAAAAAGTTTTAACTTCTAGTTGGTTACAAGATCTTTCACCTCATTTGGTGAGCTCTTTTGCTAGCATTTTGTTTGGATATCTTAATGTGGTTAAAAACCTATTTCCTTCTAAAGTGAATTGTTTCCATCCCGTTGTGTATATATCAAGTTTTATTAATTCCAACCGTCTTTACACAACAATACTATAAGTTAGATGTTCAGTTGAGCGAGCTACATGTTTCGGCCTTCATGGCCATCATGGCCGAAACATGTAGCTTGCTTAACTGAACATCTAACCTATAATATTGTTGTGTAAAGACAGTTGGAATTAATAAAACTATTTCCTTCTACTTGTTGTAATACATGTATTTTCCACTAGAAACTTTTATTTAAAAAAAGCAAAGTTTATACCAAGTTCTCACTTGTAAAACAAGAGACATAAAGGAGTCTGTGACTGTATATGTACCAAAGAAAGTGTGGCATCTTTGGTCTAATACCTGATTGTATACAGCATGTCTTCTAACCCACTTTTGGAACGGTAACACACAACAAATAATTCTCTGGATACAAACACATGAAAAACTTTGTAACTAAATACCCAAGCTTCAGACTCTAGTGAGCAAGCTAGATGAAGTGTGTATCACATGCTCTGTGATCCCAGTTCTCGGACTATGATTTAAGAGCTCAAGAGGCTGGTAAAAAGCAATCCCATGACAGGCCTGGACAGGCTCTGAGGGTTCCAGGAGGTTGAGGCTCCCAGATTTCAAGACAGTCAGCACATGAAGGTGATAATGTTGTCAGCCCTATGCACCGACCGCCTTTACCCCCCAGGAAATATTCCTGGTACTCATTTCTGTTAGAGGCTGAGCCAACCCCAGGGCCACAGTGCGGCCGGAAGGATTATGTCAAATAAAAAATTCCAATGACACCATCGGGAATCGAACCTGCGACCTTCCAGCTTGTAGTGCAGTGCCTTAACCAACTGCACCACTGCATGTCCCTCATGAAGCTGGTACATAATACTATTGTAACTGTACAGGAGCCAGAGCTTTTCACTGCTGTCTCAATATAATACACATCCTCATCCATTACATTCAGCAGAAGTGGTCAAAATACTATTGGCCTCATTGTATCTGTTGGTCATATATACATACATATGCACTTTACACCGAAATCTATAACATGTTTGAACAAGAGCAATTAGGGCTATTATTTTATTCAGAGAAAATAAATCTTTTGCTATGTTTCATAAAGCATCCACTATAAAAAAACACATCCCATACTGGTCTTCAAGGATACAACTCATGCAAACAAGTTACAAATCAATTCCTCTATCAAACAGAACACTACATCTCTGCTGTAAGGACCAGTCAGTTAAGATACCTATAGAAAATGCAATGCACCACTCGAGTACCATACAGAACATATCAACACATTCTGCAGTCACAGTTCCGATTTTGTTATAACAGGTATCCATATAGTTGCCAATGTCCTTTAAAGGGATCCATTTCTATATGGCAAAGCTATTACGTTGCTCCTCCATACAGCATGTCATTTGGGACAACAGCTACAAAATACTAATTTCTGTTTGTTAGTAAAGTAGTTAAAGTTAATGCACATTTAAATAACAGTTTACTCAGCAGTGGACTAAATATAATGCAGTAATGATGAACGAAAGCATATATAAAAGTAGCAAACGTTTCATTATTGAATGTTTAAATTTACTGAAAGCATATGATTAAAGGAACGGAAAATACACTTTCATGAAATGTGTGCATCACGCAGGTATTTGACCAAGAGCTTTCAAAAATAGGAGAAAGACATTTCAATTATAAGTGTGACAGTTGCTCCACCATATATTGTAATGAAAGAATTCAGATGGGACATTTATCGCAGATTTTAGTATACTGTCTGAATCCAGTAACATATCATTCTTCATCAATATGTTTTCGTGACCTCTGTGACCTTCATCTGGGTGTCTTATAACAAGAATACAATTAATATGCAGTAACAGCTCAAAAATGTATGACAAAACCACACCATGTTGCAGTCCACATTCATTAGAAAAACCAACTTATGAACATTAGGAATGTAACTGATGTTTGCTGTCAGCACCATATGGAATACACACAGTACAGTGTGGGCAAAATGCAGAGTTTCTTATTGTTACAGGGGGTGGTATGTATAGCTACCAGTGGGCTTCAAATAGATGAAAGAACGAGCTAACGCAGATATGAGTCATTACAAAAATATCTTGAGTTTCTGCAAAGACCTAAATGCAGCAGGCCAACCAGATTAAGAGCAAATGCTAACCAGAACAAATCTCCACTATGACTTCTACACATTATTTTTAATAATAATAATAATAATAATAATAATAATAATAATAATAATAAGGCCATCAACCAAATTTTCTAGAAAATTATATGTTCACTCTAAGGTCCGGCAGAATCTTTTTATAGAACATGATATATACCTGTTTTTATAGACATTGTCAAAACATTTGTCCTTACCTTGTATGACATCAAGGCAGCTGGGTTTAATGGAATTGTTACAAAAATGTATTTCTTGACAATATGTTCTTGTGATATATATATATATATACAATCCATATTTTATGGTAACGTTTTACATTAAGTAAACAACCATCTAAATTACAACTCACTCACTCCACCAGCACAAGTTGCTTTTCAGCAGCACCTGACAGGCATGAAGCAAGTTCAAAGAGCTTCACCACAAGTCACACGACAGTTCGCATTCTGTCAGTGTCCTTCCTTCACACAGTCAGAAATGGCACAGTCAGTCTATTCCACTGTCATGTAACAACAAGTTCAATAACACAAATCTCACCACAAAAACTTCTGTTGAACATGTGCAAAATTAATCTATAAGTATTAAATAGAAATCTCATAAATTATACAAAGAAACCATAATGATTATTTACAATGATGATCAAAGAATTTACAAACATCAGTCAAACACAACATTTAATTATGCTATTATAGCGACATGTTTTGACTCTTATGAGTCATCATCAGGCTATCTTCTGAAACACGTTTAAGGTGTACAATTAACAGTGCACATTTATGGGATCCCAAAATGTGCACTGTTAATTGTACACCTTAAACATGGTTCAGAAGACAGCCTGATGACTTGTAACCATCAAAACATGTCGCTGTAATAGCATAATTAAATGTTGTGTTTGACTGAAATTTATATATTCTTTGGTAATTAAAAAAACAACAGGTTGACTGCAATTAAAACAAATTTACAATGGTGAGTTTGTGGACAGAACTTATACAGCTCCAGCATGGTACAGGCAACTTAGCAATCATGTATTATCATTATTTACAACAATTAGAGTCTGTTTTGATGTGCCACTATGTATTCTTTACCCTGAAGATTCCATCAGCAGGTTACTCTGATATGTTGACATCTACTTAACAAACTGTATGGTGCCAAACGAAAGAAGACAATAATCCCAAAAAGTATTCACTGCTTTGATAACCATATATTGATGTCTACTGAAATCTCACCAGTCCTGCCGAACCAGACACTACAAATCACATTTTCTAATAAATTTGTTACTAACACACTGCTGACCAAACTAGAACAGATGTTCTATATACTTACACACTTCCATTTAGTCCAAACCAAAGTAATCCTTCCTAAATACGATTCAGCACTATCGTGGTTGATGTCTCCATTTTTTTGGGATACAATATTTGTGTCACGGGGAGATTGGTGCCTAGCATTTCAAGACAGTGTGGTGGTCTCATCTTTAAAGGTTAAAATGGAAATGTTTATGCGTATAGATAAGACCACAATGCCATCTTGTAATGTCGGGCACCAATCAGCATGTAATGAAATGTCATATCCTAGTAGAATGCAGACCTCAAATGCATGGCTGCAAAAGCATACAAACTTGCAATGTGGTGGTTAATTAACATCTCCTGATATTTCTTCATATTATGCTTTGAAGTTTTACTGTCACTGGCACAAACAGACTACATTACACATGACAGACCAACTGTTATGCCACGTTCTTGCCCATATAATGTAACACACTGAAAGCAAAACACTTTCAACATGAATCTACAATATTCAGAGTCCGAAGCACAGTGACACAAGGTTTCATTGCACTGCGTTCTGCTCCCTACATTCTACAACACTGGAATACGATGCTCCTACGTTTAAGCAGGTAAGAACAAGTGGAATATTAAGAGTGAAAATATTACCTTAGTAAGAAATAATTATAAAATATTAAATACAAATAACATTATAAATTTAGAAAAAATTCCAAAAATATGATACTGTTGTTATTTACAGCTACAGAACTACTATGCTTCCTCATTAATGATTCAAGCTCTTAACCCCTATTTTAAATAAGACAATACTCAGTCCTTCACACGAACGTCTGTACTGAAACTATCAGTCACAGTTTGTACACTCCCATTGCACACAACACACATGTGTCTACCTACATACTAGCAACTTCACTGCTCAACAGCGTCGCATCACAACTACAATCACTGCTCACTTTCCATACTGGTCAGCATTGTTATATAGAAGTTACAACATGCTGTAGAAATGGTATGTTAATTTAAAAAAAAAAAAACCAGCATTATTTAAAATTATACTTTTTGCAGTTCTGTTACAGGCCTGGAGTGGCCCAGAGGGTTCCAGGAAGTTAAGGTACCCAGATTTCGTGACAACGGCACAGGATGGTGGTAGGTTGTCAGCCTTACGTACCGGCCGCCTTTACCCCCAGGAAATGCTCCTGGTACTCATTTCTATTAGAGGCTGAGTCGACGCCAGGGCCATAGCGCGATCGGAATGATTTTATGTCAATGAAAAATTCCAATGACACCAGCTGGGATCGAATCAGCGACCTTCCGATTTGTAGTATTTAAAATTATATAGCGTTCCTTAAACACACATATAGCATACACACAGAAAATAGACAAATTCTACAGCATACCTTAACACACATACAACACACACACAGAATACAGCAAAATTATATGCATCATTCACATATAAATGAACACAACACACTTCAACTACACAACAGCAATGATATTAAATAAGCAATACTGACAATTATTTCAATGAGATTCCTAAGGATTCCTTCAGCACATATAAAATGCCAAGATTGTAATCTAAAATACAATAAATTCTGCTATTGCTACTAACATGAAATATTAAAGAACAGGAAGCTTCAAAGAATATTGTATGCATCACATGTATTTAGGCATTAGTAACAACATACAATGTTCAATTAGACAATAATATGAATCTCATGGCCTCTTCTGACTGAGTAACTTCTATGAAAGCTATTACTGTTGACATAAATATTTCCAAATTTTTATTTCAACTCTTTCATACTGAAATCTGACAGATGTCTGTCTACCTTGTATGTTATGAAAATTACTTCTTTCTGCACTAAGCACCAACATTTTTAATAAGCACTGTACTGTATCCTTAATACAGTAGTTCTCTTACAACCTGAAGGAGTCCACAGTATAAAAACTAGTTAAGTGACCAAGTTTTGTCACATATGCACACTAAACTTTACATTTGTGTGTTCTTATTTGGTACTTTGAAATATGGCAGAGTATACCACAAAATGTCAAATTTGTCTAAAATATTTTAACATATAGCACCAAGAGTAGCTACAAACTGACTGAATCTGAAACAGATGGAACAGCAGCCTTTCCTCTGCAATACTCAGAAACTCCAGATGATCAGATATGTAATGTTATATCAGTACAACTGACTTGCATGTAACATCCATTTCCCTTGCCTGAAATGAACCAATAGAGTGTGACAATATTCAGGGCTATTTATTTGGGCTTTGACCTTCATTCTGGTTTTAATAAGGATATTTGAAAAGAAAATATGGAGCAAAATATTCTCACACAGTGGACATGTGAAGATGGAAACTGAATCTATTTCCAAAAGATCCCAATCATTATTTAAAACATTAAGATGCAAAATGTCCAAATAAAGAGCCTTATATGACCTGTGCCCTTGATTGTAATTAGCCTCATTTCCACTATTTGCCACTAACCTCCTTCAAAAGCTAATTCATTGGATACAGTTAAAATACATGTGTAATTTCATAAATATTATTCACGGTACATATTACTAACAGCATCCACGTGTACTATGATGTACTGTATGTATTAAACAGTCTCAAGGATTTCCACTCTCTGAACAAAGGTACCATATGGAGCTTCTTAATTACAAGCAACAACAATACAACAACCTGATGAGATGTAATCCTTAGTATATTCATCCAGTCACCAACTGGCTGCCTTTAAGAAAATCCATTGTTAAACAAAATTATACATGACAATGTAAACTAACTCATGCTATAAACAGGGATGGGCCCTATATATTTTTCACTCAAAGGCTAGGTGGGACTATTAAAAAATAATAGAAGCGCCAAAATTCAGTACTACAAGAACTGTTGAAACAATAATCAGTGGTTTGTGCCCAATGAACACAATTTATGAGACTGGTGTTCCTACAAATGACACCCACCTGCAGCAAGTTACACCAACTTCATAATATGCACTTGTGGTTGCAGTAAATAAATATATTAGGAGACAGAAACTTGTATTTCAATACTATCTCATTTTTAGTTGTGATTCCGATACATTCTCTCTACCATCAGAAAGCAAAAATTAATAATAGGCCATGTTATTAACAGTACTGGGCCAACAACACACCAGACGATTTCATTTGGCCCATAGGCCAAGGTTTGCACACCCCTATGCTGCAAATATAAGACTATAGTTACACAGTATTCACACTGAAACAGTGGGCCTAAAGCAGCTATGCTGCCATCTGAATGTCCAACACTATTAGTGTATACACACCATCACAGCCAGTCCAAACATGTTGCGATGCGATTCAAGTGACTCCGTCACGTGTCAGTGTGAGTCGGCACTACACAGTAAAGGTCAACATACAGTTCAGCTGTTATTTGAAGCCCGATGGTGACGCCTGTTACGTCGACACTGAGGGCAGCACTCATCAGTGTTTACTGTTGGCTGTGAAATGAGGCGTCTTCGTGAAGAATAAAATGAACTTGTACCAGGTGTGCAGGACGGCCGCAGGCATCTTTTACGTTCACACTTTATTGAGCCATCCTTAAGTCAGGAAAAGAATGAGCCATTACAGTTCAGCTAGTAAGAAGCACTAACAGATATACATAAAGTTTCCTACCACAAGACTGTAGATCCACACATATGCAACATCTCACCCCCACCTTCCTTCTTGCCACAGGGCACAATACAATTACCAAATGCCAAACAAAATTTTAAGGAAAAACCATAAAGCATGGAATGTCACATCATCCATATTTTATATACATGGTTCCGTGCATCGTGAATCGAATTTAATAACTGTCCAACAAGATGCGACTTATTCAGTTTATTACATTAAGATACACATGAATCAGTTCAAACTCAACAACAGCAGTAGACGGTAGTAGATCCGGGTATGTAAAGACTATTCTTTTGATCTCAATAGTGTTAGTCCCGAAGTATTTATAATAACTATATCAGGTATACACACAATAGTATTAACTGACTTTGTTTATTGCATTTTCCGACAGAACTTCAACATAACCTAAATTATGTATATATATATATATATATATATATATATATTGTTATATATTTTATATTTTGTTGTACATATTTTAAAAATACTGCTTTTAACCATCCACCATTATTTTACACATCATATTCGTCAAGGCTAGTAACATTCAATATAACCAATCTACAATTTTAAAATATATATTAGTATTAATAGCAATGTATTTTACTCATTGCAGTTAATCAATACCAGAAGCTGTAATTACAGTTGTACCAGCTCCTGATGATGGGTGTCAACACCCGAAACATGTAGGTCTGCCTACAGGAATGTAATAAACTGAATAAGTCGCATCTTGTTGGACAATTATTAAATTTGTCACATCGTCCTTATTTAAGCCACAGTAAAAAATTGTCATTGGATCAAGTGGATAGTGACATTCAAGGCTGCCCCCTCCCTTCCCTGTAGCTGTATTCACATCCAGCTCCCTTTAACCTGAATCAGGCACCCCTAAGTCTTGTCACTAGTGAAGATTTTCAGTAACACATACCTGTGAAAGTAATGGCTATATGACTGGAGACAAATAAGGGGAATAAAGGGAAGTATGCAGGAATGGGAGGTTCAGTAACTCCAAAGGAATATGGAGGGGACAGATCTGCGATACTTTTTGCTACACATCAACGTAGAGTTGTTAAAATTAAATGTAAATGCATGTAGCGTGTAAAGGCTGCCGGTGCATAGGACTGACAACCTTACCAATTCATGTGCCGATTGTCTTGAAATCTGGCAGCCTCAACCTTCGGGAATCCTCAGGGTTTGTATAGCGACTGCTTTGCCTCTTACAGAACATACAATAAAGGTTAAGGTAAATCAGTCCCCTTACAGGCCTGGAGTGGCCCATAGGGTTCCAGGAAGTTAAGGTTCCCAGATGTCATGACAACGGCACAGGATGGTGGTAAGGTTGTCAGCCTTACGCACCGGCCGCCTTTACCCCCAGGAAATACTCCTGGTACTCATTTCTGTTTGTAGTGTGTAAGAAATGCAGAGAATTTAAATGGAAGATGGAGAGAGGGCACTTTGCAGATACCGGCGATGAATTGTGGATAATATTAGAATACAGAAACAGGTAGTGAAAATGACAATTGAACTACATTGTCACGTGACCATGGTTCCTGGAACTGCAGGTATAGCACTAGCTAAATGCTTCATGGTAATTAAATAATAAATCTTCCAGAATTTTAATCTTACGACCACCATCGAAAAATAGCATCCTAGCAAGGGTGAGCACTGTGCAAATATTTATATTAATATTTGCGGTGTTTCATCAGTGTATCAGGTGAGTTACTACAGACACCACAACCGTTGAAGTTTCCAGTATTCTCTGTGCATATTGCACAGATGATCATAAATGTTGAAAATGACTTGAGATTCTGAGCATGCCATACACTGTGGACACACTCAGCTTCATCTGTTGTCACAATTAAATAAGGATACACTTGCACAGAAACTTCAGTGTGGACCCAAATGACTGTGGTGACTGATAAGGAACTAAAAGAAGATCATCTGCTTATTAAGAGTTTACTGCAGACAAGGAAAGTTATGCTTTAGCAAAATTCGCAATTAAATGATGATTTGAGAGGCGTGAAATCTACATGCAGACCTTCTAAACTTTCAAGTAACTCACCTTGCATCTACAAATAACACACTTTACTTCCCCATGTGAGTGAACTTTAGGGTGCCACTCATGTCCGTTTTCGAAAATTTCTCCTGTGGCATGGTAGTTGCAGCCTCCACTTGCCAGAATATCCTTATCGGAACGATGCGTCAGTGTACCACTAGCGTTTTGCTGATCCATTGCCAGCTGACCATCTTCTAATGTCACAGGAGGACACTGTTTACAGCAAGCTTTCTTATCTGGTCGGAAGGCTTCGCGTTCACTGCAGGTTAAGGAAGGACACTGCACTCGTGGACAGCGCACTTCCAGAGTGTTAGCCTGTCATGAAGAAGGGAAACTAAATATGACAAGTGATGTGGTCTGGGATATAATGCTGTACAATATGGTACAGAGTTATCAACGTTTAATAATAAAGTAATGTCTTGGTCTTCAGTCTTGAAGAGGGAGACAGCAGGTTAATCCAAACACAGATAACTCTCAACCAGATAATATGGTGTCAAATCCTAGATGACAACAACCTTCATAATCACTGCAGGATTGACCTCACATCTCACATAAATATAACGTGTTTTAGTATCACACATTTACAGCAGAACAATGTAACACTTCCATAAATACAAAAAATGTATCAGCATGTTGCAAAAGCGAACTGAATGCTGGATTCAATACCACAGGTTAAATACTGACCCAACTCTAGGAAGCACAATATGTTTTGAGAACCCGAGCATTTAGAATCTGATCGAGAAGCTTCCACCTTTTATGCAATGTGTAGGTTCATTACAAAATCTGTAAGAGCCCACCACTTTTATCCGGTTTTAATTTAAGTCAATTAAAACTGTTATGTCCACTTTGTTTATAAACAGCAGCATTATTTTCCTCCCATGTGCACTTACATCTTCCTAGCAGCCTCTTTCTTTTGTGTTTTATGATTGAATCTTATATACTTTTGTGTCCTTCCCATATATGCTACATGTCTCACCCATCTCACCTTCCTTCATTCAGTCATCCTAATGCTGCATGCTGAAAAACACATATAATAAATTATCTGTACTCTCATAATCCATGCAGATTACTGAACATACTGATAGGTTAGTTGTGAATGAGGAGAAATAAGGTAAATGTTTATGATCAGACTGGACAGTTTTGGTAAAGATAAATAAGTTTGGTGAAAAATGAACAGTGCAGTAAATGAACACTGTACAAATGTCTGATGTTTCAAGTTAACTACAGGCTGCACTGTGTTATGGTGACCAGAATGGCCGTGCGATCTAAGGTATGGGAGTGGGTGTGACCATCTCTGAGGAACATACTGCCTCCACCTGCAGTGCACTTCTACAATGAAAGTCACAATATCTTGGAATACAAAGAACAATCAATATTCTTGGACTGGTCATACGTTTCTTCAGCATCGAATAACATATTCTAATGTGTATTCTTGTTAATATAATGGCAGTTCTCTACCATTTTCAAAATTTTGTCATTAATTTGCTACCTAAAAATGAAGGATTAATATAAACAAAACCATAATTTTGTCACCTGTTTTTAGTATCTTTAACATTATATTCAACAATGGTGTATTGTCCACCATCAATAAAAATTACAAACTAGCGGAGTATAACAATCCATTGTCTGGTAAGAAATTGCCAGTTTATGCAAGTATGTTGTTTGACAACTGTGACCTGCGTTTATACTTTACTTAATAATGTTGTCAGGCACTCAGACTGCACGTTACTGCATGATTTGATAATAGTGAGTAATAACATGGGTAGTGCATGGCCTATTTAAAGCTACCCCAGAATTTGTCTGGAGTGACTGGAAAAACATGTAAACTGCAGTCCGAGTAAATGAATGTCCTGGATGTGATGTGAACCAGGTACAGCCCAAATACAGGTCTAGGACAGTTGTAAACTGGCGAATTTTAGTGAAGGGTAACAGAAAATATAAACATCTACGACAGAAATGAAGTGACATGCAGATGGAGGAAACTGCATACCAGGAGTGTCACAATTTGTAGGCTCTCCAAATGTTACTAGGGTAAACATATAAAAGGAATGCAACATTACTGGGAGAGATATAGAACACGTGCTCAATTTTCAGTCTGATCTATGTACATGTGGCAGAATTACACTCACATCAGTTCTAACGAAGCATGATGTGAGGGTATGGAGTGGACTCATGGTACAGATCAGTGACATGAGTGTGAGTACAATGATGAATTTTAAGCTCATGGTTCTGTGCATCATAATTCAATATTAATAAAAATCCAACTAGATGCAACAGCATGCAGATATTTATTTACTGCAAAGTAACTCTACATGTTTCGGGTGTCACCACACCCATCATCACAAGTACTAAAAACTGTAACCGCAGCCTCCAGTACACGTCATAATATTGGTGCAGCTACTTCCCTCCAACATGGACAGATCGGGACTGGTTTGTCCTGTTCTGATCTGTCCACGTTAGAGGGAAGTAGCTGCACCGATATTATGACTTGTACCGGAGGCTCTGGTTACAGTTTTTAGTACTTGTGATGATGGGTGCTGTGACACCCGAAACATGTAGAGTGATTTTGCAGTAAATAAATATCTGCATACTGTTGCATCTAGTTGGATTTTTATTAATATACAATGATGAATCTTCAGGTTAGATAAAATGTAGGGGACCTCTGGACTGGCTGAGCAACTTCTAACTTGTCAAAAAAGACTACAGTAAAGAGTTAGTTACTGTTATGGTTATTCTTTTCTGTACCATGTACAGGCATTAAATTTTGTTGTCTTATTAGTAAATAAAAACAAAAGTAAATTAACTACACATCACATGACCTTAACTCTCAGGCCTGTTACAGGAAATCTTCTTCTTAGTATGGCTCTACAACTCTTAGTGCAGAGTTTTGGCCTTCCCAATCACTTCCTTCTATCTTCCTCTCTCCTGGACAAGAGCCTTCCAATTTGGCACTTTTAACCTCTGTACATCTTTTTTAGCATCATCCTTCCAGCATATCTTTGGTCTCCCCATTGGCCTCTTTGAAATGGGTTTCCAGGCATGTATTGCTTTGGTCATTCTTGTATCTTGCATTCTCTCAATATGACCATACCATCCTAGCCTTTGCACTCTGGCAAAGTTTATTATGTTCTCCTGTTTTATTAGTTTATCCATTTCCTCGTTAGTTTTTATTCTCCAGGATCAATTTTCATAGGTTGGGCCAAATATTTTCCTCAATGTTTTCCTTTCAAAAACTATTAGTCTATTAGTTATTGTTTCTTTTAATATCCATGTTTCACATGCATATGTGACTACTGGTCTAATTACTGTTACAGGAAATACTTGCTATTATTACAACAAGTCTGTTAATTATGCAATGCAATATACTATGTCAGTTTGGACATAAAGGGTTAACTCTGAAAAGTGAAAAAATTGTGTCATACATCACAAGAGCAGACTGTACACAGTTCAAAACCATTTGGTGGCAAATAAGGATGCCAGCTCTTGCCAGCTGGGTAGAATTGTCCTGCCAGGATGCAGCCACGTGTAATGCTTGTATTGCTCTCCTGGGTTGCACTTGCATCTAAAAAACAACATCAACACAGCTTGTTACAAAGCACCAGTATCATTTTTAAACTTATTCACTTCCTGAGATCAGAATGTTGGTCACTGAGGGTAATATTCAAACAGGAATGTTTTTGAAAAGCATACAGCAAAAACAATAAGGGTACCTTTTTTGTAGCACAAAATACTCATTCTGAAAGAATGGACAATGACAGATCGTAGGCATTCGTATTTTATTTTTGAAGGCATTGTTTGTATTGCAACGCTAAGAGGGCATTGCAATAGTTATCAGTGATTGGCTATTTGCTGATTAATTCATCTATAGATGTAGTCAACAGATACACAAAAATGGCAGAGAAAGCATACTTGTGTGATCTTTAAGTCAAATAACCTCCATAAACATGTGCATCATTACTTAGCACATTTGACAAAATTAAGTACATTTCAAAGAATTTTAAAAAAGTCTGTATACACAGTTGTCCTCTGGAACAAAAACTCCCCATTACTCTTTACGTTATCTCCAAAGGTATTGCTGCAATTTCTTCCAAAGTTGAGCTTTATTCAGCAAAGGTCCTAGGGTGACTGACATACACCTTGCTCTCGAGGCGTTGCAACCAGAAGCAGTCACAAATGGACAAATGACACCTCGCAGGCCACTGAATATCCCTGCTCCATGGAAGTACAAGGGACTGGAACAACTGCTGCATAATATTCATTAACTTGCCTGTAGTGTGGGCCTGTCTAGCCAGAACCATGAAGTGTGGAGGTCAACAACACGCCACCTGAACTCTCGTGCATGGACGACAGGTAACATATCAAGTGTGGTGATGTGACATTACAATCACTGCATTGCCTTCAAAGAGGAGGGACTGATCACATTTTGACTCCAAATGCATGATATTGTGCAGACCAATGGTACATTGCTACTAAATTACATTCACATATGCTATGCTGAGGGCCCAAAACCATAAGCTCCCCAAAGTATGGGACCTCACCAGTCTCAGTGTTGACACAAGGATACAGTTACCTGAGTGATGTCAGTTTCAAGCAGTGTGTATGAAATGCTTGTAGAAGTATTCACTTCGTTGAAAAACACAATTTTCAGTTATATATATTTTAAAACCATGAACGAAGGAGACTGCATAATGAGGAGCTAAATGATTTGTACTCTTCACCCAATATTGTGCGGGTGATAAAATCGAGAAGAATGAGATGGGCTGGGCATGTGGCGCGTATGGGTGAGTAGAGGGGGGTGTATAGGGTCTTGGTGGGGAAACCGGAGGGAAGGGGACCACTGGGGAGACCTAGGCGTAGATGGGTGGATAATATTAGGATGGATCTCCAGGAGGTGGGATGTGGGTATATGGAC
>Ga0131853_10006649_pt1 | contig 20874 bp, 13 predicted proteins | sample TergutLab28metaG_FD_92764 | JGI IMG/M metagenome (GOLD analysis project Ga0131853, IMG submission 92764) | Labiotermes labralis P1 segment gut microbial communities from Petit-Saut dam, French Guiana - Lab288 P1 (version 2) (version 2) | ecosystem: Host-associated > Arthropoda: Insects >...
AAAAACCCCCCCCCCCCCCCCCCCTTCCCTATACTGCGCACTTCACTTTGCCTCAATCCACTTTACTTTGCTTCGTTCACTTCACTTCACTACACTTTATTGCACTTCGCTACCCTCCACGTTAGATAACTTTTCACTTCACTTTAGACTTTTCACTTCACTAGACACCGCTTCTCTACACTTTTTAATGATTTCCAGCACACTTAACTTCCTTTTAATTCAACTCAATTAGCACTTTCCTTACCCTCTTTTTAAAGGTGATTGGTTTGCATTAAAAGTGATTCGTTTGAACTGCTTGAGCCCGAAGTGATTCTTCACACCATGTTCACTGATAAATAGTTACTGATTGGAATGTCTTCACCTTCAGGGTCAAGCAGTCCAAGGGCATCCTTGACCCTTAAGTTGACTAAGCTGGCATAACATCCCAAAAGAGTTTAATCTTCATCAAAACTGCTTTCAGAACCTCAAATCTCACACGCATGTATCTCCTGTGTAATTTAACCATTTATACTTCAGATGTGCTTATGAATTATTGTTATCTTTGGTGTAGTTGTTACACATATGGTAACAAGCACGGATACCCCATCACGCCATAGAAAACTCAAATATTCATGTCTTCAGAAATGTGATGTCATGATGATTCATAAATAGTTAGCAGTGTTTTCCTAGACAATTGGCACAGCAAGCTAGGCGGAGGAGTAGAACTGTGCAAAGGGCAGGGCCAAGGGTAGAACATGCATGACAGAAGGAGAGTGAAAATGAAGTAGAACAAAAGACAGCCTATGTCTATACTAGAGCTGTATATTCTCACAAGGACATTACATCCATTCTTTCAGGGAGTGAAGATAGATGCAGCAAACTCCTCCAAAACACTGACAGCTGTTTACAAGTACTGAGTGACACAGTGTCATATCCCCAGAGTATTGAAACTTCATCAACGCTTCTGTAAAACCTGAACTAACACAAAAGACAGGTTCTTTTATGCCTGTATGCAATTCAGTGCTATGTGCCTGGGATAGTCCAGCTGGTTTCTGCACAGGAATTTAGAGTAGTTATGACATTGTGGCATGGGCAACTAAATAACTAGCTTGGTAGCATTTATATTTTTTAATACATTCACATAACAGCATCCCCTTTTCTAAATTATCTAATTCAGCAAACTCAACTGTGCTTCTTTAACCCTTTAAAGCACAGTGGTTGCTATTCTACCACCTGCCATAACATTAAAGAACTTTGCATTTTGTTAACAGAGAATATTCATCTGTTGTTCTGTTATTCTAAGAAATGGGAATAATAATTCCCCTAAACTGTTGGCTTTGTAACGGCTCTGCAATGTTGTCTGTGAGGTAGGACATGAAATTTTCAGTATGATATAGATGAAGTGTATGCTTCAGAGTTAATTAATGAAAGACTGGATACTCGAAGAAAACAAAACACATGACTTTCCTGCTCTACAATTCCTGTGGTTAACATTAAAGAGACTGGGGCTCACAGTCTGAACAGCATCTTGTTCTGTAGTCCCACCATGTGAGTTCAATGGTTTACTTGTATTGAAATGTAAATGATACATAACTGTATGCTATGTAAAACAATGATGTTGCAAGCATCATATGGTACTTGGGATCGAGCAACTACCTAATATCATTGTCATCAGTTCTGACAGCAGTACTACACTAAGAATCACTTGTTTCTGGACCCAGCCCATCAGCTTGTATTCCAAAAAAGCAACACACTCTTTCAAAAAGAGATCCAGTTCCTGAAATGTGTGCTATTTGTGGATTATTAAAACTAAGGAAGAGAGTTAAGAAACAAAGTTATTCTACACTAAAACTTTAGGTCAAATTGCACAAACTGTTAATGTCATCATGAACAACATCAGATTCTACTACTAGATTATATTCAAAAAACCTCGATATTTACTACTTGCTTTGTATTAGTCTCATGAGACCAACGTACTTGTATAACAATTTGACTGATGACATATTTTCTTACATTTTTTTACATAGATTTGTGGAGAGAGTCTCAAATGTGAAAAATGTATTAGTACTGTAGGAAAAATAATTTGACATTCCTCAAGATTTTAAAAGGTTCAACTGCTAGCAAGCTTATCATCAAAACTTATACTAGTACATGTATTGTTGTTATGTAACCTTCAAAAATTGCTTCATATTTAGTAAAATTTGCATCTTATCAAAAAGTTCAGTTTTTGATGCCTGGTTAATATATGTTGAATCATTTTATTGTTATGCATGTATGTATCTATGTACACACATGCATACATACATATTTACAAGAGCCTAGGTTACTCTTTTCTCAGTGATATTTTATTTAATAAAAGTTGACCTGAAATGAAGTTGCCCTGCATTAAGCTCCATGTTTGCCAGTTTCTTTATATGTGTTGTAAGAATATAACTTAGTATACGCGTTATCAAAATGTTTCCATTTTCTTAATGGATACTCTGTTTACAGATACCTGTATATCCTTAAAAGTTTTTAACTATGAACATTCAGTACATGGAGCAATATATAGCTGAGTTACTTTATATGCATGTTCCATACATAGTATGTTTCATTAATTATTGGCTTTTTGTTGAAAATATTACTTTATCTTGAATTAAATGTGTTCTTTTATAAATACAATAAAGGTACCATATGTTAAATTGTCAATGTATAATTGAACATACTAATGTAGTTAATTACATACTGTGATTTTTACAATGACTGTCATTTCAATTGTCACTTACCTATAGTTGGTTTACCTACAGTTTGTTGTGACTGATACACAGATGAAGTTATAAAGCCCGAAAAACAGCAACATAAGACCAGTTTTTGTTCATACGTTATGTTGGGGCCATAGCAGTCAAGCTTTTCTTGCTAGGGCTGATTTATTTTTGCCTCATGTCACATCATAGATACGTGAATTAAATAAAATAAACCAAATTTGTAGAGAAGGCTACCTATAATGGGGCAAAATATTTCATTTACAACCAGTGGTACATGTAATTTTTATGCATTTTTTATGAGAAGAAAGTGACTATACAAAATGAGGGGGTCATATCTGCATATTGAAATCTAAAAATACTCATCTGATATCTATAAAATTTGCTGTTTAGATTTACACTGAAAACTTCTCAGGCAAATTTAATTTAGTAGTGTATCATTTTAACATAAGCTGTAACTTTAGACTTAGCTTGATCTGGACGTTTCTCCTTAAAAATGATATAACGAAGTTAGCAGTGTAAAATACTGATCTTATTAAAACTTGCAACATTTATTTTAAACATTTTTATAATGTATATTGAATCAAATACAAGAAGAGATTATTTCACAATAAATGCAATGTGAATGTATTGTGAAGTTAAAGTCATATGGGGTGTGTTACCATGCAGATTGGTCACATTCCTCAAGCCACTTAACTTCATACATGGCCATCACCAAGACAACCTAAAATCTCACACTAAGTATTAACTCTACAATGACATATACATATAAATGAACACAGGAGGCAATGAAGTATGTTGAACTGCAACAAATATCCATTAGAAGATGCAGTACTTCATGTCTGTTAGGAAGTACTAGTGTTTGATGTGCTGTTGTTTTTGGTTTTTTTAATTGTTATTGTTTTTTGTTTTATTGTTGTGTTATTGTTCCTTTGTTGTTCTTTGTTTTTGTTGTTTTGTTAGTTTTTGTATTTGTTTTGTTCTTGTTGTGTTGATTTTTTCCTTTCTATTGTTTTGTTGTGTTGTTGCTTTTTTTTTGGGGGGGGGGGGCTTGGAGGAGGAGGAATATTAGTTTCATAGGTGCATCAGCTGCTGAGCTGTTCACACTTGTCCACCAATTAGTCCCCAAGATACATTGGCCTCTTACAGCAGATGGATTCATTTATTGATAGAGGAAAAATTTTACAATGTTGCTATGTACTCTTAGGTTTAAAACACCCATCCAATTGTTGTGTTGTTTTTGTTGTTGTAGGAGGAGGAGAAGGAGGAATATTGGTTTTATAGGTGCATCAACCACTGAGCCATGATAAGTGGGTCCCTGTCACAACGGCCTGACACATCCTCAGATTTTGGATGGAGGAACAGCCTCCAATATGGAGGGTAGGGGCGAATATATTAAATATGCAGTCACAGACAGCCAACAAGAAGTGGTCCTCCAGCGTGGGGGTTTGGAGAGATGCTAACAACTCATCACCTAAAAACGTATCTTGTTACAAAACATTCATACAGTAAGCCTCGGATCTGGACTAATACTTTGGTATAACCTAAGCAAAGAGAAAGGGACATGGGGTTTGGTACATGGAATGTTAGGAGCCTATACAGGGCAGGTTCACTTACAGCAGCAGTCACGGTATTAGCAAGATACGAATTAGATTTAGTGGGTGTGCAGGAGGTTAGGTGGGACAAAGGACGCATGGTAAGAGCAGGGGATTAAATTTTTTTCTATGGAAAAGGAAATGAAAATCATCAAATGGGAACAGGACTTTTTGTACATCACAGAATAGTATCAGCAGTAAAAAGAGTAGAGTTTGTTAGCGATAGGGTGTCATATATTTCTGTGAGGTCATTGGTGTAATAACACTGCTTTGAATGTGCATGCACCAAGTGAGGAGAAAAGTGATGATTCAAAAGATAGTTTTTTATTAAGAACTAAAGCAGTTCTTCAGTTGTTTTCCTAAGTACGATATGAAAATCCTGTTAGGAGATTTTAATTCAAAAGTAGGGAAAGAGAATATTTTCAAACCAACAATTGAGAATGAGAGTGTGCATCAAGTTAGTACTGATAATGGCGTTATAATAGTGAACTGTGCCACATCAAAAAAATCTAGTTGTCAAGAGCACGATGTTCCCGCACCAAAACATTCATAAGTACTCCTAGACCTCTTCTGATGGTAAGACTCACAACCAGATTGATCACATATTAATAGATAGGAAATGGCATTCTAGTATACTAGATGTATGAAGTTTCAGGGGAGCTGACTGTGATACTGATCTCTGTCTGGTTTTTGCAAAAGTTAAGGAAAGATTGGCAGTAAATAAACAAGCAGCACAGAAGTGTGATTGGGAAAGATTTAATCTCAGAAAGCTCAATGAAATGGAGGTTAGGAAAGAGTATCAGACTGAGATTACAAACAGGTTTGTAGCTTTGGAGAACTTAAGTGAAAGCAAGGACATAAACTGGGCCTGGGAGTACATTAAAGAGAATATCAAAACCTCAGCTAAAGAGACTGTAGGTCTACACAAAATGAAGCAACATAAACCATTGTCTGATGAAGAATGTTGAAGTTTTTTAGATCAAAGGAAGCAGGCTACAATTCAGTGGGTACAGGATCCAAGCCAAAGCAATGTAGATAATTTAAACAATGTAAGACATGAAGCTAGCAAACATTTCAGGAATAACAAGAAGGCATATCTGAAAGCTAAATTTGAGGAACTTGAAACTAACAGTAAATCTTAGGGACTTGTATAGGGGCATCAGTGACTTTAAGTAGGGTGATTTGGTTGCAGACTCCCACAGTATTTTGGCTAAGTGGAGGAAACATTTCTCTCAGACATGGGGTCAATGATGCTAGGCAGACAGAAATACACACAGCAGAACCACTAGTGCCTGAGCCAAGTGCCTTTGAGTTTGAGTTGGTTATTAAAATGCTAAAACGTCACAAATCACAAGGTATTGATCAAATTCCAGCATAAATGATTAAGGTAGGGGGTAGAACAATTTGCTATGAGGTCCATAAACTTATTTCTATTTGGAATAAGGAAGAATTGCCTTAGGAGTGGAGAAGTTGATCATTATGCCTATCTATAAGAAGGGTGATAAAACAGATTTTAATAATTATAGGGACATATCACTTTTGCCAGCTACATAAAAAATTGATCCAACATCCTGCTCTCAAGGTTAATTCCATATGCAGAGGAAATTATTGGGGATCATCAGTGTGGATTTTGACACAACAGGTCAACAGCTGATCATATGTTCTGCATACGTCAAATACTGGAGAAAAAATGGGAATACAATGAAGTAGTGCATCAGCTCTGCATAGACTTCAAGGGAGCTTATGATTCAGTTAGAAGGGAGTCTTGTATAATATTCTCATTGAGTTTGGTATCCCCATGAAACTGGTAAGGCTAATAAAAATGTGTCTGACTGAAATGTGTAGTACATTCTGGGTAGGTAAGAATTTGTCTGACATATTTCCTTTTATGAAAGGTTTGAAACAAGGAGATGCTGTATTGCCATTGCCTTTCAACTTTGCTTTTCTGTATGCCATTAGGAGGGTTCAGGTATACCAGGATGGCTTGAAATTAAATGGTACACATCAGCTTATGGTTTATGCTGATGATGTTAATATATTGGGAGGAAGCACACATACTATAAACGAAAAAGCAGAAGCTTTGTTAGTGGCTAGTAAGGAGACTGGACTAGAAGTAAATGCTGATAATACTAAGTATATGGTCATGTCTCGAGATAAGAATACAGGATGCAGTCACAGTATAAAGATTGATAATGATTCTTATGTGTATTGGACCGTGCATCATCTTGATATTTGAATAAAGATAGACCAACTTGATGACACTTGCTTTATTATGTCATTTTACTGCTCAACATGTTTCGGATGTTAATACATCCATCTTCAGGAGCTTACGACTATTTGGCGCGTTATTGTGTAGGCTGTATTGTGTGTAATGATAGAGGTTTATGTGTTAATTTATTTATCTAGTGGTAAGTGTTATACCTATATTATGTGTCGTGTGTGGCTCTGAGTGAGTGTGTTTCTGCAAGCATGTGGTGTCCTGTGGTTCTTGAACATTTTTGTGTGTGGTGTGTTTTGGTGTTTTATGCATCTGTATTGATGTCTATATGCAAGAGCTGTACATACCTGACTTGAGGCATGTTGGTGTTATGTAGCGGGATTGGCTGTTGGTGATGTGGTATCCGAGTGCAGGCTGAACCATTACTGACCTGTTCATTGTGGACCACAAGTTGGTCTACCTTTATTCAAATTGATAATGATTCTTTTGAAAAGGTGGAAGATTTCAAATATTTGGGAACAAATCAAAATTCTATTCAGGAAGAAACTAAGAGCAGATTATAAGTCAGGGAATACTTGCTATCATTCGGTGCAGAATCTTTTAACGTCCTGTTTTCTATCCAAAAATTTAAGATATACAGAACTATAGTTTTGCCTGTTGTTTTGTATGGGTGTGAAACTTGGTCGCTCACATTGAGGGAGGAACGTAAGCTTAGGGTGTTTGAAAATAGGGTGTTGAGGAGAATATTTGGGCCTAAGAGGGATGAGGTAATAGGCAAGTGGAGAAAACTACATAATGAGGACCTAAATGATCTGTACTCCTCACCCAATATTTTTCGGGTGATAAAATCAAGAAGAATGAAATGGGCGGGGCATGTAACCTGTATGGGTGAGAGAAGAGGCATATACAGGGTTTTGATGGGGAAACCTGACGGAAAGAGACCACTTGGGAGACCCAGGCATAGATGGGAGGACAATATTAAAATGGATCTGCAGGAAGTGGGATGTGGGGATATGGACTGGATCGAGCTGGCTTAGGATAGGGACAGGTGGTGAGCAATTGTAAATGTGGTAATGAACCTTTGGGTTCCATGAATTGCAGGGAATTTCTTGACTAGCTGAAAACTGGTTAGCTTCTCAAGAAAGACTCTGCTCCATGGAGTACGTAAGTAAATAAGTATCAACTGCTGAGCTGTTCACGCTTGTCCACTAATTAGTCCCCATGATATATTGGCCTCTTACAGCACACAGATTCATGTATTGATGGAGGAACAATTTTTCTGTAAGTGTAGCTGTGTACTGTTAGGTTTCAAACACCCATCCAAATGCCATTAACTACCACTAAATTTGTAGCAGAATTCCTGCTTCATTTATGCTGTCCAAACCAACACAAAGATAAAATCAGGCCAAAATTAAACTAACCTAACCAGACAGTGAGTTTGGATATGATGTAAATGGTGTAGATATGTCAAGATATAAGAAGCGGTATTGCAATGTAAACATTATTCCATACCCTTAATACCAACAGCCATGAGAACCTTCATCTCTGGGTGTTTTAAACCCTTTGGTGGAACATACACACCAGTCAATTCACTACCTCATATTCATTTCCAGTTGTTCATTCCGCGCACACAAATGAAGCCTTCAGTTGGGAAGTATGTCAGAAAGGACTTGGGGTGAATACAACATTACAAATGGAGATCTCGTGGGAAATAAACAATCACATCTTTTTTTAAAAATTTCCTGAAATTCTGGATAATGTAAAACTAATCCACTGTCTTCTTACAACAGACAAAGCACACTTCCATCCCTCAGGCTACATCAATAAGCAGAAAATCCCCATCAACTCTACCACTGACCTCTGAACAGTGACAAGAGGAACAATAAACCCTACAACATACGCGACTTAAAACTCAGAGGAAATTCTCCATTCTTCAAAGTGTCCAAACTGACTCCGGGTTCCAAACAGCCTTTCATTCAATGAGTAATAGGAGAACTTTCCCCAAGGGTACAGCGAATGGGGCATGAAGCTGGAAACTCACCTCCATCTAGTGTTGAATGAAACCTCCATTCCCTCATGTTCCTTCCCATTGTAGTGCTTAATTAAGCAAAGGAATTTTGCATACCCATTTAACTTGGCAGGTCCGCACAACTCAGTCTGCAGGTTGTCATACAAGAGATGTGCAAAACATTTTTAAATTCTTCCATGGCAAAAGACAGATTAATGCATGCGAGGAGTATCTAGAAAGTAATGAGACTCGTGCTATAAAAATTTTTTATTAACAACTGAACAACAAATCAATATTATCCTCTTGGTAAACCACTGGAATACCCTTTTTGGTCAAAATTCGTTCACAGAGATGGCAGTGTGACAGGGAGCGTTGACGTGGTGCAGCATCCTAGTGTCCGCAATCTCTGGCCGGACACGATGAATCCTTTTTCTGAGTCGTTCAAGGACCTCAAATCGGACTGTTTATTAACTTTTTGTCCTTGAGGCACGAATTCCTTGACTGTCGAAAAAACAAATTAGCATGGATTTGATATTCGATTTGCTCATTCTTGCTTTCTTCGGGCGCGGTGATTTGCTCGTGTGTCACTCAGAACTTTGTCGTTTGGTTTCGGGATCGTACTCGAAAATCCACGATTCATCGCCTGTTATGACATGTTTGAAAAAAAATCGTCATCTTCGATGCGTTCAAGAAGGTCCAGGCACACATTCCTTCGGTTTTCCTTTTGCTCGTTGGTGAGGTATTTTGGAACCAGCTTTGCACAAATTTTCCGCATGCCCATTTCTTCGGTCAAAATGTCGTGGACGGTTCGATGATTCAAATTCAACTCGCTACCGATCATTCTGACTGTCAAACGTCGATCAGACCGCACGAGAGCCTTCACTTTGGTCACACGTCCGTTTTTGGCGTGCAAGGTCTTCCAGAACAAGGTTTGTCTTCCACACTCTAATGACCATCCAAAAAATCTTTATGCCACATAAAAACCTGTGCCCTAGATACAGAATGCTCTCCATAAGCCGTTTTTAATTTTTCCTAATTTTCTGTTGCGTTTTCATTAAGTATGATGCAAAATTTGATCGCGCAACGCTTCTCGAGGTTTTGTTTCTCCATTTTCGTAACGCGTCACTAGTACACACACTTACACAACTCGCTGTCAAGTCAGACGTGTTAACACTGTCGAGTTAAAACTTGCACTAATCATCAAGTAGGAACGTATGTCTCGGCTGGTGTCTGAGGCGTGGCTAGAGTATTGCCAGTTCTCGAGCCACGCGTTTAGTCCCGTTACTTTTAGACACACCTCGTATAGTGGAAAATGGAGAGAAAGTTTTGTGTCACAGACAGTGTCTACGACATCAGAAATGCTGTTCAACCAACTATTATCCCATTTTCCTTTTCAGTTTATGCTGTTCCTCTTTGAAAAGGGCTCACCATTGTATGCCAGAATACACAGTGCGGTCCAAAAGTTTTAGGACTGATATTTTCTAAAAATCTAAGACACATGAGGAAAACACGTACCTTTTTCTTTATTCAAAATAAGCTCCATTGGCAAATATACAGGACTTTGTGCGATCGTACAGTTTTCGAAAAGCTGCTGAAAATTCCTCTTTTTGGACCTTCTTTAATTCATCAGTTATGGCTTCTTGGATCTCAGCAACATCCGCAAAGTGGAGACCTTTTAACTTCATTTTCAACTTGGGAAGAGAAAATAGTCTGGCGGAAATAAATCTGGAGAGTACGGAGGGTGATAAAGGGTTGTGACGTTTTGGGGGGTCAAAAATTTGTAAACACTTGCAGTTTTGTGGGTGGGCGCATTATCGTGCAGCAAAAAAAAATCTCGAGAGTAGAACGCAGCTGGACGAACCCGCTGAATGCGCTTCAGGAGGCGATCCATTTCTCCTTTATAAAATTCTGCATTTACTGTTTTCCCCTCTGGTACGAATTCTTTGTGCACTACGCCTTGAGAGTCGAAAAACTTATCAACATGGTCTTGACGGGGAGCCTATAGAATTTGTTTCTTCGGCCGAGGGGATATCTCACCAACCCATTCAAAACTCTGTCGCTTTGTTTCGGGGTCACAGACAAAACACCAGGTCTCATCTCACGTAATAATTTTACTAAAAAAATTTTGTCTGCGTCGGTCATGGCGATAATGTCTTGGCAAGATGTGACTCGATCTTCCTTATCCTCAGATGTCAAGGAGTATGGAACAAAATGTGCACACAACTTTCTCTTTCCCAAATCCTATTTCAGAATGGAAGAACTAGAGTCTTGGGGAATTTCAAAGATTCTACTTTCGTTCTTGATGCGATTCGACGGCCATTTTTTGCCCATATCAGCAACGGCAGCAATGTTCAACTCAGTTCGAGTCGATTTTGGACGACCACCTCTCTCGTCATCTTCTACCAGCTCCCTTCCGTCTTGAAATCGAGAATACCACCTAAAAACGTTTGATCGGTTCAGTGCCTCATTCCCATAAGCCTTTTGCACCAATACTAGTGTTTCTGTCGCAGATAGACCGGCTTTGAAACAAAATTGTATGGTAACTCTCTGTTAATTTCCGCCATCCAAGAAGTATAAAGAAAACTGACCTTACAAGACGAGGTATAACTCGTACACCGTCGAAGATAAACAAAGGAAAATGTGTGAACTGATGTTGGCTTAGTTAGTGGGTTGGCCAATAGATCACTCTAGTTCTCTTATTTAAAAAAATCAGTCCTAAAACTTATGGATCGCACTGTGTATGCTGATCATCTATGCTAACTCCCTGAATCCCTACTCCAGTGGCGTCGTGGAATATACCTTCAAGCCACAACTTTTGTATGATATGCAGAGACAGCTGGTGCCAAACACTCCTCGGTTCTAAACAGCTTTCATTATGAAACGTCAAGCCTTCTGGGATCTGCAGCTGTGTCACTGGGAAAGCAGTTTCCATGGTTCTGAAGGACTGCACTGCGCTCAGCTTCTGCATCAAGCAGTCCTAAAGACAAATGCACTACAATCGTTAGATATGTCAGAAACTACTCACCCAAAACAAAGCATCACATCCCAGAAGACCTGAATTTTCAGCAGCCCCACTTCAAATCTCACAGCCTTAATTACATAAAGGTTTCCCCACCAGACCCGCATGTGACATCTTTCCTGCCCATTGGTCCCCTTGATGAGCTGCCTGAAGGTCATCTTTAGATAATAGGCCTTGGAGGTCCCAATTGTGTCTTGAGCCTCAGCTGCAGGACAGATGCTACACGTGAAAGAAGAAACACCTGTAAAGTTGGCAACTGATGATAATCATGGCATGGTATGAAGTTCTTTTTTTTTTCTCCCTCACAGAACACACCACAGAACAGGGGACACATTTTTCAGTAATAATAAAGTGTTTAAAAGCGTTAATTCACCATCTTTCCAACACGAAACATATGATTCCTGCAAGAACAACAAAATTTTTGAGTGCCTTTGCACACTGGTATGTTCTCATATGTGTTTTATTTGGTAAACATAAAATCCCATATCTAAGTCTTCATGTTTGGTATGTATCACCCGAATTCCTGCCAATAATATACGGATTCAAAGACAAAACTTCCTGGATTATATGTTGTAAACTGTGAAATCCAACATGTATATTACTCACTTGGTACAACTCTTGAACAATACCACTGCCAAATATAATAAAGTTCCAATATTCGATTTCTTGGCTAAGTAATACAATTTGATGTCATACATACATGCCTTATTTAATTCTTAAAATATTTCCAAAGTTTATCTTCTTACCCATTATAGCTGTATTTTTTTGTTTCCCACATCATACAGTTCTTTACGTTGGTGCACTAATTCGTTTCGCCGTGGATCGCGTTATCATTTACTCACAATGATTATGCCCTCTACCATGAGTCGGCACGTTGTGCGGACCGTCATCCTCACGTCGCAGAAAATGTCGCACTGTCCGCGGCAGTGCCTCTTACTGCAAGCGACAACATACTCCCTGAACTGCAGTAAATACAATTGTAACGTTCCATGATTGTAAAGTAGTGTGGACTGCAGTTAAGCCTACCGCCACATGCGCAAACTTTCTTGCCACTGTGGCGGTAGCTCTGATATCTGTGGTGTCAATTGGCACCCTAATCCATGGTCGCTACTAGGGTTGTCAGTCGTCGGAGGTGGGCGTTTGGCGGGCTTCGCGTAGGGTGTCATCGAAAGTGAGTAAATTCTTCGGAAAGATGTGTAGATAGAAGTCAGTACATTGTGTAAATTCCCAGCGATGGACCTTTGTGACGAATAAAAGAAAACAGTATCTGACAGTGAGCTATGTTACGGCTCCACAGCTTCCAAATTTGTATTTTACAGCTCTGACTTGTGGTCGCTATTACGTTACTTGCCCAGCACGCATCATGTTAATTTGACGTTTGCACAAGACGTACAGTAATCCCTCGTAGTTTTAATCCCCGGACTAACAGGTCAATTTCGGACCGAAGACAGGCGGTCTTCCCCACGGGTGGTTCGGTCACAGCGCCGCACAACGCGAAGTAACCTTGCAGAAACCGTACTCTGGTAACTCGTGGCACGGGTGAAGCGATAAGAGGTAGCGAACCTTTGTTTACCTCTTCCTGCGTACCTCGCTTTAAAGGGTTACATTCGCTCTGAGTTATGACTCTTCGTACGCTACCTATACCATGGCATTTCCCCTTGTTGGTTCAAATAATAAAGATGTGGCAACATAGAGTCACATAAAAGTTGCATTTGGGCAGGCGCATTTAAAAAATAGGCATATTTTAAGTTACGTTTACGTTCACTTAAGACTTTATACCTTTCTTATTATAAATACAATTTAATTTTTAAATATTACTACACTGTGCATTAATGCCATCACCTGTTCACTCATCGCATATCAGTATACCGCTTAAGAACTTCAGATCACGTGCTTTTAAAACTAAAAGACTCGGCATTGATGGTCTTGAATTTATCATTTTGTAAATGTCCGATTTCTGAGAGAAGCCGAATTAGCGATTGGGCCCCTGGCTGGACGAACCGAGGGTCAATTCTCGGGAAGGATAAAACGTTTCTCCAAAACGTCCATACTGGCACTGTGACTCGGACAGCCTTCTTCTGAATAGGTATCGGAAGCTCGTACCTGCAGGTAAAGTAGCTGGAGCGTAAACATAACCCAGTCACCTCTTTCTAGTGACAAGGTTAAGAATATATGGAGCCATAAATCCCCTCCTCCGACAAATTTCAAGACGTGAATAAAGACTACTTTACCCGTCCACCATCGATTTCTGGGGACTTTTACGAAGATTCAGTTACCAGCACTGGTACTGCGCTTCCTCTCCAGTATTTTGTTTATGTCTTGAAATGTTGGAGGGTGTGTACGTAGTGTGGACGTTATCAAGAGGATATGCTAAGTGCATTGGATAACTGTATTAATCCTACCTATGGAAATTAAAAAGCTTAAGTGACCATTTTAGTACTGTGGGCTTCTGAGTCCCTTGGTGTTATTCTTCTAACGTGAAGAGGCCAGATTCGGTTAACCTATACAGAGGCAGCCAATGGAAAACTTGATATATTTGGCATATGCCGTTGCTGGCATTATGCGATATTGGTTACTTAATTCGGATTATAAACAGACCATTGGAGATCGTGTCGAGATTTCAACACCTTTAAATTCTTGGAGAAAGGGTAATGTATAGGCAGTTGTGTGCACATACGTTTAGGTAGCCATCACACCAACCCCATCCATATTTTTTAAGTTTGGGATTTAATGGCACTGCCAGTAAATAAAATTATGCATGATTGAGTATCAGGAATCGGTGGAATGATAATAACAGGAGAAAACGGACGTACTCGTCGGAAACCTGACCGAATGCCAGTTTGCCCACCACAAATCCCTCATTGTCTAACTTGGTATCCAACGCAAACCTCTGCGGTGAGAGGCCAGTAACTAACTGCTTGCGCGATAGCGCAGTCAACTTCGGAATTTAGGTTGGAGATAATATAAGTTACTACCACATGGTACCTGGCCTGTGTTAATTCATAATTGTGTTTCTAAGTTATGTTTTTCAGTATTCCATACATATGACAAGTTTTAGTGCATCAGTGTAATCACAGTTGCCATGCCATAGTGCAGAATGTTTATCATATGAACATTTTTCTTTTTCAGTAACTGAAGGTGCTTACTTGTACAATGAAGGAATAAACCCATATGTGGGCGATAATTTCCATGAAACACCACTGGGACTTATTGTCTTTGACAAGATGATAAACCATATACCTCAGTGGATAGGGATTATCTTCATTGTCTGTGATATTGTTACTGCACATGTGTTGTATCATACAGCACGAACTTTCATGAGTGAAATGGTAGGTTGAGAAAGAGTTTTAATTTCATTTGTATAGTATTATTTTGGAATGGCTGAGAATTGCAGAAACACATGAGTATAAATATGCTACATTCAGATAAGATTACAGCAAGGCTACTTTATCTAGTTGGCCAAGTGAGCAGTTTAACAGGACTCCCACCATATACGTGCTTAAACTTCCCCATATTATTTATTTTCAGCTATCTGAGGATTATATTTGCGAACTCTGTAGTCTATGGACGTTACAGTAAGTCTTCAGTAATTATGCCAAATATTGAAAGCACACAGATGGTCAGAAAAGTCTGTGTTATGAAGCAGTAATGAACGTAATCAGTAAACAGTAGTCAGCTGCACAGACAGCATACAATTAACAGCATCCTGGTATTGAACTGGTATATTTGACATTTGATACTTTGGATTGTATATGAAAAATATTCATTACTGTGTTTTAAGTGGTAATTTAGTAATGTGTTTAATTTTCACCTATATTTTACTTCCATTAATACATTTTAAATTGGTGTCAATTTGCCTTTCTTTTAGAAAGAATTAAACATAGGGTGTTCCAAGATTATACCATGCTGCCCACCTTTGCGTTGCAGTAGATCTCATCATTATATCTCATAATACTCGTATTCATTTTCTTTTCAGTTTTCAAGGCAGACAAGAGAAAAAGATAAATATGCCAAAGACACAGAAGCACTTCTTCTAAAACAGTCGGATCTTGTGTTGCCACCAGTTTATGTTGCATCTGCATATCTCTTCAACCCATATATCATATTCAGCTGTGTTGGTCAGACCACAACAGTATTTGCTAATCTTTGTCTTGCATTTACATTTTTATTAATGATCAAAGGTTTGTTCTAGTAGACTGTACTGTACTGTTTAATTAACTAAACTTCATGGTGCAAATATTTATGAGAATTTAACACTTCTCATGTACTTACAAAATTCTAAATATTTTATGGAACCCAAAGGTTCAGCATGTTCAATAGGACCCACCACTGGTCCCTATCCTGGGAAAATTAAATTTAGCCCATACATTCCCATCCTGTTTCTTTAAGATCCATTTTAACATTATTTTCCTATCTATGCCTTGTTAAATCTTCTTGATTGGTCTACTGCAGACAGATTTCCCAATTAGAACTCTATGCTCATATCATCTTGGATTTGATTATCCTAATGTGTGGTGATGAGTAAAAATTATGAAGCTCCTCATTATGCAGTTTGCTCTAACCTTTTGTTGTTTCCTCTCTCTCAGATCAAATAATTATCTCTATCACCCTTATGGAACCCACTTCCCTTAATGTCAGAGACTGAGTTTCACACCCATACAATTTGACAGGCAGAATTACAGTTTTGTGTATTTTATTTTTACATTTCTAGTTATCTAGTGGGGAACACAGAGGATTCTGAAATGAATAGTGGCAAGCATTCCCAAAATTTTAATTTTGTTGGAAATGCAACTTTTATTTGTTTCTATCACTCCCACATATTTAAATTTTTCCACCTTTGTGATGGATTTGTTTGCTGGCTGTATGATTTTGTCATGCATTATGGGGATGAGAGATGAATGTGTGTAGAGGTGACCTGCTCTTAATGTAGTCAGTCTTCCTAGAAAATATGTGTTAAAGTTTAGTTCACCAGGTATGGTGTTAACATGTATTATAATGAGATAAGGGTAGGGGAAAATTCCAACCCATAAAATATAAATAGTTTTCTATGCAAAAGTAAATCTAATTAAAAATAGGATACACTGTAGGATCTCTTGGAGTTTGATGCTTAACCATCTGTGCTGTAGCTCTGTCCATACTTTTCAGCTTGGCTATTTATAGACTTCAAGAGGGCCTATGATTGTAATGGAGGGGTAGTGCTGTATAGTATTCTTATAGAGTTTGGTATTCCATGAAACCAACTAGCCTAATTAAAATGTGTTGATGCGAATGTCATTTTCTGTTCTGAGTGGTCTGCAATAAGGTGCCTAATGATCAATGCTGTAGAATATCCCATAAGGCAGTCCAAGAAACCAAGGAGAGGTAGAAAATGAAAGGGACACATTAGCTTCTAGTGTATGGTGACATTGTTCATTGTTGGGGTGGCAGTATTATTGGCAATAAAGAAAAATGAAGAAGCTCTTTTTGTTGCTAATTAGGTTGGTCTATAAGTCAACACTGCTTCACACAACCCTAGCAAACATGGATTCATACTATAATGCAGTCCAAAAATAGTTTTTCAGCCAAAAATTACTTCAGCACGGTGTAAATGGAGCATTGTAAACACAACATAAATGGTGAAGCAATCTGCCTATAATGTATTGATGTCTTGAGTAGAGAGTAAGAAAATAATGAAATATTTTTGGAAAAATTCAGCAGCCCAGCATGGTGGTGGGTCATACAAAGACTTTTGCAGCAAATAAACCATGGTTTAAGTACTTTATAAAATAATCTAATTTGCTTAACCTAAGAAAATTCCTGGCACCACCCATGTAAAATGATACAGTATGATTATTAACCTATGCATATTAAAGCAGTTCAGTAGTGAAACATATCCAGTTAATATGTGTATCTGGTTTTAGGTCAGCGACTTGCATGCTGCAGTGTATTAGCACTTGCAACATTGCAGTCATTGTATCCAGCTACACTGCTTGTACCAGCATCAATTTACCTTGCCCAAGCAGAGCGGACTGATTCACTGCAGGGCAAACAATCTCTACGAGCTAATTCCTTCATTCTCACTGCTGTTACTTTCATAGCTGCATTACTAGTATTGCTGTATATATCATCAGAACTAGCTGGTGGCTGGGAATTTCTTCACGCAACTTATGGATTCATGTAGGTGCATAATGTGTAGAAGGGCACAAAGTTACCTTTTACCTGACATTCACTTGGTGTGCCTCCAACATCCAAATTTGGAAAACTGTGTAGTAAGCATTAATGTACTGGTTAAGCACATGGTAATATTAAAAAGCAGAACTGAGACAACTGTGAGTCAGTGAGCTGCACATACCAAACACATTACTGAAGATTCAGTCTGGTGATGACAGACATTCAAGTCCATCATGCAGTTTGATTCTTGTGCTGTGAAATTAATAGAATGCAAACTTTGTTAATAACTACTTCAACATGAAGTATCATAAAAATGTTACCAACTTCACAGCAATTATTCTTGTTTGTGAATTCAATGTGTGGCAGTAGGGCACACTGTCCTAGTAACTTAATATACAGTAGATATCAGTACTTCAAGGTGAACAGCGCCAAAGTTGCATCCAACTACTGAAAACTCAGAATACATAGATGACAAGAATGGACACATACCATATGTACTCAATTGTAAGAGGAGGTTTTTTCATTAAATTTTGTGCTTAAATATGTGAGGTTATCTTAAATTTGTTTATAAAGCACCACACTGGATTGCTTTGAACTGGACCATGTGGAGCCAAACTAAGGCCTGCATTGCCAAATTGTTGTATGTAGACAAACAAGAGACCAGAGCTTGACTAAGTTAACTGACATGATCTTCTTTTTTTGGACCTTGTCCAATGAGTAATTTTTTAAAGAAGCACAATGTTTCAAACACCGGCACTGTGTCCGTCCTCGAACAAATAAGCCCCTAACCTGATGGGCCTCTTAGATTGAGTTATTTTGTCACTGGGCACCATAGAAAAAGGAAACTTGTTAAGACATGCACCCGAGAACAGATCTAGTTCAAGTGCAGTACTAGAAAAATGGCTATTAAAAATTAAAAATTAACAAGACTCAAAAATAAAACCTGGACCAGTCCACAAATTAAAAACCATAAAAAGAGAGCCATGAACTCAGACTGATCAGATGACAGAACACCAAAATCCAGAACACACATATATAAAATTCTTAACACTACTAACACTATCAATGGAGAAAATTATGAATCATCTTCATGGATTCAAATAAGCTTATAAACCAAAAACTGTAACTGTGTAAATTAGCCAAAGTGGATCATAACAGCATGGCAGCACATTTCACCAGAAGTAACTGTGAAGGGTTGGAAGAAGTGGTGTATAGTCAATGCAGTGGTTGGGACTGAAGATGATATGTTGTGGAATGACAGTGAAGAGGATGGGGATGTTAGGAGTGAGTGTGAGGAAGACGGAGACAGTGACACTGATTGGTAAAGGTAGATAAAATCTGACATGCTTTTTGTACTAAGTGTATGAAATTAATTGTAATTTTTTTTGGTAGATGTTTTATTTTTTGGGTTTGTCTTTGACTAGAGTCACCTTGCATTTGGGTAAATATGGTATTTTTTCTTGCTTTAGCATTTACTGTTTGGGTATATTAAAGTATAAGTACACAAGAATGTACAAAGAAAGTGGCCAAACAGTAATACAGTAATATCAGAAAGATGCATACACACAGAGATATGCACTTCAACCAAATTTTATACCCATGACTACAACAAATTGGCTTGGACAAAAAGGAACCTTGAACAGCTGGGACTTGAACTATCAACATTCAACTGTAAAAGCAAAACTAATTACTTTATTAACAATTTGTTTCAGTTTAAATGTTCCAGACTTACGGCCTAATGTGGGATTGTTTTGGTACTTCTTCACGGAGATGTTTGAGAACTTCCGTCTTCTCTTCATATACGCATTTCAGATCAATGCTGCTCTATTATATTTAGTTCCTCTAACTCTCCGCCTTCATGGTGAACCCATGCTGCTAGCTGCAAGTTTGACAGCCCTCATGGCAGTATTCAAGTCATATCCTAGTCTAGGAGATGTTGGCTTCTACCTTGCTCTCCTCCCCATGTGGAAACACCTGTTCAATTGTGAGTTTTGATATATATATAGTATTGATATGTCACTTGAAATAATTTATATGTTAGTTTACTGGAATGATTTAATTTCACGATCTTACAGATATGCAGCAAGGATTTGTTGTTGGTTGTTTCTTCCTTATTACCTCTGTGATGGGTCCTATTGTATGGCATCTGTGGATTTATTCACGATCTGCAAATGCAAACTTTTACTTTGGAGTCACACTTGCATTTGCAACTGCTCAAGTAAGTATGAAATTCATTCTCTGGGAAAACTTGAAAACCCATTCCTAATTTCAAGTGGAGCACTATACAGCATTATTCTTATTGTGTCATCAAATAATATGGTAGCGTAGTTATCATGCATTTATGATTCTGCCACTAGACCATTATGGAACAAGGTGACACAAAAACACTACCTAGCTCACTACACATTTAAACTGTCACATTTCTCATGTTAATTGTGCTGAAGTCCAGATTAGGCCTGCATGTGAAGATTTGCAATTAATGCCTTCCCCCAGTGCACTTAAATACCACCAGCATTCTTGTTACCTAGGACAGTAATAGGCTGTTTCCCTATCCAAATGTTCTGTATTTTGACATGAGTGTTAACAGTCTGACATATGTTTGGAGTTGAAGAACTGTTCCTTTGTTACAGATTTTCCTTGTGACGGACATTCTGTTTGCATATATCAAGCGAGAATTTTCACTTTACCATGGCTTACATCATGAAAGTAATGGGAAGACAACGAAATTAGTGTTGGAATAGGGTATAATAAGAATGCAATTTTGTGCACATATCTTCCCATGAAACAGGTGTGGAGTGAAAGAATTAAATATGTGGACCACATAATGCAGCAGCCAGTCCAGACACATTCTTTAGAAGGCATCATTCATTCCATGAAACAGCATTTTTGAAGCATCCCCAAATCTTAGGAAGTGCACAAGACTTACAGGAATTGTAAATGGCTATGTAAGAGATAAGTTGATACTTTGGAGTGTAGACTACTTAATTCAGATTAGTGTATAACATTTTTTCATTAAAAACAGTTAATTAAATTGTAATGTTTAATTTTCATTTTATTACCGTGCAATGTGATAAAAATATTTATTAAAACCAACTAATTGCACATATTTGTCAAACCATTAAAACCACATTATCTGATTAAAATGGATTTAAAATATCTCCTAC
>Ga0131853_10006650_pt1 | contig 20870 bp, 11 predicted proteins | sample TergutLab28metaG_FD_92764 | JGI IMG/M metagenome (GOLD analysis project Ga0131853, IMG submission 92764) | Labiotermes labralis P1 segment gut microbial communities from Petit-Saut dam, French Guiana - Lab288 P1 (version 2) (version 2) | ecosystem: Host-associated > Arthropoda: Insects >...
ACACACACACACACACCACACACACCCACACACACCACACACACACACACACACCACACACACACACACACACACACACCACACACACACACACACACACCACACATACAATGAAATAAAGCACCAACAAATTACGAAGACATGGGTGTCCAAATACCAACCAAAGAACTGAGTAACAAGACACGAATGTACGTAAAACGTAACAATGAGGTGCGCTGGTGCAACCATTGTTGCAGTGGAAAAGCAATAATTATTACTTATTCTGACTGCTTGTGTTTCTAGCCTTAGTTATCCAGCATGCAACGCGCATACGCCATATTGTCATCTGTGGGCTGTCCGGCTTTACAGTATTTTTCGACATTATCTCATAAACGGCAGGATTTTCGAAAAAGAACATAAAATCCGCGCTTTATCTAAAACTGTTGTCCAAAATATTTCTCATTCTAAGAAGAACTGCGCGAGATATCACCGAAAATATATAAAGGCCTTTCTATAAAGTACTCTTTTTGCTTGTCCGATTTTAATGTAACTTGAATTTGCAGATTTTCGAAAAATACTCGAATATCAGATTTAATTAAAATCAGTCCATTTGAAGCCGAATTGTTCCATGCGAAACGACGAACGGACGGACAGACAAGACAGATATTACGAAGCTAATAAGTCACTTTTGCGAACGCGCTGATACATGAAAAGGGAACTGAACCTATCATATTGATTCACGTAGCTCATTTGTTTTTTACAAGCACTTAATTACGCTGTCACAGGTGAACTGGTGAACGACCGTTAATAAAGAACTTTGAAGGGTGGCTTATTTTAGGAAAAAAACCTACTGTTTCAACATTTGCCCGCAGGAATTGTGAGTAGATAAAAACACGAACATCCGTTGTCACAGTCCAAGACCGGGCCGAGTTTCAAACCCTCCTGACTACAAATCGTAATTACTAACCATTATACAGGGACGTCTTAATATATCGGAAGTCACTGTCTGAAGCCAGAAGATGCAGATGTCTTTTTCTGAAAGTATTCGTAATTTTCGGCTAGCAAAATGACGGTGTTTGTCAGCTCGTCACTGAGCCAGATAAGAAGTTGGCCAGTCTTGCAGTCAGTTAGCTAAACGCTATCCCTAATTAGAACTGGCCACGAGACCACTTGTGTGCAAACTTAGCATGTTAAGACAGATTGCATATCTGTTCAGCGCAGCTGCGACTGTCCAGCTGCTGGCGACTGATTGACGGCAAATGAATATATCTCAAGGCTGCGGGTAAAAATAGCCAGGTACAGCTGCTGCTTCTTCGGCACGTGCCAAATGGGATATCGTAGGAGGGCTGCTGCTTCGAACCCCAGCCTTATCTTCATTTAAGTAGATTCCCTTGTTGTTACAGGAACGTCCAGAGGCCATCACTGTGTCCTAGCTTCTTATTCCGGTTCTTCCCTTCGCAATTCTATTAAATGTAACGACCATTTAAATATTATCCTTCTTTGTACTCTAACTGATATGTTGTCAGGTGGCTACTTGTTCACTTCATAGCCGAAGATTCGTCACCGTCCATTAAACCAATAGATTAATCCTAAGTAATTTCAATTCCATAACTTTAACCAATATGTACGAGTAGATATGCGAGACCTTAGGTTTACGCAGCGGTGTGGATGTGGTAACCCCGAAATACAGAGTGAATCAAAAATATTGACTCAATTGAACAGTAAACGGCGCCTCAACGCAATTGGTGATTCCAACGACAAATGCTCTTCCTCGCTGGAGGTTGAATGTTGAAACGAAACGCATGCTGCACAGCAGTCGCCGACTCAGTTTTAATGAACTCACGAACGCAAAGAATCTCGTGCTGCGTAGTAGCCATTTGCTCTCAACTGACGCTGCTGCACGGCTGTGCGTTAGGCGAGCACTCTAGCGGTGGTAATTGAAAATTTAGGACCTTCTCTTTCAAATGTTATGTAGATCATTCACATACCATGTACAGTTCAGGAAATAGAGACGTACGAAATTGAGTCCATCTTTTTGAATCACGCTGTATAACCCTGCGTCCCTAAGTATTTAGTTATCGATGCTTCTGAACACTGTAATGTTCTCACCTCCAGCGGTGAAATACCGAAGAAAAATGCCTGGATATTTTCATCCTCGAACATGAGATAACGTACGGCGGCGTCACATGTCAGATGAAGGGATGCCTCCACTACAAAAATAACCAAAGGAAAAGAAGAACGCAAAAGCACGCCAATCTTGCGAACCAACTGCTGAGTTGGTAAATGTATCAGTAGGTGGCACAGATAACAACTGGAGCTTTCCTACGTCCGCGTGCAAGACATGTGAGTCTCACATCGTTCGTGTCAAAGCTGATTTTAATCCAAATAAAGTGCAGAGACGTGCATGAACACGATAAATTAAAATCAGTGCTGTTAAAACTTCACAGACATTTTCGAAGCTCCAAAATCTCCTGGAAGGTATTTTCACACACAACGTCCGTCACCAAGTTTAATCAGAGCAGAAGAGCCAGTGCTGTTTAATACATTAACGTCGTCCGTAACATGGAAATCGAATAAATTTAGGAAGTAACAAGGCTGGAAAACCTGTAAATATGTTACTACGTTAAACTTGTTTTGCCAGTATTGATAGACCAGTGTCGGCAAGACCAGCCGACCGACGTCACTCAACATTTAAGTTCCCTCAGAATTGCATGCGTGCGTTATCCGCCGCGGATTTCATTAGCGTCAGTTAAATGTACGTAGGCTTTAAAGAAGACGATAGGAAACGTTCATCTGCAACTGCTGACAAGTGATGCAAAAATGCGAGCTTCGGACTGCGAGTCGAATTGTTTCATGCGGAAAGAACACCATACAGCTGTTGTGAACAAGTTTTGCGGATTTGCCTGCAAGTGATGCCTATTCAGTAAATAACAAAACTGGCTGTGAAAGACTGCTTCTCCTGTTCTTCCTTATTACCTTTCGGTTCCAGCTTTTTTATTTTGCTTTTTTTTCCTCTTCCTTTCTTTCTTTCTCACCTCTTCTTCAACTCATCTCACCTAGAAAATTCTTCTTAATATATTTGCATTTTTACTTCATCGTTCTCTTTCTCTCTCCACACTTTTTCTTCTTCCTCCCTTCCTTCCTTTTCCAATGGCACTTCTGGCTTCCTCTTTCTACTTCTCCCACATCATTACACGGTTCTACTTTTATTTCCCCGCTTGCCATCAGTTTTCCCCTTCTACATTATATCCTTCCTCTTCTTCTTCTCTCCAGATGATCCCTCTTCTTCCTGCTCCTCCTCCTCGTCCTCTTTTTCAGGGATACAACCTTACAAGAACTTCCTGTATTTAAGAAGCTTTTATAAATTCTTAAGAAAAACTGTCAGACTTGATGGATAGACGATCACACCATCAAAATGTTCTACCAGAACATAACGGAGTTCACAAAGTGGGGTTCAAACTCGCGATCCCAGTGTTAAAGTGGCTGAATTATTACTTTTATCGATAAAAAAGAGTTCAATTAATAACTGCCGAATTTTCAGCAACTGTGGTGTTCTCATGCTCTGCGATCTCATGCTAAGCCAGGTGGTGTGAATATTTATCAGATGTTAATGGATGCGTAATGTACATTCATGTTCATTTTAAATTCCGCAATGCTTATACGCCCAATACGTTACACCTCTTGCGGTTCCTACATTTTCCACTGCATGGGGTAAATTATTTCCGTTAGTGCTATACGAATAAATTAAATTTCATACAGAAATAAAGTCACACAATAAAACATGTCAAAAAACTTCTATGAACCTTCTTTATTCGATGCACATAAAATGTTTAGGTGCTGGGATAATTATTTACTATAAATTTCATTCGTGTATTTGTAACTATAAGCTGCCTTCTACAACACATTATTTAAGGAAAGATAAAGGAGAAAGCAAGACGAGGAAGAAGACGACGTAAGCAGCTACTAGATGACTAAGGAAAAGAAAAGATACTGGAACTTGAAGGACGAAGTTATACATCTCATTCTGTGGGGAACTCATTTTGGAAGAGGCTACGGACCTGTCGCAAAACAGAGTATGTGAGGATTGAATGATTTCAGCATAGAACACGCCCCAAAGGCCCAAAGGGGCAGTAGTAGTACAGCTCTACTCTTTCTTTAACCTCGTCAATAGATGGGGGTGGATGGTCAACGCCACCTCTTGGCCGCTTTACCCCCGGGAAAACCCGGTATCCGGTACCCACTGTATAGGGTGAGCCCCAGGGCCGGTATGGACGGGTGCGGAATATTTTTCCCGCACCGGGATTCGATCCCCGTACCGTCCAGCCCGTAGCAAGTCGCTATACCGAATGAGCTATCCCGGCCCATACTGAATGAATGAATGATAGCACAAATTAAAATATATATATATAAGAACATAATATTTCTGCTATGTTTGAAATTTCAAATCGATGAAGGTCCTATTGTGGCCTTCTGAAATAAGAGTGACATCGGGTGCCCAGTTACCACAATATGAATTTTTCCTACTATCACAGTACAGTATGCTTTTGTTGCATAAGGCCAACTTATTCAACCCAACCTTTTCCCATCTGCCCTATTGTCGTTAGAGTCTACACAGGGTTATCCAACATCTCGCAAACAAAAGAAATGCATAACATGGAATTCCACTTTACGCTGCCATTGTAGGATGTGTTGTGCTCATTCATCAGTAAGTTACTGTTCCATTTAAGACATCTGTAACTGTCAGGCAATGTTCCCTTTGTGGTGTCAAAACCACCAGCTATCCGAACGTTGTTCATCGTCTGATATGACGAACATAACAACAGCTGTCGTAAACCTCATTTGCACCCTCAAGAATCAATGTGAGGATGAGCCTGGAGTACCGCATGGACTAGTATATTTCCCTTCGATTAAACAAGATCCTAATGGCTTAAATAACTTTAGTTCACTGATCAGGTTGTCCTGTGACTGTTTTGGTCATGAAATACGTTTTGACTTTGTAAATATTTAGAGAACTCTGTCGATTTTTTGGGCCTTCATTTATCGAATAAAAGTCAGCGCCACGAGATCTATCAGTGACCAAATGGTAGGTTCTTACAAAAACTCCCGTACGACCATTACCTTAAACTGTGAACAAATATGCCAAATTCAAATTTAATTAAAGACCTATAATATTGTTTTGTTTTCCCGATTTTCTCTCGGAACGTCTATTCACACCTCGCGAAACTGCAGCGTTCCACGAAACACAGTTTGGGAAACGCTTAGACAAATACACGATCCGGTCCTGTATTTTGTACAAGCCAAATCGTCCTTTTTAAAACCCGCGACTTTAATTAATATTCTTAGCGGGTTAGCGGTGATCATGATCGGCAAGTGTGGTAACTTTTAAGTTAGCAGCTATCGCTACGATCCTACGAGCTTCAGTAAAGGAAATGTAAGAAGGCGTGAAGAGTGGAGAACGCGTTAAGAATCGGCACTGAAACTATTTTTGGATGACGTGGGATCACAAACATATTTTATTTTTTAACTATTTCTTTATATACAAATATAAATTTTGTATTATTTTCTATTTAATTACGGTGCATCAACTACTAAAATCGTGTTTCTTCAGAATACATACTTCATTTCCTTACCCATTCATCACGCCATTTCTCCTCTCTTCGCACCAAACCTAGCACAAATGAAAGACTTATAGACAGACAGATGGAACTGCTTCCCTCCCGTAGCGTTTAACGGCTTACGTCCCTTGCAGTTAGAACAGCGTCATATAACAATTTAATCTTACATTAATCACCACCGTCTCATAATTATTTCGCCTCTATCGAACAATCTATATCAATCACCAGCATCATACGAAACTAAATAACTCCTGCATTTGGAACAGTTGCATGAAATAACGTGATAACGGACCGCAACCGATGCTTATCTCCTTCCAACCCTTGCTCAGCACATCGTCATTCCGTGCCATTCGACACTATAATATGCTGTTGAGACAGCGTCGTTAAATAGCCTAAGATTTAAGAAAGCCACGTGCATCCCGCGAACCAAAGTTTGTCTAGCTCTCGGTTACCGAGTAGGGCAGAGAACAAACCGCTCTTTATGCGCGATTTATGGGCGATTCCAAAAATACCGTAGAACCGATATAAACATGGCGTGCCTTCAGTTATTTGAATTCCTGATCCTGAGGGCTGCAGCGCTAAAAGGGCACATGTAACGCAGCACGACATGAAGGGATCTGTTTTGGGGTATTCCAGTTTCTGTGTTATAACCCATCATGCAAGCCGATGCCCTTCGTACGTTCCTATCGTCCGTTACGGTCAGCTGTTCAAAGAGCTTGGTGCATAAACACTTCGGAGCTCGTTGATCCTTGACTGAACAAGGCTATTTGAACAACGTGTATTACAGAGTGTCGAGTGACTCCTGACGGTTAGGACTGAATAGAAACAGGTTAGGAAGCATGTGGCGGAGTTTCGTTTGACCAGAGAAAAAATATGAAGTAACAAGGTAACGGCAGCCCAGCCTTTAGCGAACTGAGGCCATCTGAGTAAAAGTCTGAGAAGTTGCTGCTGTGTCACTTTGCTTTGCACGCCTGTTGAAAAATGATTCAAGAGTTTCCATCATGGTAAGAAAAAAATGTTTAAGTAGGCTGTTAATTTCTGGTCCAAAATTTAGCCAAAAACAGATGAGGGACAGCAGAATAATACAGGCGATAAGGCCACTTGCTTGTAAAGTATTAGATTCTCTGCCTATCAGATGGCAATGTTAGGAGAAGCGCCGTACAAAATATCAGTTGCTTTCGAACAGACTAGATCATGTGATCGCCTGGCAGAATTCAAGGAGGCATATTATTTCTTGTGCCAAAAACGTCAAGTTGGCCCCACTCCCGTGTCAGACGGTTCGCGTGTTGGATACCTCGGGTCTGTCTTTCGAGTAAGTACCCTACCACAGGTCCAAACGCCAAAATTCTGTTAACATAAAATTCCTTACAGTTTGCAGAGTACTACGATCTTCCTCTTGTAACACTTTTAGGCTCCTCGCAGGAACCGTGCGGTGTTTACACTGTATCAATCATTGAGACACGTGTTTATATCCTCGTACTGTAAACAGTTCCCGCTTTCTTCCTGGCGGAGGTAGTTGGTGCATGTCTCCTGTAAGCTACGATAGGTACAGCCACAAACCAATGGCAAATAACTTTTTAAAAATGATTCTCCGCTGCTGTGGAACCACACATTACATGCACTACTCTACAGTCACAATACAACCGCGCCTCCATATAATGTCCGTACGTAACAGCTACTCTTCAAGAACCGGATATTTACACTTACTGTGACTTCATTTTCAGAACCTGGAGTTATTATGTCATCGTCAAAACTTATGGAGATATATTAATAACTTCGCTTGTATATGCAACAGCTTTGCTTCCAATCCATTGCATATCCTTGGAGCCTGTCAACAGCAGTCTTGTTCGCTCTGTTCCAGCACACGCGGCGTTAATCGGAACAGCAAGTCTTGCAGTTTTAGTGACGGTCTTTGTTTATAGCTTCATTATGACGGCTGTTAGGTTTCTCAAGTGTCCCTACCACGCTACTGGACAAGTAACGAACGTTAACTCGTGCGCTTTTCATCGACTGCACATCTGAACACAATGGAACATTCGTACAAAGTTGAACATAACAGTACGTAGTTAGGCCTGCTGCATCCAAAGCAAGGATGCAAAGGTGATGTCATAAGAACATAACAGGGGTACAGCTCACGCTTAACCTCGGCACCACGTACAGGCGAGCAGTAAACTTCACGCTCCGACCGCCTTAACTCCGGAAAATAACCACGGAACATATTGCATACGAGGCTGCGTGGACCGCAGATCCGCTCTATATGTTGCAATAATAGCAGGGTCTAAGCCAAGGCTCACAATTGTTTTCCTTATTAGCGTCGATATTACTTCACCGAAAATTATCCAACGTCTTTGATTGTTTGCCAGTCTGTTTACACCGGTAGGAAGGCCAAGAGTTCTTACAGAACAGCGTATTTTGAAAATTATTTGGCGTTCTTTAGGAAGTAACGAACCAGCTTCTGTGGAAAACACGTCCGTTCTTCCGGGCGTTTTCGTGTAACATAGCAAGGAACTAAATAATTTGCCTGATTTTCATGAAATTCGGCTCAGAACTTGTTTATAAACAGAAGCCTGAGTTCCGTGAAAATTGGTTCAATGGTAGTCATATTTAAGTTCCGGGTGTCCACATTTCTTGGGCGATTCGAGTGAAATTCGTTACAAAAATCTCCACTTAATATCACTGAACAAATGAGTGAAAATCGAGCTTTACTTAAAAGGCGTGAATTCAATTTTACTCGTGTTTTTTACCCTTGCCTTCCAGTTTCGTTTAATTCAGAGCAGGAAATGTTCACAAAAATGCACCGAGAGCTCGCGAGTTTCTTTAAAACTGGCGTAGTGATGGTCATACTTTACTTAGTGGCGTAAATAAATTTCTATCACCATTTCTATTACCATATTTAATGTCCGATATCGATTAAATTAGGCATACATCTGCAAATAATGCTGTTGAAATTTTGTGAATTTCCTAAAAATCAGCTCACGGCACGCCGTACTTTTCTTATAGACGTAAGAGTTGCCATATTTGTGCGCCTACCGTAGAACCGCGTACTGCTTTGACAGTGAAGAATGTCTCGGTACAATTCGTGTACGCCTAATATGTCAAAGAGTACATCATACGAAGACTTGTTTTTTGTGTGATTTTCCCATGTTCCACGTATTAATTAGACGCCTAAAATAAATCATAAATACCAACAAATGCGCCTGTAATTTTACTGCGTAGTAGTGGCCGACATGTTTCGGCCTCTCATGTGGCCATCTTCAGGGTGGCGTGAACAAGAATATAAATTTAATTACGAAGTGTCGATATCCCTCCACCATTTTCCGTTAAAATTCACGGTTGAATAGTCAAATAGCGATGAGTATAAAATATCAGAAGTTAAGAAATGTTGTATGGAGTATGTGTCCGTGGATTTATGTACATAGAAGCTACATGTGGCGAATTATGATCCAGACTGGTGAGCGGTGATATAGTCTGCACAGTTTACTGCAAAAGCGGGAACACTAACCCGCCAGCGGTGTCAAAGGAGCCTGCTGGACATTACCGGTTACGTCTAACTTAAATTTTACATTTCATCTTCTACCTGCCTACCTAACTACTTGAAACACGTACCTGCCCGCACATTTTCCTATCTGAAGAACCAGCCCGCTATCAGTACAGAGTATTCCTGTGTAGAAATCTGCCATTTACCTAATACCTCCACTGAAACACAGCACTGCTAATACCTTTCTTTTGTTGCGGCCGTAGCAAACAAATGAAGTAACGTATGCGTTCTACAGTGTTTTGTTCAGGCACCTTTAACAACAAATTTAATACCGTTTTAACGGCGTTGCATTTTCCTCAAAGCATTTATGTACAATGAAATTAACCGTTTGTTAAGGCTGATCGTCTGCGGCAAGGAAAGCGAGCGCTTAATTAACCTGGCTGCTACGAAAGTCTGGAAAGAACTTGCCGCCTCCTTCTTCACGGCAGCTAACCTAACCCAAAGCAGAAGGCAGCCTTCTCCTCAGCAACAATGCTAGCCATTGAATCCTACCAAATTCTTGAAAAGGAATCTAAGTTTTGGAAATTAATTCTGAAATGGAATATGCCACAGACCAAGTCATCATCATCATCATCATGTTCATGAAGGGTTAGGAGTGTTTCCTGTTCTTAATCCTCAAGATGAAGTTGGTCCCTCCATCTCTTCCTCAGTCGTCCTATGTTCCTTGGTCTTTTTGGTTGATATTGTAGTGCTTGTTTTGGTATTCTATTTGCGTCCATCCTCTGTACGTGTTGTAGCCACTTTTCCTGGAACTGTTTTATTTCCTTTACCATGTTTTGTGTTCCCGTTTTTCCCCTAACACATTCATTCTTTTCTTTATCTAGTTTTGTTATTCCAAGTAAGTGTCTTAAAAATTTCATCTGTGCTACTTCTAAACGTCGTTCCTCTCTTTTCTTCCGTACCCAAGCTTCATTTCCAAAATTCAATGCCACAGACCAAGTATCATTTCAATTTCCGAATCCTTCTCTCAGATAATACACCCCCCCCCTCCTCCGAACCCCCAACTTCTTTCCCAGATTTATTACATTATATCTATATTTTTAAGTTTCCATTGTACTACAACGACGGTATTTACTACGTGTGCTTTGCTCTTTTGGTCGAGCCAATGATTTCTTTGCAGCAGTGACAAAGTAATCTATTACGGACCATATATTCACACGAGGGAGACTTGCCGTATTTCCGCTAAAGATTCTGCGCATCGCTTCACCCTCGCCCTTTAACTGCTCCTTTCATACCTCGCCCCTATATCCAAGCTCAGATTCCCTAAAGTTGAGGATTCACACAAATTAAACGTATTGGAAGCTTAAAACTTTGCAGAGTGATACAAAAGTGTAACACAATGCAAAAACAGAATGCAATACCCAGTATGTGTTAAACATGTTCCTGAAACGCTAAATTATTCTGACAGTTGTCATTTTATCCTTAGTCTCAAGCACAACACAAGAATGAAATTTATCTGCGGTTTTGCTGAAATGAAACGCTGCATAATCTTGCTGGTACAAAGTGAATCTACTTTTGTATTCACTTCATTTCAAGCCACCTGTAACTTTGCCGGCCGATATCACTAAGGAAAGAGGTCCCACTTGTCTCCTAACCAAACTCTTTCCCAGATACTCTCAATTTAACTACTCCTCATAAAATAGAGGGAATTCATTTTACAACTGTACAAAAAGCATGTAAATTTACGCATTTATAAGCGTCACTTGGGATTTTAGACCGAACAGAAGAATAAAATAATTTTAAAGTGCCGTTTATCACAGTTCCACAAACTTAGTCTGGTCTTAATTTTGCCCTAATTTTTAAATGTTAATATCGTTCTGAATATCTGAATTTTGTTGCCTATTCCAATGATTTACCGCTTGTGTTTACGTTATGATTCCTCAGAATTCAGAATACATATGTCGTTTAATTCGCATTTACTTCTGCTTCAGCCTATATATTAATCTTGTAATAGACTTCCTGTTTCTTCCGCACGCTATTAGATTTTCGTCCGACACATTAAGGTTACAGGCATATATTATGGGAAGCACTAAGGAACATTAAGAAGCGCTGAAATATTTAGGAAAAGCGGTACTTACATTACGATAAAAAGCTCTCAGGAAAGACAGACGGGTTTTGTTGTTTGAATCAGACTGATAATCGGGTCATACAGCTAAACCCAAACGTGATCGCGCTGCACATAATTATATGCAGTTCCCACACCCAAGTATCCGCGAACAGTCACAAAATTTTCAACTGCGGAACAGAAGAACAAAACAAAAGTGCAACGCATTGCGTTTCAGTGCTATCTGAATCGTTTTACCTTATCTTGAGGAAACGATCTGACATGACAGGCAAAAGGGAATAGGCTAAATATATCAACATGATGAAAGTCGTCCAAAGCAGGGTGAAAAAATTCTAGTGAATTTATTACGGGAAAATTCAAGAGTACCAAGCAATAAATTACAATATTTAGTAAAACAATTCCTGTACATGCCCCTAGCCCTACGTACCAGCCTCCAGGAAATATACCTGGTACTAATTTCTTTTAGAGGTTGAGTCGACCACAGGGCCATAGTGCGGCCGGAAGGTTAATGTCCATGAAAATTTCCAGTGACACCATCGGGAACCGAACCCGCAACCTTCTGACTTAGATAGCTTGTGCCTCAACCAACTGCGTCACCGCGTGTTCAAAATAACCCTTTTCCACTCTTCACAATTAGCTGCCAATGCAGCCCTTACGAGAGCTTACTTGCTCTCTCATTTACTGCCCCAGAACAGACCTAATCACCTCGCAGTGGGCTAACAAAGTTATAATTCTTGTATAATTTATACCCCTTAATGATTCAAATGTAGCCACATCGCGTTCATTAAAATTTGCCGCCAGACATATCAGAACATGGCGTAGATGCAATGATGACAGCCACTCAGTGAAAGTTTAAACGCTGTCGCTAAGAACGGTCTGGGAACAAACTGTGCCAACACCAAAAAGAACCATTGTTCTATGTACAATGCAGAAAGCAAACGGACAGCGAAAGTAAAAAACCACGTTTGAAGTTTTGGAATGTGGCTACTTAACGGCGTTTTTCGGTTTTGCGACAGGGGCGCCAGGAATATCCAAAGGGGAAGATATTTTTTTAGTCACTCTTCTCTGTATCAGTCATTTCTTTATTGGCAGTCTCATTGCAAGACCTGAGGCATTTGTTGTGTAAAAAGTCGCAAATTATATTAAAGTACTTCCATTTATCTGTTTGAAATACGAAATTTGCACTGCGTTAAATGGATCATCAGAAGCCTGCATCCACAAATTGGAAATCTAGAAGAAACACTAAGCAAAAGCCAAACTATTACCCCTTACGAACGCCTAAAGCAAAAGCAGTATAATATCCCATGAGAACATTTAAAGCAAATGCCAGATAATTATCCAATTCCAACGTTTACAGCAAAGCCCAGATTATTATCCCTTGAGAAAATTTAAGGTAAAAGCCAGATAATTATCCATTTCCAACGTACAGCAAATCCCAGATTATAATCGCTTGAGAACATTGAAATCAAATGACAGATAACTTCCAATTCCAGCGTTTACAGCAAAGCCCAGATTATTATCCCATTCCAACGTATAGCAAACCCCAGATTATTATCCCATGCGAACATTAAAGCATAACTGAGATTATTACCCCATGCGAGCGTTCAAAGCAAAGGCCAGATTATTATCTTTTAGGAATGTTTAAAGCTAAAGTATGATTACTATCCCATGCGAAACTTTCTTAACTTTTGCCTAATTATCTTAGGCCCATTACGTTTCTCAAAATGTATTTCTTTTTACCTGGCGTCACTCTCATTTTTCTCAAGTTTCACATCACTACAAAACACAAAATACTCTCTCGAAGCAAGCACACTCCTCACCACAGACACAAACCAATTATTTATACTAACGGAAATACTCTTGCCGTATTGTGCGAGTCACACGAAACAAACACGACCAGTGGGTGTATTTAGTGGTTTCTGAAAGTAAGAACTAGTGAAGCATACATTTGTCCCTGCTTTACGGGGTTAACGAAATTTTAATATTGTGTTCTTCATCATATAACGTTACGTGGTACCGGAATAACGCAGAGTTTGTATCATACTAAATGCGACTATCAAAGCAAACTTTTCCTGTAACTGAATTTCTTTACAACCGATTTTATGACACTGCATGATGGCGTTCTCAAGAAGCTGCACGCATATGATAATTGAGACACGCGTTGAAATAACTGGGTTATGAATAGGCTGAAGGAAAACTCATTCGCAATCCCATATTGCGGTTTAAGCCACAGTTTGTCAGAGATGGAACGGCACACACGGACAACTGCATGTGTTGAGGAAGGCCTTACAGTTTCCCTTGTACCGTTCTCCTGGACAATCTGCTGCCTTTGAGTTGTTCCAAAGAATGTTCGTTGTAGAAATTCATGTTGGGAAAAGCATCAACGTTTCCCTAGGGCGGAAGTTTACCTGCAGCCCCTTTCATCCCCCACCCTGTAAAGAAGATTTAAAATGGTGGTACATTCTTGTCCAACAGGGGAAAAATGTTACGAGGAAGAAATCGTTTTTCCGCTGTCATAGTTTGTTCACTGATTCTATTCGGACCTACAGTTGGAATGGGAGCTAGGAGTCCCAGTTCTTTCCTAGAAGAGATACCAACTGCTATTTCAAGAGCCATAAGAGTCAAGCCGGTATCAGTAAATTAAAGAGAGCGAGTCCCGCAAACGGGCGCGCAATTGTGTGTCGTCGTATCCTTCGCTGGCCTTTATGTTAATTCCGTTCTACTGCTGGAGAATCTATCAGCTGTACAAGGAGTACGCCTGGAAAAAAAAAAAAAAATTATTTCGATTTGAACAATTGTTGTGCCTTAGCACAAAGCTACGAAGGAGTGTAGGGGAAGAAGAGCTGAGTTCCACAATGTCATAACACCAGCGGTACGTGTGATTGAGTGGGTCAGCTTCTCGTTCCGGCTGCTTGAACCGCGCAGACATCACACCCAACACGCGGCGGCCAGGCAAGTAGGTACAGAAACCCGTTACCTCATCTCGTAGCAAAAATCATTTTATGAACATCCCCTAACTAACTGTCTATTTGTTTCATCAAACAGAAAAATGTTTCAAATGAAAAGTGCACATCGCAATAGTGCATTACTGTAACAATGCAGTCTGTATCTTTCTACACACACATATATACAAAGTGGCGTGCCATTTTTGAGAAAATATGTATATTCGAGTTCAGCTCGTACAACTTAAATGTACCGATAAGAATTAAAAATTAATTCTCTCGCGTTAAATGCAGACGTCCAGTACAAATCTAATCAAATCTTTTGTTGAGCACTTAGGGAAGCTGGACGTGCAAAACCTTCCAATATGCGGCCATCTTAATCATTTATCCAAATGCCGCATAAACTACAGCGAGTGTGCTGTTCTGCTTTGGAAGCCAGCTGATTGTGCAGGGTAAAAACATTTTAATTCTCTCTGCCTGTAAGTTAGGATACGTAGGAGAATCAGCTTCACGCTGCAGATCCACCTGCCATCCATCAAGCGGTCAAAATTTCAGCACAGAACCAGACTACGGTAAAATAATGCACAATACCATTGTTTAATCTATAGGATTATATAAACTAATAACTGCCCAAGAATCACCGCACGGACTTTGACGTATGCGATTGAATTCGTCAATGGTACATCTAAACAAATGAGTTACTTAACCAGGTTGTCAGTATCGAAACAGGGTAGCATAGTAAGGTGACAAGTGCATGTGGAATTGGTAAGGACTTGAAAGGGAAGGATCGTGACTTAATCGAAGTACCATTCTGGCATTTTCCTGGGGGGAATGAGCAAAATAACGTACATATCATTCTGAAAATCCGGTGACCCGGGCGAGATTCGAAACCGACACCTCCAGAATACCAGTCCAGAGCCTCACCGCTAATGTAAACTGATCGGTAGGTCAAGTAGCAATGAAGGAAGTAACTACAGGCTTACACGTATAATCAGTATGAGGAAAAGAATTGATGTGATTTGGTGAGGAAACCTTGGGGTGTGTTCATTTTAGAGAATGAAATGGGACGATAACATAAGAAGAATATATGGAAAATAAGGTATAAAGATTGGGAAGTGGATGGAACCGTCTCAGAATCCTGTCCAGTTCCGGCAGCAGATCTTTGGTTTAGGGGATTATAAATTTGGGACACTTTAGTAAATTAGATTGCTGGTTGTTTTTTTGGCTGACTGGCTGAAGAAAAATTAATTTGATTACAAGCAATATTCCTCCCACGATTACAAGAAACACACAGTTTTTTAACTGAACTACAATTAAATTTTACCATTTCTGTCTGCTAAATGTGTCATTCATAAAACCGGACGGTACGTCCACAAGGCTCTTCACCAAGAACGATGGACATCTAGACGTTCAAAACGTGACGTCAAAATGCCGACAGCCGCTCCAACTGCAACCCCCATCACTTTCGGTTGCTATTCCGCGCATATTGCGACCGTGTCTAATCACATCTCAACAGGCCTCTTGACTAAATTTTTACCAATTTTGTGTGTAAAATTAAGTCAGTCAACGAACCATTTAATCATTCATCGGTTTATTCACACAAAAATACGATCACTCACTTAACCAGCCACCCATATATTTAAGTCAGTAAACTAGCCAATTGGGCAGTCATTCAGCCACCCAGCAAGCAGCTCACTCACGCTGTCAGTGTGGTCTAGCCAATCAAGCAGTCATTCAGCCATCCATCAAGCAGCTTACTCACGCGGTCAGCGGTCTAGCCAATCAAGCAGCCATTCAACCATTCATCAAGCAGCTCACTCACACGGTCAGTGGTCTAGCCAATCAAGCATTCAGCCACACATCAAGCAGCTCGCTCACGCGGTCACTAATCGGTCATTCAAAAAAGCACGCAAAAAACAGCCAGGTGATCACTCAGACTCTAATCCTATTGATCACTTTGTCATTCAATTAATTATTAGCCAGTCAGGCACTTATATTACAATACCGCCCAGAATTATTCGCCTGATATTTAGAAAACAAAAGTATAACAAAACCAACTTAAGAATTAATGCAAACCTATGATGAGGCAGCAGTTGGATTTCCACTACCAAAACATGTCCGTATGTTCCATTCCTCCATTTCCGACGGATTATGTTTAGTTCTGAATTTAACACAATGGAAGTCCAAAGTGCTGGACCAGATACCGAAATCGACATTGACAATTAACTCGTAAGCCCAATCAGAACCTAAATGGTCACGTCTCTGTAAGCCCGGGAGCATCAGTGAGACATTTCAAACTGCAGCAACCGCGTGCACGGTATGTGTAATGCGGAAATGTACTTTAAACATACGAAAAGGTGGAAGGCACGAAGCATTGATACTGCTTCAGATAAACGGACGCAGATATACACTGCAAAATCGCCATGCAGAGACTGGTAACGAATTCCTTTAAGTGAGATCACGTTTAAGTGATTACTGCGGAACCATAATTACACTGGAACCAGGAAACATTCAGTTGAAATCAGCGGCGAATTGAAAACACACATGAACCATATTCGTTATAGTGTAGTTCTCGGAAACACATATTAAAAATACGCACAACCCCCCCCCCCCCGAATTTAATGACTGAGACATGAGAGTAACGTACAGGTTTTGGATGATAAAACATAATTAAGCTCATGCATATTTATGCAATAACACTTCTACTATTCAAGAACAATTTATAGACAAAACCAGTTAAGTGGTTAATTAATTAATTAATTAATATGCAAGCACGTTAATTTTACCTACACATTAAATAAATACAATCTGTGCCGATCCCAGTGGCAGCGCGGTCTAAGACGTAGGTCTGCGGCCGCTCGCCTGCTGAGATTGTAGGTTCGAATCCCACCGGGGCATGGATGTTTGTCTCTTGTGATTGTTGTGTGTTGTCAGATAGAGGTCTCTGCGACGAGCTGATCACTCATCCAGAGGAGTTATACTGACAGTGGTGCGTCGTTGCGTGTGATCTAGAACTTAGTGAATGAGGAGGCCCTGGCCCTCTGTGGGCTGTTGTGCCGAAAAAAAAAATAAAATCTGTACGAATGACCATGTTTTTATAAATGGGAGAGAATGTTTCATATAGCACGTGTGCACTATATAAAAATGCTCCGTTGGTACCACGGGCCACTTTTAGATTTCACCTGCAAAAGAGGAGTTTTGTTCGTTTTTGGCGCGACAGCTCCCAGTGGCCCAGGGCCCCCTCATTCATGAGTTTTCTAGATCACACACAACGACGCAACACAGTCGGTAGGACCCCTCTGGAAGAGTGATCAGCTCGTCACAGAGACCTCTACCTGACAACACACAATAATCACAAGAGACAGACATACACCGCCGCCGGTGGGATTCGAACCCACAATCTCAGCAGGCGAGCGGCCACAGACCTCCGCCTTAGACCGCGCGGCCACTGGGATCGGCAAAAGAGGAGTATTAAATGTAATATTAGAGGTTTTTACATAGTTAATGACTCTTCTTAGATTTCTTGCACCCAGAATAAGGAGGCAGCATGCTCCTCCACAGCTCCTTACACAGTGTCACACTCCGGACAGACTACAAATAAATCCGCCGCATTATGTTCACTGATCACCAACACAAATTTCATGAAGTCTTGTTGATGAGTCTTCAGTACGACTCCCGCCAAAGCCGTAAGCTCAAAATTCATTGTGAATTTGGTGAAATGTGAGCAACAACGCGAAAAAGTCCGTTGCTGCAAGACGCATGTCCGTTAGAAAAATTCAGTTGATTAAATGTTATCAACGAACAAGGTGACGTAACGGCATTCCGAGGCGTCCTCTTTCGTGATTTCCTTCTGTCCCTCTAGGTAAGTGACAAAACAGTACTTGGATAAGGTCACAATGGCTTCCTCCCAGATTTCCTGTTATTCCATTTCCGCCAATCACCCTGCAGCGCAAAAAATTCGCCGACATTCACAATTGTAAAATAAAGCAAGAATTGAAGTTATCCTTGTGTATCCTAAGGGAAAAATAAAATCCATATAATCCGGCACAATAATCCTTATGGCCATAAATTGGTAAATGCAGTTACACTGGAAGCAAAATGAGTAAAATACATAGCAGTTGCTTTTACCACTTCAAATGCTAAAAATGGGGTTAATTAAAACGTCTCTTACTTAACGGTTCCAATAAACATCTTTCCTACTGTCCACTGAAGTGTCTGTAAATATTCAACAAGAAAAGTCGCAATTTACCGTGGAAGTAGAGGAAAATTGGTTCTTCTGTCTGTGGGTAAAAGTAAAGCAGTCCCGTTACAGGCCTGGAGTGGCCCAGAGGGTTCCAGGAAGTTAAGGTTCCCATATTTCATGACAACGGCACAGGATGGTTGTAAGGTTGTCAGCCTTACGCACCGGCCGCCTTTACCCCCAGAAAATGCTACTTGTACTCATTTCAGTTAGAGGCTGAGTCGACCCCAGGGCTATAGTGCGATCGGTATGATTTTATGTCAATGAAAAATTCCAATGACACCAGCTGGGATCGAACCATCGACCTTCCGATGTGTAGCACAGCATCCTAACCACTGTGCTACCGCGGTCCCCTCTGTTTGTGGGTACTTCCACATAGTTACAGAATTGAGAGATAAAATATACTTGAATGGTCCTAAATCTATACATTTTTCTGTGCGAACTGACAATGTTACAGTTAATTTCAGTAAAAGTGCTTCATTGCTTCGTCTTCTGCTCAAGAAGCAAAAACCCGGGCCTCCAGCTGAAACGACATTACCCCGAATAGTTGATCTGTCATGCATGATACTTTTCAGCACCACGGCACACAAGGTAGGATGTTGGTACCACTGCCAGGAGATGTTATGGTAATGAGACTGTAACATATTAGGTTCTGTATGTAGCAACCTTATCCGATTCAAAGGAAAAAGGAATTTCTCGTTTCGTGTCTTTCTATAGATCTATACTTGATTAAATTTGCACCGAAGGAGAAAAAAAGTAATAAGATACAGAATATGACAAGCAATAAGAGATCCGTACTTTGTGGCCCACTCCTCGCCAAATGTTATAAAAGATTCAAAGGGGCAGAGAAATATTAGGGGCCTAAATGCACAAACAATTTTGGTCGCAGGCATGAAAGTAAAAGATCAATTTTGAGACGAAATTCAAAATGGATGATTCAAAAATGATCTTGGAGAAATACAGAGTTTCCGTTGTATGACGACGTGGTGTACCGTTTCAGATAGTAACAGTGTGGTGTTGTGTTGCAGACCCAACACATATATTTATAATAGATGTTTCAATACAATCTCAGACTTCAACAGCCTTGTTAAATAAAAACAACAAACAGCATGAGAACACGGAGTAACTTGGCCACGTAAGAAACCACACACTGTTCCAGAAAGGCAGTGTACCATGAATTTTATTCAGTCATTATCCATTAACATGTTATTTAACAACATTTTTCGACTCCTCGAATTTCATTCTTTCTCGTCAGGTGGAAAAATAATGCCGTATCCCAGGAAATAATTTGAATAAGGCGAGAGTGTTCTGTTCGAAGACGTTGCCTTCAATCCGCCTGGAAGTCCGTCAAACGACACCAAAATTTCCTTTATGATAAGTAATAAACCTGCAGGTCCAACATACTTCTCTCAGCTGTTAACACAACACGGCCTGCATAAAAAATATTTTTGGAACTTAGTACGATTTGAGTCCATAATGTACAAAAGACGGGCAGAGATATTCGTAACAGACTTCCAGACTTCGGAAAAGTGGAATGACTGAGATTCCGAAATCCATCTTCCAAAAATGTCAAGACTAAGAAACGTGTACCACAATGTTTTAACCCAGAGTGCGGTACTGCATTATTTAAGAACAAGCAAGGCGGATGAAGTTCATATTCTTATTCCCCACGATATAATAAGTTTATCCCGGAAACTTGGCGGAAGAAGGGTAGAAAGTGAGTAATAATTTCAATTTCGCAAATGTCTCTCCTGGGAAATACTGGCATGTAACTGCTTCCCATACCATGTTCGCATCCCCTGGAAAATTTTAGCTTACTTGCTGCAGGTGTAGGGAGATCCTCATACCCGCATACAGTGTTCTTATTGCATTTGTGGACGTGATCCATTAGCGGGGTGCTTCCAATCTCATGAAAAATGGTTCGAAAACGTGTCGGTCAATGTAGATTTGTGGGTTAAACTGAGATACGCCAAACTACACTGCCGTTTAACTCACTGTCTGGTCACATGTGCTACCATTACCATCAGAGCATTTTCAATTCGTATAATTTTTTTTTAACAGACCAACAAATGCACTTGGAAGTACGAACGTAATTTTATCACACTGTAATCACTGGCATGTTTAGATCACTTGGGAGGTGTCCATCCTCAGAACGGTTAGAACAAGAGCACATTACAATTATAATGTGTCGAAATCACTCCACAGTTAACAGACATGTAATTACTGGCCACAACATTTCCGTGATTACTACGTAATAAAATTGCATTCATATATTCAACAGCATTTGTTGGTCTTTAAAAAAATCACATCTGATGAATGTATAAAACACGGAACAAATAAAATCGCTTTAACCATGTCTTATTCCATGCTTACTTACTCCATGGTGCAGAGTCCTTCTTGAGAAGCTAACTGGTTTGCAGCTAGTCAAGAAATTCCCCGCATTTCACGGAACCCGAAGGTTCATTACCGCATTCACAAGCGTCCGCCACCT
>Ga0131853_10006651_pt1 | contig 20870 bp, 11 predicted proteins | sample TergutLab28metaG_FD_92764 | JGI IMG/M metagenome (GOLD analysis project Ga0131853, IMG submission 92764) | Labiotermes labralis P1 segment gut microbial communities from Petit-Saut dam, French Guiana - Lab288 P1 (version 2) (version 2) | ecosystem: Host-associated > Arthropoda: Insects >...
ACACACACACACACACACACACACAAGAATAAGGAAAGGTAACGTTATTTTTTCTTGTTTCTTATATCTGATCTAACAGAGAACACCAAAGGGGTATATTTACTGCATGTCATTTGTTAAAGCCATATATAAGTGATGTAGTTTGTTGGATGCGAACACAATATTCCCATTGTGTTTTAATTACATGAGAAAATGACGTTTGTGTGGCCGTGCATGTCACTAGTACACTGATATAAGCAACCAACAAGATGCAGCAAAATTTGTTTTATTGATTCTTTTAAGCTTGCTCTACATGTTTCGGGCGACAGTTTCGCCCATCTTCGGGAGCACTTTGACTGTATATACAGCTTTTTGGAACAATGTACCGACTGTGCTGTCTGCTGCCGACCGGTGACACAGATTGGATGGAGTCGGTACATTGTTCCAAAAAGCTGCATATACAGTCAAAGTGCTCCCGAAGACGGGCGAAACTGTCACACGAAACATGTAGAGGAAGCTTGAAAGAATCAATAAAACAAATTTTGCTGCATCTTGTTGGTTGCTTATATCATTGAACATGAGAAAACTTTAACACTTTAAAACTCAATGTTTTTGTTTTAAAGTTTTAGTTCTTATGTACTTGCGACACAGACAAAGAAAGAAACTGCATCGGATGGAAAAAGAGGTTGTAAATTTAGTAAACTAAATAAATATCTACCGAACACTGCAGTTCTTTCGCGCGTTAATTACTTAACAAAACAAATAACTGTATGACACGTAAACTCTGAACACTTCACAGTCATTCAACTGGTCGACACATTCCCCGCCTTCGTACAACTACAAGGTTCTTCATAATTTTTTTTCAGGAAACATTTATTATTCTAAAGTTACCGACCTGACGACCGAAGAATCGAGGTTTCATTGCCAGCAGGGTGTCTACACTCGACACATGCCTTCACAGTGCTCACAGGGACAACTTTGTTGAACTACAGTTCACGTAAACATTGCCACATACTGAAACACCTGAGGAAGACAGTTATTTAGACTGTTTTTTTACTGCTGAGTTGGCTATTTCTGGGATGGTTTGTCCTACTGAGTCACATTAGCAATTACAACCTGTGTAATGAGATCAGCCACTTAGCAAGAGGATAACTTCCTACTTATCTACTTTCTCTCTTTCGCATTTGCCCTTTTTCGAACGGAATGGTTAGTATGCGCACCAGCTGTTCTCACCACCTGTTCTAGCGTTGAACAGAACGCTGATTTCGTCTGCAGAATGTACTGATTTTCAACAAAGAGGTATTTCGTATCAGCAGACGTGTTCTGCTTTGCGATTAGTCGACCTTCCAGTCGCAACCATAGGATGTGCTGTTGACTGCAGTGAGTGGACGAAAAGCCGAGCGCTGTCAGCTGCTCGCATAGCCACAAATACAAAATCGAGCATACAAACATACTCATAAAAACCAACATATTATTGTCACAATAATAAGTAAACAATGGAAAATGACAATTATTCTTTGCCCAACTCCTGGTTAAAAGTCAGTATGTACCCGTATTTAGTAGGTCACGTGATCATTTCTGTCAACACAAGTTTTCTGTGTTTTCCTCTGCGATCAAGCATATGCTGACACAGTTTCCAGACACCTTGCCGTTACATATGCTTCTAAAGCAGCCTTCTGGATTCAGATTCATCCAAGCTTGTTGTGAAGGCCACCAAATCATCTTTTCAAATTATTCATTTTACCATTAAACATGACATCATAATTCGTCAGCCCTCGTCGCAAGCCAATATTTCTTGCCGCTCCATTGTGTTCAGCTACCTTCATCAGAAGCACGAGCGGGCGAAGCCTGAAAACCCAACAAAGCGAAGTTCCTTCTCCATGCCCCCGTCGAAATAGAGTGTTTCTCATTTGCCTCAAAACTTGACCTGTTTACCTCTCTATTCTTCTACTGTACTCTATTGACAGATCAGTCCAAAGTTCGGCCGAGATTCGAAATGGGTGCCTCCCAAACATGTCTACCTCTACATCGATTACGTCATCAATACCGTTTGCACTTTGCTCATCTGTTTCAGCGCGAGATTATTTTCTGAACTGTTTGATCTGCAAAGGCTGGGAATCACGAACCCTAGGGATATTCTGCACTTCGTGATTCTGGGGGGTACATGCTAGCATAGTTTTGCAACCCACGCCTTCTGACTTTCCGTTTATGGTGGTGTAGTTTGACACAAAAATCGGTTTCAATGTACCGTCTACGACGAAAGAGGTCCGGAAACCAAAACCACTTCATTTCTCAGTTATGATAGAGCAGTTCTGAACCGACGCGTCCTGCAGTTCATGGTTAAAGCTGACATAGTCTGGAATCCAAACCTACTTTGTCAGCGTACACTAGCGTAGTCTAGAACTCAAACTTGATAAAATTATCTGCTTATGCTGGTGTACTTTTGGAATAATCTATTGAATTTATTTCTGTTAACGGCAGCAGGTAAACAAGCAATCTACCGTTTACACACATGGAACGAAAGATAAACATTTGTATTGACAAAACAACGGGCATGTCTGATATTTTCCTATTCAAATATTAGCTGACGTCAACAGTCACAATAAGTGGAAGATGGTTTAAGACAATATAAATTATTATAAATTGAAACTTTGATACGGATTTTACCTGACAAGATTTAAACTTCAAAGATTATATAGGGTACAAATGCGACCAGTAACATAAAATGCGAGTAGGTAAGTATCCGGAAGGAGCGATAGTGTAGTATTCGAAGGCACACATTTTACACAAAATACTTTCCGTGTGTTCAAAGCCTATAACTTGGCTGTTGTTGACAGGGTAATTAATTTTTATACTAAATGAAAGAACTGCATTTCTCGACCGGCTAACAGACTATTGACTACGAACTTCTAAAGAAAGGCCTCTGTTATACGAAGTTCTTTAGTCAGTTAGTTAAAACAGAATGACAGGTTAACAAATTTAAAGTAATTGTGTGGAAGCCTTTGCAAGTTATGTGTTTCATTACAGTAAAAGCTAATTAAATAGGGTGAACTGTATTGCATAGGAGTATTCTGTTGGAATTGCATACTGACGTTCTTCTCGGCAACACAAAACAATGAGATCGTAAAACACAACTAGCTAACGGCTTTTCACGTCTCCAGGACCATGGAATAATCTGCATATGGGGTTAGTCCCGAAACGTAATTGACTTGCTCGAGACGTAAGAATTCTTAACATTGTGGATTGGAATTTATATGATAATATTAAACGCGGTTAATACCTAAAATCACGGTCACACTTCATTACAGACAGGATCCTGTTAATAGTGTTTAAAGAAATGTTCTCCGCTTATTGCGAGAATTATGCGAAATATATACACCCAGATACAACCTGTGGAAAGAACGCGACGGTTCTAATGCTGAAACATGCCATACACGCCTACGGTATCTTTTAAAGACATAAAACGGACGACGGCCACATCCTTCGGACGCGCCAAGCATGATAACTCCAACAGTTTGTAGGAAACATGAAAGTGAAGCAATTCCTGTTCACCATCCCATGAAGACATGTGCGGGAATGGAGATGTAAATCCACGCATTTTAAACCTCGACACTAGACGGAAGTAAGTGGCTAGCTTCATGTTCTGGCCGTTCTATCCCTCGCATATATAGAGTACGGCACACCTCCACAAGGCAAGAAACTGCGTGAAGAATGTGAACACCAGAACTGACTTCCAGGCTCTATCGTGAATCATAATCGGTATTCTAGCTTGTAGCCATTTACTGTACCGACTGAGCCACCCTTACCGTCCTCCCTGTTGCCTCAATGACACTGTAAAGTTAAAAAATCCAGTCTAAACCAGCTGCAAGAAGCAGAGTCCCCTTGATTACCTTGTAGTAGCTAATCGCTTCACGGAACCCGAAGTGTCATCATCGTGTTCACATCTGACCGTTACTGCGCCAACTGAATCCAGTCCACAACCTCGTATATTAACCTTCATGGTCTATCTTCATATTATTCTCCAGTCTATATCAAATTGTATAGTCCCTTCCGAGAACCATTTTGTACGCATTCATTGTATCTTCAGTGCGTGCCACACATCATACCAAAGTCATCATTCTTATATGACCATCCCTGTATTTGGCGGAGTTCAAATTATGAAGCTCCTCACTGTATAACTTTCTCGATCCTCCCAGTTCTTCCCCTCCTTCGGTTTAGCTACTCCACTTTTCCTTCCTCTCCCATAGGTCCACCTACCCTCCTGTCACTGCCTCTCTCTTAGGTCCAGCCACTCTCCTGTTATTTCCCCTCTTTATGTCCAGCTACTCCCCTGTTACTTCCTTACCCCAAGGTCCGACAATTCTTCTGTTACTTCCTCTCCCTCAGTTCCAGCTACTCCCCTGTTATTTCCTCTCTCCAAAGTTCACCTACTCTCCTGTTACTTCCTCTCCCATTAGGTCCAGCTACTCTCCCGTTACTTCCTCTCTTTTTGCCCAGCTACTCCCTTGTCACTTCATCTCACCTAGGTTCAACTATTCCCCTGTTACTTCCTCTCCCCTAGGCCCACCTATCCTCCTGTTACTTCCTCTCCCTTAGGTCCAGCTACTCTCCCGTTTCTTCCTCTCTTTATGTCCAGCTATTCCCCTGTCACTTCCTATCTCCTAGGTCCAGCTGCTCTCCTGTTACTTCCTCTCTCTTAGGTGTGGCTATTTTCCTCCGCAGCCTGTTTTCACATATCCTCGACTATGTTCTTACCTCAGAGTGCAGCGACCAAACGTAACGAACTTATTATTTAGTAAATTATTACTTTTGAAAGTATATGCGAGCAGATGTGTCTGTGTGGGTGTAATAAACTTACTGGCCGCAAATGTGTTGCATATTTCACTCTTCACATCCAGAACAATTCATTATCTCGGCGCAAACAGCCATCGATGCTGATCGACTTTCAGGAGCCACTCGCATTCTACATACGTGTGTACCAATCAGTGTTCCGCGGAATCCCTTCAGGGGCTCCATGAGAAACCGGGTAATAAATGCATTAAAAATTTGACATACATTAAAAAATTCCAAATATTCATTGAAATATCGCAAAAATAGACAGGAAAATGTTTCAATTTTGCTCGAAATGTAGGATATATATATAGATATGTGTGTGTGTGTGTGTATACATATATATATATTTGTAGAGAGCTGATATATGTGTATATATATATATATATATATATATAAGCGCTCTACAAATAAATTTTCTTGGCAGTAATTTAGCAGTAATTGAATTGCCCTCGCCGCCATCAACATTGTATGACGTCTAAACGTTGCCATAGGTACGAGTTCCTCGAGCTATGAAAAATTACTTCAGGTGGTGTTCCTCCATGGTAAAAGGTTGGGTAACACTGCTCTCCAGTGAAATCAGCTTTTTTAATACATAAATTCAAGGGTGCGGGGAACAGAGGTGTGCGTAGACTGGCGGCAGTTGGCCATTCACCTCCAACTGGTAAGAAAATCCGAAAATGCGTACAGGCATATATTCCATGCAATTGTAGAACTTCGTTCAAATATTAAAAAATAAAACCCCCCAAGTGTTACAAATTATTACACAAATAAAACCCTTAAAACAGGAAGTTTAAGTTTCGGGCGCATCGTCATAAATTTAAGAGATACCAATCGGGTGGGATGGGACGAAAAAAAAACGTAGAGAACAGCTGACTGATAAAACCAACATATTCTTTACACATTCCCAATAATTCTGGCCTTGTACGCTGAGTCGAGCTCTGACGATCTCAAGGCTACACTCTTGTTTTTTCTAATAACCTTACGCCATCCCCACACAGTTACACCAAACTGGCCATTTACTTATGCCCCTTTTATTTGCACGATTATGGCGACCCTCAATTCTGTACTACCACACTTCTGTACTTCTAATAACTCCACTGAGAAGAGCCCCTCTTGAGAAGCTGGTAGTCTTTCAACTGATCAAAATTTGTCCGCGTCCTCCCCAAGACCTGAAAGTTCGTTCCCGTGCTCACGAGAGCCTTAAAATGGGTCCTTGGCGGAGCTAACTGTTTCTAGGTTACCCAGTCACTAAATTACTTGTGGTCCATTGCCATATTATGTCACGTTCTAAATCTTCTAGTCTTTCTGACCAAGATGTACGCATTTCTCAATCCCGAAGAGTGCTACGCATTTTGACCTTCGCGTCGTCATTTGTTTCGTTATTAGAATACTATTTTGTAAGTCCATTGAGTTAATTTCATGCCCATGAATTTTTTAAACAAAGTAGCTGACGACTTAATGTTGACTAAAGAGACTATAAATGAAGAGTCATCGTGCTGTGAAAGAAGCTCTTCCAGTTGGTCAGTTTAATGGGGCACGCAGTGGCGTCCCAAAGACAAATAACAGTCACGCACTTACCTCTGAATCTTGGTGACAGGACGAACCATGACTCGCTTTTCGTCCTTAGGGAGCCGTAGGTAATCTTGGTCACCCAGCAGGAACAGATCCTTGGAAATTATCATCTCCAGGCAAGCCACAGCCCGATGATAATGATGATATAGCAGTGGTGGTTGTATCACTCCAGCCTCTAGCTGACAACCAATCCACTGTTGTCAGTTCGCCATAACTTGTAACATGTATGTATTTTTTTTAAAATTCTATAAATAAAATATATTCATATGCAAATTATTTTACGTCTTTCCACACAGCAACACTTAGGTTTTATTCTTTTACCAATGAAACAAATGTAGCACAACTCAGTAACTCGTCACTCATATATACAACCAATAACACACCGCACTTTTCATCGCACGCGGAAATTCTAACTTCGCACGGCGCTAGCAACCGGTGCACTAAACAGTGTATCGGTGTCTTTACTGTGCAGACGTCCAATACCGCGCCCTTAGACAGCCAATAGCAGTCAGAGCTTCTCACTGCCAATAGAAACGAAAGAGGGGAAGGTGGGCAGGACCGCTGCCGCCATCTGTGGGATAGCTTCTGTACTACTGCACGCACGGTGATCCACTATGCGAACTCCGCGGATTTGTACTGGGTATTTAGTAAGCGCAATTTGACTCTTCTCTTTCAATATTCCATCTAAGGCATACAGGATTTTGATATGCAAGTGGACTGTGATCCGTGGTTCAGATACAGTTCGCGACGTTGTGTTACTCTTCATTATCATTAATTATATTTTTAATAAATAAACTGTTTACAAAAAACTATTTAAATTCAATCACTTGTTACAATCTCTGATGCCTTTACTTCCTTATTCGATATAAGTTCCTCTATCCTCTTTCTTTCTTTCTTATTTTTGTTTGTCTTTTCCCCCACCTCCTTTCTTTTCATCCTTCCTTCCTACTTTGTATCTTGTTAATGGTACACAAATTTCTTTTTCACGAAGGAGGTTTTATAGTTCTATATTTTACACGAGGAATCAAAGACCTTACTAAGCTCGGTTCACAAAGGAACCTTCAAGGCCTTTGGTGGTGCGCGCATTCTTAACCTCGGCACTAGATGCAGACGAGTGGTCAGCTTCACGTCTCGGCCAGTGTACCCCCGGGAATTAAATTGGAGGCTGTGTTGGCCCCACAGCCGGTGTGGCCGCTTCTTGCCACTGCTGTAAATGTGAGTTCGACTCTCGCCAGGCGCAAGGGACTGGCATAACTGCGTTTAACTTAGCTACTAGCTACTAGATTTCCCCTGCCTAAGCTGAATCACAACAGCTCTTTTATTGGGGTTGCCGGTGGTTTTGTAGGAACTGACAGGTAACAGCAATGATCGTGCCTCTGTTAGTGAAATGAAGTTGTGCTGCAGTGCGCACTACTATTGCTTGACGTCACCCCGGCAGGATCAAATATAAAATTCTGCTGAATGTTGAAAAATCCAACAATTTACTAATTCTGGCTGTTATTTTGTTTCAGTTCAATTCACGACAAAACTAATAAGTATTTTCTTGCTAACTTAATTAATATTGCTCAGAAGCGTGTGATGCTGACCAGATAACTGGCTACCAAAATATGTTTAATTGCACCTCTTAGCGTTAGAAACCCCCAGATTACGAACCACTGAACTTCTACTCACTCTACCAAGCGCAGGAGTGTGAAATAAATGCAAACTAAGAAAGGGTACCATCGTTAGTTGCAGGGCATTACTTCATAGATTCCCTGGTTGCATGTTCACCCTGTTTGAATGAAGAGTCTACAGGCCTCATGGGTTCAACGAAACGAACAAATGATGAGCCGGTCCCAGTGGCCGCGCGGGCTAAGGTGTGAGTAGCGGTTGCTCGCTTGCTGGGATTGCGGGTTCGAATCCCGCCTGAGACATTAAAGACTCTTTGAGTGTTATGTGTTGTCAGGTAGAGGCCTCTGCGTCGGGCTGATCGTTCGTCCAGGGGAGTCCTACCGATTGTGGTGTGTCTGAGTGTGATCGTGAAGCCTCAATAATGAGAAGATCCTGGCCTACTAAAGGCTTTTGTGTCAAGGAGGGGTGAAAATAATGATGAATGGTGAATCGGTGAAGATCTTGAAGGAAATGATCATGATATTCCAGCACAAATAAATAATTCACGACGACACTCGAAATTAGAACCTGGCGGACATACCCCCCTGAAAACAAACGTGAAGTCCCAATGCTACATTAAGATAATACTCGCATTTTTTGGTGTTAGAGCCACATCAAGGGCTAATCCGTTGATCGACAAACACAATTAGGCTAGTTACGTTGTGGCTGGGTGACCTGGTGGTACTGTTACCATACGGTCTCAAGGGTCTGCAAGCCTGGCGGGTCGACGACACATAACCACTGATCTGATTCAGCCGCGCGATCCATTATTGTGTCCATCTTATCTCATGACTAGTCCCAAAGATCAAACACTATACTTATCAGGTGTGGTTATTAAACAACAACACTATTTTAAAAAGTGATTTATTGATCCAATTAATGTACATATACGATATCCTTTTCAAAATAATTTCCATCGGAAGCTGCACACCATTCTTCAAGAAGAACCTTTCATGTTTCGAAGCATTCTCTGACGTCATTTCGCAAGGGCACCATTTTAAGTTACTCTGACTTCTTTCCATATATCTCACGCAACAAATTGAAGGTTTAGGTGGCAGTTTTCTTCATTTTCACACAAAATTGATGTTTACCCGTTGCTCAGTTTTTGAAATCAAACTTCATCGCGACAAGTTCAAAGGAACAGAGTATGAATATATATATATATATATATATAATACTCAACACTATGTCAACAAAACGGAGCGTGGCTTGGCAAGGGACTGTGGGGTCTTAAAGTGATTCTTTCCTGTTATTTTTACGGTATTTGTATTTAGAAAGGATATGTTTACATTATTGAAATTCTAGTTCGTAAGAATGAAGCTGTGTTTAGACTGAACGTGTTTACTTTACATTGTGACAGTGTAAAGAGAAAGGGGATGAATCACCTGAAGATTGTGAACTCCAGACAAGCTCAAATCCATAAAAATTTTAATACATAAGTACAAAGTTGTGTTTAGAAGGAACAAATTTTCAGTATTCTTGTGACTGGGGAAAGTCGCAACTCGTGCATTTTGTGGTTCGATTTGCGGCAGGTCAAGAGACTGTTACCTACTGCAATCAGTTCTGCCCGGGTATTGTGCCCACGCGACCCCACATTCAATGTTTATGGGCAGTCAAGCGGTAGGGCCATAAACCTGGCCACTCAGCACCACCTAAAACCGAGGAATGAATGGTGTTATAACTCCATTCCCCTCCATGCCCTCATGGCGCGCACAGGGAGGATGTACCCATGAACACAAGAATGTTAAGAGCCTCCTGCAGTGAAACGAGTCAATGCCGTAATCTTGCGCTACCAGCAACAAATAACATCACTATAAACATAATTTACGTTTCCTTGTTCCGACACTTGATAGCTCCATAAAGTTGATGACAGTTTCAAGGAAAAGGCCACATCCACAGTATTCATAAGCTATATCGTTTAGAACCATCCGACTTTTACGTCGTATCTGTTTCCGTCTTGGAGAAAATCTGTGGCAGATAACGTGTCCAGACATACCTCTTCCAAGTAACTTACCTAATTGGGCATTTTTAACTACAGGCCCTCTTGGGACCAAACAGAATATAGACGCTACATTCTTTTTGTATGTTTTGTTGACCGTGCAACTTTATATGACCCTTGTAAATAATCAACTTGACGCATAGTTTTCATGTATGTTTATTCCTATTCCCTACATGTTTCGGGAAGCCATGCACCCATCATCAGGAGAATTAATGTATCAATGCAACACCTAGTTTACGAGTATGTCACTCTGTGTAGATGACCGTTTGGTATGCAGATAACCTGCATAACAGACGGTCATCTACACAGAGTGACATATTTGTAAACCAGATGTTGCATTGATACAATAATTCTCCTGATAATGGGCACATGGCTGCCCGAAACATGTAGAGAATAGGAATAAACATACATGAAAAATTGTGCGTCAGGTTGGTTATTTACAAGGATCAGACGCTACATTCCTCTGGAAAGCGTCGGTAATATTGAAATACTGAAAGTATAACATTGTAGAAGTATGACCACTGTAGACTACTGCCATATTTTACTTGTAACGTCTTTATATCGGTACAAATCCACACGGCGTCATGCATCACAAGACTTTTTTAAAATTATTTGAAATCAGCAATCAGAGTACAATGTGTTCCATAAGCTAATGGGCTGGCTATGAGTCAAACTTGTGGAAGTGCTAGCGTGATGAGGTCCCCTCCTGTGAGGAGATCTCATTCGCCGTTTTACAGGTAAGCTGGTCAATGTCGTTCCAGTCTTCGTACGACGTTATCCCGTGGAATGGGGTGGAGTAGTGGGTTCGAGTGAGTTTCTAGTTTATACGGTGCTTGACACTTCTGGTGGAGATGACTTCTTGCACGGTTGGAATATCCAGGTCTTCGTGGATCACAGCATTGGTGACACACCATGGGGCGTCAACAATTGTTCGTAATATTTTAGACTGGCATCTCTGTATGATGGCAGTATTGGACTTGCAGGCACGACCCCATAATTCAATGTCATAGGTCCATATAGGAGTAATGAGAGATTTGTACAGCAAGAGTTTATTGCCTACAGACAGAAGAGATGACCTTCCAAGTAACCAGTAGAATTCTTTGTGTCGTAGGTCCATTTGTTTTCGTTTCTTGACGATATGTTTCTTCCAGTTCAGCTACCACAAGACTTGAACCTAACGAAGTATCGCACCGAGAACCTCATATCTCGTACGATGCATTACTATGGAGATATTCAAAAGCGTAAAAGTACATAACTCCAGTACTGACAAGATTTGAAAGTTTTGATTAGGAATAATTTCAATACTTAGAGATGAGATTATATTCTAGAAGGATTTGTAATAGCGGACGAATTTAGGCAAGTAAGGAAATGTAATCTAGGCACAGCGTGACTAATATGAAGCCTTCGCAAACTTCTCTAAAGTCCCTGTCCACGCCATGGAGGCGTACAGCGGAAGTAGAGGTATAGCTCCGTGTAGCTCCACTCATTCTTAAACTCCGCACTAGATAGAGACGAGTGGTCAACTTCACGACCCGGTCACTTTGCGTCCAAGGAAGAATCCGGTACTGATTGAGTGGAAGGCTGAGTGGGCTCCAGATGCGGTCTGGACGTTTTGCTGAAGAGAAGTATCTCTTGTCCCTGCTGTGATTCGAACCACGGATGATAGAGCCTGTAGCCTAGACACTATACCGACTTTTAATAACATCGAAAACGGTATGGCATACGTAAAAAGTATATTACACTTGAAACATGGATATCATGTCTCTCTGCGCAGGCTGTTGATAAAGATAACCCTTTTTATCTCCGACAAATATTTAGCAAGTTACGCATATGATGCACGCAAATTGTCGTGAAAATTTCGTTATAATCTAAACTGCTGAGATTATACATTATGGTGTCATGCATGTATGAGGGATTGCTGATAAGTCTTTAGCCCGACCTACTTCCCGGTGTCGTAGGACGGAATCGATAGTGTCGTTGGAAAGAGGGATCTGTTCATGTGCCGAATTGCAAGTCTTTTCTTGTTACAGAAGCTGAAAAGAAGCATGTCAAGCGACGTTTGCGATTTCAACAACATGGAGACGCGAGCTGTCGTCAAGTTTTTTTTTCTGCAAGGCAAGGCGCCGAAGGAAATTCACGCCATTCTGGCAGACACATTAGGGGAAAATGCACCATCGTATGCCATCGTCAAAAACTGGGTGGCCCAGATTAAACGTGGTGATTTCTCCATCTGTGATGTGCCTCGTCCTGGACCACCCAAAACAATGACCACCCCGGAGACTATTGATCAAATTCACGAGCTAATCTTGGAAGACCGCCGGATTTCGGCTAAATCAACAGCTGAGCAACTGGGCATCTCACGGGAGCGAGTTGGGTCCATCATTCATGAAGATTCGGACATGCGGAAGCTCTCCGCGAAGTGGGTCCCGAAATGCCTGAACGCGGATCAAAAGCGTCGATGGTGCCAGTCGTCTGAACAAATTTTGAAATTTTTTTCGGCGCGATCCAAATGATTTCCTGTCGCGATTGGTGACCATGGACAAAACCTGGTTGTATGACTATGACCCGGAGATAAAGCAACAATCAATGGAGTGGCGGCATAACGACTCACCCCGTCCCAAAAAATTCCGAGTGCAAAAATCCGCTGGAAAAGTTCTCGCCTCGATTTTTTGGGATCAAGACGGCATCCTCCTCATTGATTATCTTCCAAAGGGCCAAACTATCAACGCGGAGTATTACTTATCTCTGCTTGTGCAATTGAAGGACATTTTTAAGGGAAAACGCCGCGGGAAGATCACCAAGGGGGTCTTGTTCTTGCACGACAATGCCCCGGCTCACCGGGCACTTGCAACTCAGAAGATACCTGGGCTTCCATTGTGTCTTGTTCACCCACCCTATTCTCCGGATCTGACCCCGTCGAACTACCACATGTTTCCTGGACTGAAAAAACAATTGAAAGAACGCCATTTTTAGTTCGACGCGGAGGTCATTGCTACTGCGGAGACCTGGCTGGACGGACAACATTCTGAATTTTTTTGAGTGGCTTGCAAAAGTTAGAGCAACGGACTAAGAAGTGTATGGAGCTTCGTGAGGAGTATGTTGAATAAATCCCGAGTTCGGTCGCTGTAGCTTGTTTCCTTCCTGGTCGGGCTAAGGACTTATCAGCATTCCCTCGTAGGTTACATTTAATGTCTGACCTCAACCAAAAGTGACATTGGCGATATCAATAGATGTCCCTACACTATGATCAGCAGTTCTTTATTGGCTACATATGGGCAGACAAAACAAACAGCACAAAGATAATACGCGCGTGTTTGCTGCTTTTCATTGGGAATGTCTTACACATGACAAATTATGGCCCATAATTCGTGACGCCATACAGCAGTGGTTCTCATCGTGGGCCATATGGCCACCAGGAGCCACACCGAGTTTCTAAGGGGCCACAGGAAAACGACGGAAAGTTAGAGAAGTCACAGTAACTTCTGAGTGGGCCACCGAAAACTCAGTGCCTGAACAACATATTTCAAATTCAAAAGTCAACCAAAGGTTCCCTTCTCCATTTATTTCCCGCGACAAAGGAAGCAAAATATATTGCTCTTCCTACATCTTACCTGGTTGAACGTGGTTCAAGTTGGGTGACTTATTGACTGTCAAAGTACGTAACTATCTTTATGGCGTGAAGAGAGGTGATCTTCGCTTATCACTGACCACACTGCAACCGGACATTCAAAAACTTTCAGATGTCCAACAGGCCTAAGAAACCCACTGAATATAATGCCTACTATTAACAGAACATTTTTACGTGTGTAAGTATACAATGTGTTATATCTAAACAAAATATTTAGCAATACAATATTATGAATAAAAGAAATATAAATATATTCTAATATATAAATCAATAATGTGGAAATGAAGCCACTTTTTTTTTGACAAGTAACAGCTTCTATGATGGGTGGGGGCCACACAGATTAATCAAGCTCAAAGACGAAGCAATGTCATAAAACATCGCCAATTACTGGACACAGCAACGCAAAAAAGCATTGCACCTACTCAGAGATATTTAATTGATAAGTGATCAGGTTTCGATTGAAAGGTTTCTGACCATCAGATCATCGAACTGTCAAGCTCCGGAATATTTCGACACACACACAAATTTTATCTGGTCCAATGACGACATCAGCCGTTTGGATCTGTCTTATATGTGAGCATTAGATAAAAAATAAAAAATAATAATAATAATAATAAATATTCCCTTTGTTCAGCACAGGTCTATGATCTGGCAATTATTCTACCGGCTCAGAGAAAACAAGCAAGTCACGTCGTACCACACATATTTACACAATGCTCGGCGCATAAATGCCAGATCAGCAACGGTGGATCTAAAAGGAGACGCTGATTCTGCATATTCGTATTTCGTCCCCAGAATTCAGGATAGGTTGCAGTGTATATATATATATATATGCTAATTTCACGTTTCCCATTTCCTAGTGCGGATCGAATATGGAAAAACAAAAGTCATTGTTACATTTATAACACACTTTTCCAATACGTACGGCAAACAAAACTCTTAATACATGCTCAAGTTTATATACTGTCATAAAGTTTGGTAATGACCAGATTGCCTACTTTAAATTTTTAATTACTGGAGTGTTCTTTCTTTATTAGCTTTATTTCTTCTTTGAAGCATTACTACTTTAGGGGAAATATTGTGATAATGAAAAAGAAATCAGCTACAATATAAAGACAGCTGACAAATTCTTGAAGAGATGTGGCAGTCTGCAAACATGGAGAAAGTGAGTACAGCAATCCCATTACAGGCCAGGACAGGTCCTGTGTGTTCCAGGCGGTTGAGTCTCCCAGATTTAAAGACAATCGGCACATGAAGATGGTAAGGTTGTTAGTCCTAAGCAACGGCCGCCTTTATCCCCCAGGTACTCGTTTCTGTTAGAGGCTGAGTCAACCCCAAGGCCGGAAAGATTATGTCAATGAAAAATTCCAAAGTCGCCATCGGGAATCGAACCGGCTTTTAGCGCAGTGCCTCAACCAACTGCGCCACCGCGTTCCCCGAGAAAGAGAGAATAAATCAAAATTACATTCACGATGAAGTAGTGAGCAGATTACAGTCGTACAGTGCATGCCAACGTTCTGTTCGTAAAAAATCTGTCCAACGTCTAAAATTCTACAGATTAAAATGTGCTGCTATAAAACTTGTACAAGTTGTTGTGCGGAAATTGGTTTTTATATAAACTGGGAAACAAGCAGTGAGGTGAGGACAGGTTTTTCCTCTTATACTCGGGAAAAAAGTAATAAATCAAAATTGTTGTAACTAATAATTTATGAGCAGACTGAATTCGAGAAGTGATAACTTACCTTCAGTCCAAAACATTGAATCTTTCCATCCCCTGTAAAGATAAAATAATTCAACTGTACTTGTACAAAACTGTAATTTCTCATGTTCCCACATTGCGAGAGTCTTTCAGTGAATATCCTTCCCCCTCAAATACCAGATTTCATCTAAATCCGTTATTGCCTAAGCAACATTTCATTCCCGAAATGAACAAAAAAAACTACACGATTTTTATTCGTTTTCACTGCATTACAGCTCGGTTCTTGTACTCCGCTAGGCCCTACGAGGCAAACTTCGCTGGCGAGTGATCGCCTTTTGAAGATTTAATTTCTTATCAGTAATATTTAAGAAACCAAGGAAAACAACGTGTCTCCATTTTAAAAACCGGACGGACAATTATGAAATCACGCACAAAAAGCGTTTCTGAATAGAGCCGGAATACGATGACCTGCTCATAACAGCCACAGTGTGTTTCGTATGAACGCAGGAGTTAACCGGATCCTATTCTCTCACTGGGCCAGACGTTAGTCCTGATTCCGTGATTTTCATCAGTCTGTCCGGGCAAATACACTTATAAGCGTTATTAACGATACTGTTCATTGCTAACACGACAAATGAATGAGCAGTGGTGGAATGTTCCAGACAGGGGAAAACCAAAAACTACTTCTGGTGCCAGCGCCGCTTTTCTTGCTGCGAACCCCACTTGGGGTAGCCTGGGAATCGAACTATGGCCTCTATGGGTAGAGGCCAGAGACAAAACGCCTGAACCATGGCACGGTCTGTCCGTGTGTGTTTTATGAGCGTGAGTCGCCTCTTCTTCAAAATTTCTTGTTAAACGCTTTTAATTATTACAATTTTTCAGCAGCATTGGTATAATTAATCAAATTCATAAATTCGCGCGTAATGTCCAAACTTCCCTCTTTCTTGCAAAATAATCATTGTATTTATTCTTAAAAAATTGAAAATTTGGCCTATAAACCGTGGTTTGGGTGCTGAAGGAAATCTCAATAGAGGACACGATATTTAGAGGAGGAAGTCGGTGTGAATTTTAAGTAAACCCCCCAAAAAACAAGAATGACATCACACATGTCAAGTAGTAAAAAGCCTTACCAAGTAGCAGCTGACTTTTATTTGGGAAACCCCCTTTTTCTATCGTCGGTTGTGGCACTGCCTATTCTTGACTAAGAGTCTAATCCTGGGACTCCGGAGACTTCCGAAAGAGTAACACGATATAACGGTCAAGTACGTATATCACAAACTCTCCCATCCCATTTCCTTAGTTCTCATAATCATGTTTCCATCTCTACATTACATACATCACGCAGTTGACATAACCAAACTGAAGCAAATATTTGCTCACACTGGTGATTACATCCATTTTACTTTTGCTATATTGAACTTTTCTGTCAGTGACTCAGACACTTTGCGTCCGATAAGCTACGTACACAGAATAACTAATGAGCAAAGAAAAGTATAAAGTAATTAATATCCCCTCTAAAAGACTTAACAATACTTAGGTATTCATGTCAAACAGCTATATATTCAACCGAAATGCGGTCATCGTCAGGCGGTACACTTTTAAAAGATAATTTTATTCTGTGCCAAAAAAAAAACACTCTCATGTTTTGGAGTTTGAGATCTTGAATTTTAAAATAGATGCCTACAAATATATTTGATTTAAAATCTTATTAATGGAAGTACAATTAAATAGATGAAATTTCCAAAGACACCTTTTAGATGGTTAGCTATGCATGCTGTTAATTAACATCTATTGCTTATCATCTACGCTTTTACATAAAATTTGTGCTATGGAATCTGAAAAGCATATCACTGAGAAAACTGTTTGAGGAATATAATATGTTGATTAACAAATTTTGTTTAAAATGGAACAAAGTAATGTTATTTTATTCACTTACTTGGTATTAGACGTAAATATTCATATTAATGGTGTGGACAGAATGATGGGATTTTTTTTTCTGAAGTAAAACCTGAAAAATATGATGCATGTATAAAATTGAGGAAATTTTAGTTGTGTGTATGGTTATATTAATTACCGTAAACCATTGAACTCTAAGAACAACAGACTGCACTACGTGAAAATTAAGACATATGAATTGAAAGAAGCATTCCTGGCATCATCTGAATGATTGTCTGGAGTAGGTCAGAAGAATAAAAACGTCCTTAGTGTAGTCCGTACAGCCAGTGCCGGGTAAGGATTTAAATCCGGGGCCTTGCAAATTCGAAGTAGGATTGCTACTCAATCGATCGTTGCCCTGGACAATACGAATTATGTGTTTCTTGCTGCTGTGTGGTAGCCCGATCTAAAACACGGAAGCTGGTTATCATCTGGTTAATATTTTTCTGTTCTGTCACGTAATGTTTCTGTCCTGTCACTTAATTTTTCTATGTCTTGTCACGTAATTTATATGTCCCATCACGTCATTTTTCTGTCCTGTTACGTCGTATTTTTCTCCTTACATCACTTTCTGTTCTGTCACGTCAGTTGTGTCCTCTCACGTCATTTTCTCTGTTATGTTACGTAATTGTCTGTCCTGTTACGTCAAATGTCTCTCTCATCACATAGTCTTCCTTCCGGACACGTCATTTTCGTCCTGCTACGTAATTTTATGTCCTGTCACATAATTTTTTCCTGTCCGGCTACGTAATTTTCTGTCCTACCACATTATTTTCTCCTTCAATCATTTTCTTGAAGTATAAATCACTGACATGCTTTTGCAGACGTCTCGTATACTCCAAACACTTTTCATCAGTGCACTTTTCCGCCTAAGCATCCAATTCGATAAGCTATATTGATGCGAAATTTAAAAAATCTTGTAACAGATTACTGGAAAAATAATATTTCTTTTAGAAAGAATTTCCCAAAGTTTAACAATTCATAAAATTATATTGTAGTAATATTAAGCGTGATAGAGACATAAATATACGTACTACAAACGTGGCATGACGCAAGATGTTCAACACAGACAGGCTGAGAAAGGTCAAGGTTCTTATGCAGGAACATCGAGGTACTGCGAAGTTTGAAAGTTAGAATTATCGGACCGCACACTTGTTAGCGTGAGGGTTAACCTCTGAAATTCGAACTGCCTCGAACAATATTTAGAAGCTCAGTTCCTACCTCACACAGACACAAAACTAAGATATATCTGTTAATATTGTTAAGGGAAACAGATGCAGTGTGCTTTGTAAAGACTCTGTAAAGTCTGAAGATATACAAAGCCTGTCATAAATGGGTCGATGAGCTTAAAACACCGCTGGAATTATACTGACAGGGGAGAACCGAAAAACTCGGAGAAAAACCTGTTCGACTGCAACATTGTCCGCCACAAATCCCACGCCGACTGGCCTGGTACTGAACCCGGTTGGGGAAATAGTCGCTGTTTATCGTGGCAATTGTACGAGACACATAGGTCTAAGTGCAGGGTGTGTGGACAAAACTGCCGAACTTAAAAATGCTGAATTGGTGCGTATGGCACCAAGCAGCGTGCCGCAACATCGTCACAATTACGGCACGCGCTTCATTTACACGCTTAGCTGAAAAGTCACGAGAGATACAAAAGAAGAGTTCCTTCCTTGTCGTTTCTGACTTCGAGATAACAGAGTTATTTATAACTCTAAACTCAGCTTCCTGTGTCAGATCATGGAATTTCCTGCGTATTTTCACACCGGTTCACGTTGCAGTTCAGGCACATAAGCAGTATAAGCGCAATGCGCCATTACTGTCTTGAGGCGAGTTGGGTAACATGAACAACAAATACTCGTATATGTCTGAAATAAATGGTTATCGGGATCAATGAGGAATTGACAATCGCAAAAGAATGAATTTGAAAACTCTTGTTATGCAAATCGGAGTAAATATTCAGTAGGCCTATATTACAATTTGGGGGGGGAAAAAAAAGCACAGAAACTAATAGGCGGGCCTGTTAATTCCAGTTTCAACGGCACTGCAAGCTGTCTTATTTTACAAAAATACAGTCCTTATGTCTATACAGGGAAAAAATCTAATAGCTAATTTTTATTAAAAACTAAAAAGCTTCTGTACAGAAGCAAAATGAATAGGAATTACGTAAGCATTACACATCTTTGTAAGGAGCTAAAGATCTCTCAGTACCCATAACAATTATCATTACGACGACTGTCTTTATATTAATGGCAGCCACCGGAATGTAACGGTGGACAATCGTCAGCTGTTTGTGTAAGCATGCTTGTCAAGCACGCATGGATGACCTTGGCAAGACTACACTATGAAATTAGTCTCTGAGTGGGAAAGAATCCTGGAATCCTTGGGATGAGAGGCTAGGTAGAACTAGATCGGGTGGGTCATAGAGAAACGTTCCCATCACTCTTACTGAGAAAGGAGCCCCGCTCGCTGTGATTTGTCATGGTTTCTGTTCTATAGAAGAAACAGAATGTACAATGAAAGCCCGATATAGCACCACTCTCATGTAACCTGCGAACAGTTCACTCCGTACTAAACATTTCATATTGTTCATTCCGTCCGTTGTGAAAGGAAGTACAAACTCTATCAGCACAAACAAATGCGCTATTCTGTGTTGTGTATTTTAACTTAATTTGCTCCAACATGGTTCGGCGCGATTGACCTCTTCAGGGAGCTTACACCAATGTTGTTAAAACGTACGGCATCACAACAGTTCTACAATAATCATAAACATCAAATTTGCAGGTTTTAGTTAAAATATAGTCTTTAAAATGTCATTATAAAATGATATTTTAGTTTATTGTTTATTACAATATTTTATTTATTTATAACTGTTCGACAAACATCCGTTTCTTTCTGTTCCGAATTGGATCCTGTCCCCGGATGCCATCTTGTTTATTCGGAGTATGTTGTAAGTAAAATCTGCAGATTTCACATGTATGATTATTGTAAAACTGTTTCATTGTTGTACGTTTCAACAACATTGTTGTAAGTTCCCTGAAGATGACAATCGTGCAGAAAAATGTAGGGTAACTTAATAGTAAAATACACATCACAGAATAGTGCTAACTGAAGAATAAAGAACCAACTATACGCCACTTGTTATTTTATTGTACTTCTTATAGGCTCAACATGTTTCGAGCATTACTATGCCCATCATCAGGAGCTCGAGACTATGATGTTGATTACCACATTGGTCGTGTCGTTCTTGGTTTGCTGTATGTTGGAGGTTAGGTGCAGTTAGGCTGCAGTGGTGTCCGGGTTGGTTTTTTTAATTCTTCGGTTATCACAATGATGCACGGTACAATAAACTTCCAAGAATAGTGCATTTGTTTGTGCTTATAGAGTTGGCAGTTCCTCATTACACAGTACGTTTAAAGATTTACCGCAAGCCTCGATATACTGCCACAAATTGCGACGAGGAAACAATGATTCTATATCGGGGGTTCGGCTGTATGTACTTATTTTTAAGGGTGTTTTCAGTAGCTCAGACTGTAGGCCAACTGGGCTGAGCTGTAGGATTGGTAAATAAT
>Ga0131853_10006652_pt1 | contig 20869 bp, 25 predicted proteins | sample TergutLab28metaG_FD_92764 | JGI IMG/M metagenome (GOLD analysis project Ga0131853, IMG submission 92764) | Labiotermes labralis P1 segment gut microbial communities from Petit-Saut dam, French Guiana - Lab288 P1 (version 2) (version 2) | ecosystem: Host-associated > Arthropoda: Insects >...
TCTGCGAACCGGCCCAGCCATGCGCGGCGATGTCGAAGATGATGCCGTTCAGGTCGGTGTGCTTCACTTCGTAACCATCGGGATTGTTCGGATCGCCCATGATCCACGTGGCTCCGTTGGTGCGCGCGATCTTGCCTTGCTCCACCACGTCGTCGACCCAGAAGCCGATATGGTGGATGCCGACATAATCCTTGCCGGTGCCCTGCGCGGCCTCGTCGCTCTTGAAATGCAAGATCGCCAGATTGACGACGCCGTCAGTCAGGAACACGCCCTCGGCGAGCGGCCCGTCGAGCTCGGTGACTTCCTGCAGGCCCACCGCCTGCTTGTAGAATTCGGCAGTCTCCCAGGGATCCTCGACGCTCAGCGCGACGTGACGGATCCGGCCTTTGGTCTGCGCGGTCATGGACAACTCCCTATCTGGTCTGGCCTCTGGGCGGCAGTGTAGCGGGAAATCCCGCGGAAGAATTTCTTCGAAAGAGCGGAATTTCTGCTTGCGGAAGCCCGTTTACTAGCTGTAAGAAACTTTTAGAAATGGAGGTGCAAATCTCGTGCATGTAAAAAAAGGCGACAAAGTAATGGTCATTGCTGGAAAAGATAAAGGAAAACGTGGTGTGATCCTGGTAGCTTATCCAAAGCAAGAACGCGTACTTGTTGAAGGTGTCAACATTGTAAAAAAACATACAAAACCATCTGGAGCTAACCAGCAAGGTGGTATTATTAACCAAGAGGCAGCAATTCATGTTTCTAATGTCATGCCAATTGATCCAAAAACAGATAAGCCAACACGTGTTGGTTATGTGAGGGAAGCTGGCAAAGACGGTAAAGAGAGAAGTCATCGAGTAGCTAAATCTGGTGCAAAGTTAGATAAAAAATAAGCGAAGGGAGGTCGAGCGTAAATGAACCGCCTTAAGGAAAAGTACCAAAAAGAGATAACACCTGCTTTAATGAGCAAGTTTAACTATACGTCAGTGATGCAAACACCTAAGTTAGAGAAGATTGTAGTCAACATGGGTGTCGGCGAAGCTGTACAAAATTCAAAAGCGCTGGATAGTGCGGTCGAAGAATTAGCGACCCTTTCTGGGCAAAAACCAATTGTAACGAAAGCAAAGAAATCAATCGCAGGTTTCCGCCTTCGTGAAGGAATGCCAATTGGTTGTAAAGTAACCCTTCGTGGTGAACGCATGTATGAGTTTCTTGATAAATTAATTTCAATCTCATTACCGCGTGTACGCGACTTCCGTGGGATTTCAAAAAAATCATTTGACGGACGTGGCAACTACACACTAGGTGTAAAAGAACAATTAATTTTTCCAGAAATTGATTACGATAAGGTAAGCAAAGTAAGAGGCATGGACATCGTTATTGTAACAACTGCAAACACAGATGAAGAAGCTCGTGAGTTGTTAGGACAATTCGGAATGCCATTTCAAAAATAAGATGCTGTAGTGAGCGTTTACACTCATGAAAGCTCGATTACAAATAAATCGCTAAGGAGGCGACAAAGTGGCTAAAACTTCAATGATTATGAAGCAAAAGCGTAAGCCAAAATTTAAAGTGCAAGCTTACACACGTTGTGAGCGTTGTGGACGCCCGCATTCTGTATATCGCAAATTTAAACTTTGCCGTATCTGTTTTCGTGAACTAGCGTACAAAGGGCAAATTCCTGGCGTGAAAAAAGCTAGTTGGTAAATAGTATAGTGCTAAGACGAGGCTTAGAAATGGGATTTCTGCGAGTCGAAGCCGGATTATACGAAAGATACAGAAATAAGCACAAACGTTAAAATACAGAAAAAGGAGGTAATTTTTGTGGCTATGACTGATCCAATTGCAGATCTACTAACGCGTATTCGAAACGCAAACGTAGTTCGTCATGAGAAACTAGAAGTACCTGCTTCTAAAATAAAAAGAGGCATTGCAGAAATTCTTAAACAAGAAGGATTTATTCGTGATGTGGAATTTATTGAAGATAACAAGCAAGGAATTTTACGTATTTTCTTAAAGTATGGAGCTAATAACGAGCGTGTTATCACTGGAATTAAGCGTATTAGCAAACCGGGTCTTCGCGTTTATGCGAAAACAGGTGAAGTGCCTAAAGTATTAAACGGTTTAGGCATTGCTATCGTTTCAACTTCGGAAGGTGTTGTGACTGATAAAGAAGCACGCGCAAAACACGTTGGTGGCGAAATACTTGCCTATGTTTGGTAAACCCTGTAAGAATTAAGAGGAGGTGCATGCAAATGTCCCGTATCGGAAAAAAACCTATCGTAATTCCAGCAGGAGTTACTTTAAATATGGATAATAACAAAGTGACTGTCAAAGGTCCAAAAGGTGAATTAAGTCGTGAGTTTAATGCTGAAATTCAGATCGCTGTAGATGGTAATGAGATAAACATTACTCGCCCATCTGATCAAAAACATCACCGTGCTTTACACGGAACAACTCGCGCTGTTTTAGCGAACATGGTAGAAGGTGTTTCAGCTGGATTTGAAAGAAATCTGGAGTTAATCGGTGTTGGTTATCGTGCGCAGAAGCAAGGTAAAAAACTTGTATTAAATGTTGGATTTTCTCACCCAGTTGAATTTGAGCCGGAAGCTGGACTTGAAGTGGACGTACCTGCTAATACAAAAATAGTAATTAAAGGTATCGACAAAGAAAGAGTCGGAGCGCTTGCTGCCAATATTAGAGCTACTCGTCCGCCTGAGCCATATAAAGGTAAAGGAATTCGTTACGAAGGCGAATACGTTCGTCGTAAAGAAGGTAAAACTGGTAAGAAATAAGGTGCTGCAATGAGCGCTTAGAAACGCAGTATTAAGATAGAATTTTTTTGATTTGTGAAGCAAATTGAAAAAATTATAGCTTAAGACGGAGTTTCTGCTCATGGAAGCCCGATTAAGAAGTAGGTGCAACAATGAGCGCCTAGGGAAACATGTATGTTTCCCAGATAGAATTTTAAAATAAAGAAAGGAGTGCAGTAAATGATTATTAAACCATCAAAAAACGCAACACGTCAAAAGCGACATGCACGTGTACGCGCAAAGCTTGCTGGCACGGCAGCACGTCCCAGATTGAATGTATTCCGTTCAAACAAGCACATTTACGCACAACTAATTGATGATGTAGCAAGAACAACATTAGTAAGTGCTTCAACACTAGACAAAGAAGTAACATTCGAGTCAACTGGTAATATTGAAGCTGCAAAAAAAGTTGGCGAACTAGTTGCTAAGCGTGCAGTAGAAAAGGGCCACAAAGAAGTTGTTTTTGATCGCGGCGGTTACTTATATCATGGACGTGTAGCAGCATTAGCTGATGCCGCTCGTGAGAATGGATTAGAATTCTAAAGAAGTAAAGGAGGGAAACCTATTGATGAAGCGTAGAGATGAAAAGTCAGAATTTGAAGAGCGCGTAGTGACGATCAACCGTGTAGCAAAAGTTGTGAAAGGTGGACGTCGTTTCCGTTTCTCTGCACTAGTAGTAGTGGGAGATAAAAACGGTCGTGTAGGATTTGGAACAGGTAAAGCACAAGAAGTACCTGAGGCAATTAAAAAAGCGGTCGAAGATGCGAAAAAGAATTTGATTCACGTACCAATGGTTGGTGTAACAATTCCACACCAAGTAATTGGACGCTTTGGTTCTGGTCAAGTATTTTTGAAGCCAGCTTCAGAAGGTACGGGAGTTATCGCGGGTGGACCAGTGCGTGCTGTACTAGAGTTAGCAGGTGTTCAAGATATTTTATCAAAATCATTAGGTTCAAATACACCAATTAATATGGTTCGTGCAACAATCAATGGTATCAAGCAACTAAAAAAAGCTGAAGAAGTAGCAAAACTTCGTGGTAAGACAGTTGCAGAGCTATTAGGATAAAGGAGGGGATCGACATGGCAAACAAACTAAAAATAACCCTCGTACGTAGTACAATTGGTTGTCTAAAAGCACAAAAGGCAACTGTAGAAGCACTTGGCTTAAAAAGAATTCGCCATACAGTTGAGAAAGAAGATAATCCTGCTGTGCGTGGCATGATTAATCGAGTTTCTCACCTTGTATCTGTAGAAGAAGTTTAGAATAAGCGTAAGAAATAGCAAAGAAAGCGAAAATGATAAAGGAGGTGCTGATGAGTGCAACTACATGAACTGAAGCCAACAAAAGGCTCTCGTAAAGAAAGAAAGCGTCTAGGTCGCGGTATTGGGTCTGGTCAAGGTAAAACTGCTGGTAAAGGTCATAAAGGGCAAAATGCTCGCTCCGGAGGCGGTGTGCGCCTAGGCTTTGAAGGTGGACAAACGCCACTATTCCGTCGATTACCAAAGCGAGGATTTACTAACATTCATCGTAAAGAATATGCTGAGGTGAATCTGGAGATTCTTAATCGATTTGCAGAAGATATAGAAATTACACCGGAACTATTAATTGAAGCTCGCATTGTAAAAAATGCAAAATCAGGCATTAAGATTTTGGGTAAAGGAAAAGTAGAAAAGAAGCTAACTGTAAAAGCGCATAAATTTTCTGCTGCTGCCCAAGAAGCGATTTTAGCTGCTGGTGGGAAAATTGAGGTGATCTAATGTTTCACACAATTAGAAATTTCCTGCATGTTAAGGAAATTAGAAATAAAATTCTCTTCACGTTAGCAATGTTGTTTATCTTTCGTATAGGAACTTTTATTCCGGTTCCAGGCGCAGATGTAAGTGCTTTAAGCGCAATGGATCAAGGTGCATTTGGTATTTTTAACTTCTTCGGAGGCGGTGCGCTGGAAAACTTTTCTATTTTAGCGATGGGTATTATGCCATATATCACAGCATCCATCATTGTGCAATTATTGCAAATGGATGTCATTCCGAAATTTGCTGAGTGGGCAAAAGAAGGTGAAGTAGGGCGTAAAAAGCTAGCGCAATTTACTCGTTATGGAACAATTGTTCTAGGATTTATTCAAGCAGTTGGTATGAGCTATGGTTTTAATGCTCAAACAGGCGGTATGTTAATCCAAGATCCGAACTGGAGTAAATATTTGCTAATCGCATTGACATTGACTGCAGGTACAGCATTTTTGATGTGGTTAGGAGAGCAAATTACTTCTAATGGTGTTGGAAATGGTATTTCCATTATTATCTTTGGTGGAATCGTGGCAGGAATGCCATCACTGTTTAACCAGCTTTATGAGACGCTGATTAAAGGAGCAAAAGATAACTTGTTCATCAACAGTGCAATTTTAGTTGGAATTCTCCTGATTGTACTTATAGTAGTGGTAGGTGTTGTATTTATTCAACAAGCTAATCGTAAAGTGCCAGTTCAATATGCTAAACGTGTATCGGGCGGTGACTCAAAAATTAGCACTGGTGCGCATAATACACATTTGCCAATCAAGATTAATGCAGCGGGTGTTATTCCAGTCATCTTTGCATCGTCATTTATTATGACACCGCAAACGATTGCATCATTTTTCAATAATGATACGGCTAGATGGATTGTCGAAAATTTTAAATTCTCGGCACCACTAGGAATGTTACTTTATCTAATTTTGATTATTGCCTTTTCCTACTTCTATGCTTTTATCCAAGTGAATCCGCAGCAAATTGCTGAGAATTTAAAGAAGCAAGGTGGTTATGTGCCAGGAATTCGCCCAGGGAAAGCAACGCAAGACTATTTTTCAAGAGTACTTGCTCGTTTGACTTTTGTGGGAGCACTGTTTTTGGCGTCAATTGCTATTTTGCCGGTTATATTGGGTAAAGTATTTGGTTTGCATGAGTCAATTCAAATTGGTGGAACAGGTTTACTAATTGTTGTCGGTGTTGCTTTAGACACAATGAAACAATTGGAAAGTCAGTTAGTGAAGAGAAACTATAAAGGGTTTATCAAGTAAGAAATAAGGTGATTCGGATGAATCTTATTCTAATGGGGCTGCCAGGTGCCGGAAAAGGTACACAGGCAGAATATATTACTGGGAAGTACAACATTCCTCATCTATCAACAGGCGATATGTTTCGTGCAGCAATAGCTAATCAAACTAAATTAGGTATGACTGCAAAAGCGTATGTTGATGCTGGTGATCTCGTACCAGATGAAGTGACAATTGGGATTGTGAAAGAAAGATTGTCAATGGACGACTGTGAGAAAGGCTTTTTGTTGGATGGTTTTCCACGTACAGTTCAACAAGCAGAGGCCTTGGAGTTGATGTTAACAAAGTTAAGTAAAAAAATTGATTTTTGTATTAATATCCAAGTTGATCAAAACAATTTGTTAGAGCGATTAACTGGTCGCCGTATTTGTACAAAATGTGGAATTAGCTATCATTTAGTTTTTAATCCACCTAAGATAGCGGATATTTGTGATCGTTGTGGTGCAGAATTGTACCAGCGAGCAGATGATAATGAGGCGACAGTACAGAATAGATTAGATGTAAATATCAAACAATCTGCGCCACTTTTATCATTCTATAATGAAAAAGGGATACTGCGAGATATTAACGGTCAGCAGGCTATCGAAAGTGTTTTTGAGGAAATCGTGGCGTTGTTGGAACAATTAGACTAAGTATCTAATATAGACAAACTAGCCTAGCGCAAAAATACGAAAATAGGAAGGAGCTAAAAATTAGATGGCAAAAGAAGATGTAATTGAAGTCGAAGGTACGATTACAGAAACACTACCGAACGCTATGTTCAAGGTAGAATTAGAGAATGGCCACACTATATTAGCTGTTGTATCAGGAAAAATCCGAATGCACTTTATTCGTATTCTCCCTGGAGACAAAGTGACGGTGGAGCTATCTCCTTATGACTTAACACGCGGAAGAATCACGTACCGTTTTAAATAATAAGAACGGTGTGTGCTCAAGCACTAAGGAGGCAATTCATATGAAAGTAAGACCATCGGTTAAGCCGATCTGTGAAAAATGTAAAGTTATTCGCAGAAGACGTAAAGTTATGGTAATTTGTGAAAATCCAAAACACAAGCAGAAACAAGGATAATAAAAAGGAGGTGCATTACCTAAATGGCGCGTATTGCAGGAGTGGATATTCCACGAGACAAGCGAATTGTCATCGCATTAACTTACATTTTTGGTATCGGAAGAACAACTGCATCACAAGTACTTGCTGAAGTGGGTATTTCTGAAGATGTTCGTACACGTGATTTAACAGAAGAGGATCTAAATAAGATTCGTGAAGTAGTGGATAAGTTAAAAATCGAAGGTGATCTTCGTCGTGAAGTGTCTATGAACGTGAAGCGACTAATGGAGATCGGCTGTTACAGAGGAATCCGTCATCGTCGTGGATTACCAGTTCGTGGACAAAATACAAAGAACAATGCTCGTACACGTAAAGGTCCTCGTAAGACAGTAGCAAACAAGAAAAAGTAATTGATAAAGGAGGCATACAAACATGGCTCGTAAGACAGCTGCTCGTGGTAAACGCCGCGTAAAAAAGAATATTGAAACAGGTATTGCACATATTCGTTCAACTTTTAACAATACCATTGTTACAATTACAGATGCTCATGGTAATGCTATTGCTTGGTCAAGCGCTGGAGCACTAGGTTTCAAAGGTTCACGTAAGTCTACACCATTTGCTGCCCAAATGGCTGCTGAAACAGCGGCAAAAGCGTCAATGGAAAATGGCATGAAGACGCTTGAAGTAACTGTAAAAGGACCTGGATCAGGTCGTGAAGCTGCAATTCGTGCATTACAGGCTGCAGGTCTTGAAGTAACAGCAATCAAAGATGTTACACCTGTGCCACACAATGGTTGCCGCCCACCAAAACGTCGTCGTGTTTAAAACTTGAATAGAATTCAAATTCTTGACTATAATGGGATAGATTGATTATATTTAACATTATCTAAAGCAAGATGTATTCTATCATTTATAAACAGATCGATATAGGGAGGGAAAATGAATGCTAGAAATTGAAAAACCAAAAATTGAAGCTGTTGACATAAGCGAAGACGGGAAATATGGCCGTTTTGTCATTGAACCGCTTGAGCGTGGATATGGAACAACACTTGGAACTTCCTTAAGACGTATGTTACTATCATCTCTACCAGGAGCTGCTGTAACAGCAATCCAAATCGATGGTGTACTTCACGAGTTTTCAACAATTGAAGGCGTAGAGGAAGATGTAACTTCTATCATTTTAAATATTAAAAAATTGGCAATCAAAGTATACTCTGATGAAGAGAAAACACTAGAAATTGATGTCGATCAAGTAGGTGTAGTAACTGCAGCAGATATTACACATGATAGTGATGTAGAAATTTTGAATCCAGAATTAGAGATTGCAACATTAGCTGCTAATGGACATTTGAAAATGCGTCTAACTGTTCGCAAAGGTCGAGGTTATACATCTGCTGAATTGAACAAACGTGATGATCAGCCAATAGGTGTGATTCCGGTTGATTCTATTTTTACACCTGTATCAAGATTTACTTACAAAGTAGAAGATACACGTGTTGGACAGATGACAAACTATGATAAGTTAACAATGGACGTTTGGACAAATGGTAGTATCAAACCGGCTGATGCTGTTGCGCTTGGTTCGCAAATTATAATTGAGCATTTAAATATTTTTACAGACTTAACGGAAGAAGAAACAGTTTCACCAATTATGAAGGACAAAGTTGTCGATCAAAAAGACAAAGTACTAGAAATGGTGATTGAAGAATTGGATCTATCAGTTCGTTCTTACAACTGTTTAAAACGTGCAGGAATCAATTCTGTACAAGAGTTGGCTGAAAAATCTGAAGAAGATATGATGAAAGTTCGTAATTTAGGTCGCAAATCGCTTGAAGAAGTACGAGCGAAATTGGCTGAGCTAGAACTTAGTTTACGTGCAGAAGATTGATGAAGCTTCAACTACTCTAGTCTAAAGGAGGGAAACCAGATGGCACAAAGGAAATTAGGCGTTGTTAGTGCACACCGTAAGGCAATGTTAAGAAGTCTGGCTTCTGATTTAATCATCAATGGCAAGCTAGAAACAACTGAAACGCGTGCAAAGGAACTTCGCTCAGTTGTGGAGAAAGTCATTACTTTAGGTAAGCGTGGTGACTTGCATGCTCGTCGTCAAGCTGCAGCTAAACTATATGTTAAGAAGGCTGAAGACGGTAGGAATGCAGTACAAGTACTTTTTGATGATGTTGCACCTCGCTATGAGGAGCGTCAAGGTGGTTATACACGCATTATTAAAAAAGGTCCGCGTCGTGGTGATGGTGCACCACTTGCGATTATTGAGTTAGTATAAAAAATTTGAGTGTTAGGATAGTCAAATGGAAGTGGAATAGTAAGCCATTTGTTTGTCTAGCTCACGTACCCCGTGAATTTAGGTAGTATTTATGATACTATCTAAAGGGGTACGGTTTTTTTATTTAAAAGTTTTTAATTGGAAAGAGGACAAAGAGATGGTGCTATCGGTGGAAAACCTTTCTTTCTCATATGAAGGCAGTGAAGTGAGAGCACTGGATGGTGTTTCTTTTTCCATTCGCAAGGGAGAATGGGTTACTTTAGTTGGGCATAATGGCTCGGGAAAGTCCACATTAGCTAAATTACTGATTGGTTTATATTTCGGAGAAGGAAAAGTTACAGTTGGTGATTATCACCTCAGATCAGAGACGATTTGGGAGGTTCGTAAGCAAATTGGGATGGTATTTCAAAATCCGGATAATCAATTTGTTGGAACGACTGTAGAAGATGATGTGGCTTTTGGGTTAGAAAATGCAGGGGTACCACAAAAAGAAATGGTGCAGCGTGTGCAACAGGCACTAAAGCTTGTTGGTATGGAACAGTTTCTAAATCAAGAACCACACCATCTTTCTGGTGGACAGAAACAAAGGGTGGCACTCGCTAGTGTGCTAGCCTTAGAGCCTTCGATTATTATTTTAGATGAAGCAACATCGATGCTGGATCCTGTAGGAAAAGTAGAGGTGTTAGAGACGATTAATGAGCTCCGAAAGTCACAAGATATTGCAATTTTGTCGATCACACACGATTTAGAAGAAGCCGTAAAGGCTGATCGAATGTTAGTTTTAAATCAGGGGCGTCTGTTTGCTGTTGGTGTGCCGGAACAAATTTTTCAGCAAGGTGATGAATTGAAGGCGATTGGTTTAGACTTACCGTTCCATTTACAAATTGCTCAGGAACTCACAAAGCAAGGTATTGATTTGGGTGCGGCTCCTCGAGATTTGAAAGGAGTGGTATCAGCATTATGCAGATTCAATTCAATAACGTAAGTTATTTTTATGGGCAGAAGTCACCAATGGCAACACGGGCACTTTATGATATTGACTTGCGGATAGAAAGTGGTAAGTATACAGCAATTATTGGACAGACCGGTTCGGGGAAATCAACTTTATTGCAACATTTGAATGCTTTATTAATCCCATCATCAGGAAGTATGCAAATTGGTGAACGTACGATTCACTCGGATGTTAAAAATAAATCATTGAAACCACTGAGACAAAAAGTAGGCATTGTATTTCAATTTCCTGAATATCAGCTTTTTGAAGAGACAGTGGAAAAGGATATTTGCTTTGGACCAATGAATTATGGTGCTTCGCTTGAAGAGGCAAAAGCAGAAGCTAGAAAGCTAGTTTTGCTTTTGGGATTGGATGAAAGTATTTTACAACGTTCACCATTGGAGCTTTCCGGTGGGCAAATGCGCCGGGTGGCGATTGCAGGTATTTTGGCAATGAAGCCTAGTGTTTTAGTTTTGGACGAGCCTACTGCCGGTTTAGATCCTCGTGGTAGTCGGGAAATTATGGAAATGTTTGCTCGCTTGCAGCAGCAACTGCAGCTGACAGTAGTTTTAGTTAGTCATAGTATGGAAGATGTTGCTCGTTATGCCAAGGAGATTATTGTGCTGGATAAAGGAACAATTTTTCAAATAGGAACACCGACAGAAATTTTTTCGAGATCGGATGAGCTTTTACAATTGGGATTAAATATTCCAAAGGTTGTGGAATTTCAGCGTTTGTTTGAGAAACAATCAGGTTGTCGATTATCCAAAATGCATGTGAGATTAGAAGACTTAGTTAGGGAAATTAGTCAAGTAGTGAAGCGGGTGGAAGGATGCTAGATAAATTCATTATTGGTCAGTATATTCCCGTTGATTCACTGCTTCATCGGTTAGATGCACGGGCTAAAATTACAATTGTGTTTGTTTTTGCAGCTTCAATTTTTTTAGCGAATAATTATGTTGCTTTTTTGGTTGCCACACTGTATGTGGCATTATTAATTGGATTATCTCGTATTCCGGTTCGATATTTGCTTCGTGGTTTGAAGCCGATTTATATATTAATTGCAGTAACTTTTTTAGTTCATATTTTTTTTACTAGAACAGGAGATGCTTTGTTTAGTATTGGTGGATTTGCGATTTATAGCGGAGGCCTACGGCTAGGTGCTTTAATTGCACTTCGATTTTTGCTATTAGTTTCGATGACAACATTGCTAACATTAACAACGGCACCGATTGTGGTCACAGATGCTTTGGAGTCGATGTTAGGTTTGTTAAAAAAAATTAAAGTACCTGTTCATGAATTAGCATTGATGATGTCGATTTCTTTACGCTTTATTCCAACGCTATTGCAGGAGACAGATAAGATTATGAAAGCGCAAGTTGCTAGAGGTGTGGAATTTTCTTCCGGATCATTGAAAGCGCGAGTGCAGGCAATTGTACCATTGTTAATCCCTTTGTTTGTTAGTGCGTTTAAACGAGCCGAAGAATTAGCAACTGCTATGGAAGCACGAGGGTATAAGGGTAGTGAAGGTCGAACAAAATATCGTGTGATGCAAATGCGAGGCATAGACTATTTGATGATCGGCGGAGTTATAGTGTTGGCCGGTGTTCTTTTTTGGCTGAGAATGTAAGGAGAAAATAGGATGAGATTGAAATGTATAGTAGCTTATGATGGTACTGATTTTGCAGGATATCAAGTGCAACCGGGTAAGCGTACTGTTCAAGATGAAATTGAGCGTGTTTTAACACGGATGCATAAGCAGGAGATTAAGGTGGTGGCTTCAGGGCGTACTGATGCGGGCGTACATGCAAAAGGTCAGGTGATTCACTTTGATTCCAATTTGCAAATGGCTGAATGGCAATGGAAAAAAGGTTTGAATGCGTTATTACCTGATGATATTCATGTGCTTCATGTAGCACCAGTGGTTGCTAATTTTCATGCGCGTTATGATGCTGTTAAAAAAGAGTATCGTTATTTGCTTCATGTAAATAGTGATCCTAATCCTTTTACTAGAAACTATATTGTACACTTTCCGAAAGATTTAGATTTAGCTACTATGCAAATGGCTGCTGCTGAGTTAACAGGCAGGTATGACTTCACAAGTTTTTGTGCAACCAATACGAGTGTGCAGGACAAAGTGCGGGAAATTGAAAAGGTTGCTATCACACAAGAGGATGATGGTGTAATTCAATTTTCCTTTGTAGGTGATGGTTTTCTCTATAATATGGTGCGCATTATTGTAGGAACTTTGTTAGAAGTTGGTACCGGTAAGCGAAAAGCTACAGAAATGAAAGAAATTCTACAAGCAAAAGACCGTAATGTTGCAGGTAAAACTGCACCGGCGCATGGGTTGTATTTGTGGACAGTTTGGTATTGACTCTTGGGTTACCCTAAGGTGTAAACTACAAACAGACGGCGGGGGTGCACACCCGTAAAGTCTGTTAGGAGATGATAACATATTTAAAATTGGTGAGTTTTCAAAACTATGTGGTTTATCAGCTGATACGCTGTATCATTATGAAAAGCTTCAAATTCTTATGCCAATAACTACTGACCAGTTTACCGGTTATCGTTACTATGATGCTTCACAGCTGACAACAGTCAATAAAATACTGGCATTAAAGGACGCAGGATTTTCGTTAGACGAAATCGCTACTATTCTCAAAGAAGAGACTTCTGTATCCAAGTTGGTTGAAATGCTTGAAAACAAAGCAAAACATCTCGAAATTGCTTTGACTGGTGAATTTAACAGACTTGAACGTCTCCATAACAATATTTTTTTGATTAAGAATGGAGGCATTGCTCAAATGAATGAAATTACCATTAAAAAAGTAGAACCAATTTTGATCGCATCAACCCGCAGAACTTTTGTTAAAGCTAATTTTGACGAGAACCTTGAAGAAATGTGGCCGACAGTTAATCGCTATATTGAAGAAAAGGGAATAAAACCGACTATTCCATGTTTAATGCTTTATCATTCCGGCTGGTGGGATTTGCAGCAATGGAATATCGTATATGACGAACAAAATCTTGATGTAGAGGTAGCAGAACCTGTTACAAAATCATTCGTAGGAAATGAGGAAGTGCATGTGTATGAGCTACCAAGAACTGAAAAAATGGCGTGTATTGTCCATCAAGGATCTTTTTCGAAGATGAGCGAAACATACGAGTTGCTTTTTGAATGGATAAAGCAGAACAACTATCTTGCAGATGGTCCCATCCGAGAAATATATCATAAAGGTGAGTGGGCTACTGATAGTCCGGATGAGTATATTACTGAACTTCAAGTACCGATCAAGTAAAGATTTATAAGTAAAGAGATTAGAACAAACAAATGAGTGCTGCTGCGCTCATTTTTGTTTGTTCTAGCCGTCGTCTAAAATCTTCTTCACATCTCATGCGAGGTATGCTAAAATAATTACAAGAGTTTTGGACGCCTGTCCAATTTATAAGCTCAAAACTTCAATAAAAGTAGAAACCTCAAATTTAAGTGTCTAATCCAACTTTAGAAAGTGTTATTGTGTTCTGAAACTCGTAATTCTCATGTTTATAGGAGTTTATTTGACTATGTCCAGAACCATAAAAAGAAAACTGAAGGATTCAATCTTTAGATATATTTTTCAATAGCCTGTATATGCTGTTGAGGCGAGAATGTTCTAAATCTTTGATTTAGCTAACATTGTCCCTGCAAGGCTTCTTCAAATCTTCGATTTGACTAGAAGCTACTGCATTTATATAAAGAGTTGTCCGATTTGATACTTTCACCAGATGAAATAACGCCTCTACATACAGATGATGCTCTCATTCAGTCCAATTTGTGCAACGATGTTGCTTTTTTCACTAGAGATGATCGACTGATTGCCCTAATTGAACACCAAAGCAGTACTGATGAAAATATGCCTTTTCGCATGGGAAGTTATAGCTTTGAGCTGTTAGCGAAATGGGCTTATTTGAATGGAGTTGATTTACATGGTAAGACTAAAATTCAGTTTCCTAAAGTAGAATTATTTGTGGCTTTTAATGGTAAAGCGAATTATCGTTATAAGAAGTGTCAAGTTGATTTCGGTGATATTCAAGTTACCGTTCGCTACCGTGACATTCATTTTGATCGCTTGAAATATCGGGGAGCACCTAATACTTGTGCTGGGTATTCTTTTTTACTTAAAGCTTATGAAGAAAACAAGTTAAAATTCGATTCTAATTTCAAAGCCATGCAAGAAGCTGCTAACGCCTGCATGGAGAAGGGGTATTTGCTTGATATACTGAAAGATAAGGAGTGTATTGCGATGTTTATTACTAGACTATCTTACGAAGAACAACTGCAATATGATGCTTTGCGGGAAGTAATGCAAAAAGGTAGACAGGAAGGAATACAAGAAGGTAGACAGGAAGGAATACAAGAAGGTAGACAGGAGGGGATACAAGAGGGTAGGCAGGAAGGAATGCAAAAAGGTAGACAGGAAGGGATACAAGAGGGTAGACAGGAAGGGATATTATTCATAGCAAGATCCATGTTAGATAATGATATTCCACTCGATACTCTTGTGGAAGTAACTGGATTAACTGAGAGGCAAATCAGATCCACTTGATAAGCACCTAATATTTGCTCTGAATATTCTTTTTTACTTAAAGTTTATGAAGGAAACACAATCTAAAAGTCATACAAGAAGGGATATTACTCGTGGCAAAATCCTTGTTGGAGCAAGGTACGCCATTCGACACCATTGTAGAATTAATTGTAGAAGTAACTATAGAGGTAACTAGATTAACTGAGGGAAAAGTTAGGCCCATTTAATTTTTTTGAAATGCATACAATATATAAATAACATCTTTAAAACTGCTCAGTAGCACATCGTATTGATGTTGCTGAGCAGTTTTTTGTGGGAATTGCTCGTAAAGCTTATTTCATTTTCCATCGCAAGTAAGCATCAATAAACGGATCAATGTCTCCATCCATCACATTATTTACATTGCCTACTTCTGCATCAGTGCGGTGATCTTTTACTAGTTGATAAGGCATGAACACATAAGAGCGAATTTGGCTACCCCAGCCAATCTCTTTTTGTTCACCACGGATTTCAGCAAGTTCTTGCTCTTGCTCTTCTATTTGCTTTTGATGTAGCTTAGCTCGCAACATTGCCATTGCGCGTTCACGATTTTGTATTTGGGAACGTTCTGTTTGACAACCAACGACAATGCCTGTTGGTAAGTGGGTGACTCGAATAGCTGAATCAGTTGTATTGACATGTTGCCCCCCGGCACCACTAGAACGAAATGTATCTACTTTTAAATCTTCAGAACGAATTTCAACCTCAATATCGTCGTTTAATTCCGGCATCACATCGCAAGAAACAAAGGAAGTATGACGTCGTCCGGATGAATCAAATGGTGAAATGCGGACTAAACGATGTACGCCTTTTTCGGATTTGAGATAACCGTAAGCATTATGGCCTTTAATTAATAAAGTAACAGATTTAATCCCTGCTTCATCACCAGGTAAATAATCAAGTGTTTCTACTTTAAAGCCTTTCTTCTCTGCCCATCGTGTATACATTCTGAGCAACATTGCACCCCAATCTTGCGATTCAGTACCACCGGCTCCAGGGTGAAGTTCTAAGATAGCATTATTTTTATCATAAGGTTCACTTAGTAGCTGTTGCAATTCATACTCACTAAGTGTTGTCATTAACCCTGTTAGTTCAGCAATCAAATCTTCTTCAAGATCAGAATCAGCTTCTTCTTTTAAAAGATCATAAGTAAGTATTAAGTCTTCATAATTAGTAAACATTTCATGAAAAGCATGTACTTGGTCTTTTAAAGAATTGGCTTCTGTGATGGACTGTTGTGCTTCATTTTGATCATCCCAAAATCCGATATCAGCCATAATTTCATCTAACTCAGCAATTCGTGCTTCCTTCTCTTCTAAGTCAAAGAGACCCCCTAAAGGCAGTTAATTTTTCTTCAATCACTTCTAACTCATTTCTGATTTCAGCTAATTCCATATTCTCTCATCACTCCGTATGTAAAAATTAAGCCTGTTCGGCTACCAGCCATCCATGACGGGTAGCTGAACAGGCCTTAAACTCAACCACAACAATTTTTATATTTTTTACCACTACCGCAAGGGCATGGGGTATTACGACCTACTGAAGTTGTATTTCGCTTCGGCTGACGCTTAGCTTGTTCGCCGTCTTTTGCTGCAACAGCATTGGCTTTTACCACCTCTTGGCGTTCGAGGTTATTTACAATTTCAGCTTTCATCATGTATTTGGCAGTTTCATCTTCAATGGCAGCAACCATTCTTTCAAACATATGGAGCCCTTCCGCTTGGTACTCACGAAGAGGATCAACTTGTGCATAGGCACGCAAGTGAATACCATTTCTGAGCTGCTCCATGCTATCAATATGCTCCATCCATCTGGAATCAACGCATCTTAGCACAATAACCTTTTCAAACTCACGCATTCTTTCTTCGCTCATGGCCTGCTCGCGTTCATCGTAACGCTGTTTAACTTTGGTCATCACAATATCAATTACTTCGTCGGAATCTAAGCCTTCAATATCAGCAAGCGTAATTTCCCTGTCATCCAGCAAATTAGCATGTACATAATCCAAAATAGGTTGATAATCTACTGCCTGTTCATCATCGATATTTGCAAAAAATGCATTGATATTACGTGTTACAGTGCTATCAATCATCGATTCAACGATTGCTCGCAAGCTTTCATTGGTTAAAATTTCATTCCGTTGTTGATAAATAATTTCACGTTGTTGGCGTAAAACATCATCATATTGTAAGATGCGCTTACGAGAATCAAAGTTATTTCCTTCAACTCGTTTTTGTGCTGCCTCTACTGATCTGGAAATCATTTTACTTTGAATTGCTCCAGTATCTTGCATGGCTTTGTTCATAAAATTACGCATATTATCCGAACCGAATCGACGCATTAACTCATCATCTAGTGATAAATAGAATTGTGTGAAACCAGGGTCTCCTTGACGTCCAGAACGTCCACGCAACTGGTTATCAATCCGTCTACTTTCATGACGTTCAGTACCAATAACAGCTAATCCGCCGGCTTCGCGAACACCTTCACCTAATTTAATATCCGTTCCACGACCAGCCATATTTGTAGCGATCGTAACAGCACCGGCTTGACCTGCACTCAAAATAATATCTGCTTCACGCTCATGTTGTTTGGCGTTCAATACATTATGAGGAACGCCTCGTTTCTTTAATAATGCAGAAATATGCTCAGATGTTTCAATTGCAACAGTACCTAGTAGCACCGGCTGTCCGTTTCGGTGGCGTTCAGTAACATCATCAGCCACCGCTTGGAATTTAGCCTCCATTGTGCTGTAAATAAGGTCTGGTTGGTCAATCCGAATGACTTCTTTATTCGTTGGAATAGCAATAACTGTCATGTTATAAATGTTGCGGAATTCTTCTTCCTCTGTTTTAGCTGTACCAGTCATTCCCGCTAATTTTTCATACATCCGGAAATAATTTTGGAAAGTAATCGTTGCTAATGTCATCGTTTCATTTTGAATGTCTAAGCCTTCTTTAGCTTCAATCGCTTGATGTAAACCTTCACTATAACGACGACCATGCATCAATCGACCAGTAAAAGAATCAACAATAATGATTTCACCATCTTGAACTACATAATCAACATCTAGGTGCATACTCACATTCGCATAAAGTGCTTGGTTAATATGATGGTTCAAAGAAACATGACGAATATCAAAAAGATTATCAATACCAAAGGCTTTTTCAGCCTTACCCATACCTTCTTCAGTTAGTAATACAGCTTTAGTTTTTACGTCATGCGTATAGTCTGTCTCTTTTGATAGTGTTCGTACAAAAGCATTTGCTTGCATATAAAGCTGTGTTGATTTTTCAGCATTTCCGGAAATAATCAAAGGTGTACGTGCTTCATCAATGAGAATTGAGTCAACCTCATCGACAATGGCAAAGTACAATGGACGTTGCACTTTCAGCTCTGTATAAAGCACCATGTTATCACGAAGATAATCAAATCCAAGTTCATTGTTCGTGCTATAAGTAATATCAGCTGCATAAGCTGCTTGCTTTTCCTCTTGATTCATTGAATTCACATTGAGACCGACGCTTAGACCGAGAAATTCATAAAGCTGTCCCATTTCAGTAGCGTCACGACTAGCCAAATATTCGTTGACTGTGACAACATGTACACCGCGACCTGTGATTGCATTCAAGTAAACAGGCATCGTTGAGGTTAATGTTTTACCTTCACCGGTACGCATTTCTGCAATATTTCCTTCATGTAGTGCTATACCACCCATTAATTGCACATGAAAAGGATACATGCCTAACACTCTACGTGAAGCTTCTCTAACAACAGCAAAAGCTTCGACTAGTAAATCGTCCAGACTTTCACCGTTTTGATAACGTTCTTTAAATACAAGCGTCATCTCTCTTAACGATTCATCCGATTTACTTTCCATTTCATCTGCTAATGCTCCAATTTTGGTAGCTATTTTATCTAAACGCTTCAATGCATACTTGTTTGTATCCCAAATTTTATCTAATAACCCCATTCTATTTCACTCCATTCTAAATAATTATTTTACCACTTTCTTAGTAGTGAAACAAGAAATAGTCACAAACAGTTATGGGAGAGATCTAATATAGAAATATGTTGATAGATATTACTGTTGATTAAATATCTGGAATTAAAGGCAAAGTGTTGCTATTTAGATAAATTATTGCTAAAATGATAAGCAATAATGGAGTTGTCTAAACTTTTATAAAAAATATAAAATTAGGTAAAATTTACTAATGGGAAGATGGGATGAAAGAAATGAACTTTAAGAAAAAAGCTTTTGGTTATGAGATGGAATCTGTTGATCGTTTTTTAGACAAAATCATGGTAGACTATCAAGCGGGAAGTGCTGAGAATGAAAGGCTGGAAGCGGAAGTACAGCGACTAAAGATGGAAAATCAGCGTCTTCGAGATACAGCAACGCAAGACGGTGATTTTTCTATTCAAAAACAAGCAGCGGGTCAAGCGTTAGTTGAAGCGGAAATACTGGCAGCGAGCAAAGTGGCAGAGGCGAAAGCAGAAGCAGAAGAAATCGTTGAAATTGCACAACGCAAAGCTAAGCAAATCTTAGCTGGTCAAGCAGTGGTAGAAGCAGAAAGAGCTGCTGCCAACAAGATTTCTACAGCAAAAGTAGAAGCTGATCAAATTATTGCTCATGCGCAAGCAGAAGCGGAGCTGATTATTGAAGATGGTAAGGCTGAATTAGATAAAACGCTAGCTACGCGACAAAAAATTATTGATAACATTGTGAGCTCATTAGACTATCTCCTGTTGAAGCAAGAGGGAGAAGTTGGTTCTTCAAGGCTGCAATCAGGGAATTTTTTGAACTATCAAGCAGGTTCCGATAAATAAGAGATACAAAAGCAATGGCTGTTGAAAGCTGGAATAATAACTTTTCTTATAGAATAGGATAGAACAAGCCGAGGTATAACTCGAAGGCTTGTGGTTTTGTATCATGTTTTTTTAGATAAAGCTAAAGTGACGAGCGATGAGCTCGCTGCTTTGGTTTTATTTTTTATTTCCAAACCCCTTGGAGTAAAGGGTAGGAGAAGAAGCTACCTTGCAAATATCCTATTTTTTTAGGTATAATAAAAAGATACAAACCCTAAGAGAAGTTGCTATAAACCTTAGTGGTTGTAACCGGAGGTTTACGATGAGTCAAAAAGGCGATACAGGTGCATTAGATCGATTTGTCAAGCTCAAAGCTATGCTTGAAGACCAAAAAAGAAATACAGGTTCAAAGATAGTACAGGAGCCTATAGATATTTTAACCGATAAAGAAGAGGGTCCCATTGTGGATGCAACGTTAGTTGAGTCTAACAATCGTAATAGAAACGTAAATACATTAGATAAATTTATCAAACTCAAGTCCACACTGGAGACTCAAAAAAGAGGTACAAGCTCAAAAGTAAGCCCCCAAAGTTGGAGCTATCTTGATGCTATTTTTAAGGGTACAGAGAAACAATCGGTTATAGAAGAAGCACCATCTTATCGAAGAGGTGATGCAAATTCCAAAAGGCGGAGTGAGCTCAATGATACTTCTAAGGGTTCGGAAAAACGTTCGGCTGTAGAGGAAGCACCGTCTATTACATCTAGTAGTCGAAAAGGTGATGCACGCTCCAAAGGTTGGGGTGAGCTGAGTGGTATTTTCAAGGATATAGATAAATCTCCAGTTATAAAAGAGGAACCGCCTTTTAAATCTGGTAGCAAAAAAAGTGGTGCAGGTTGGAAAAAGCTCGGGGATATTTTAAAAGAAATAGAGCAGGCTCCAGTTGAGGAAAGCCCTTCAACTTTAAAGCCATCAAGTCAAAGCGAAGATCCAGATTTTGTAGATGTAAGTGAGCTTGAGGATATTTTAAAAGAAATAGAGCAGGCTCCAGTTGAGGAAAGCCTTTCAACTTTGAAGTCATCAAGTCAAAGTGAAGATGCAGACTTTGCAGATGTAAGTGAACTTGAGAATATTTTAAAAGAAATAGAGCAGGCTCCAGTTGAGGAAAGCCCTTCGGCTTTAAAGTCATCAAATCAAAGTGAAGATGCAGGCTTTGCAGATGTAAGTGAGCTTAAGAATATTTTAAAA
>Ga0131853_10006653_pt1 | contig 20868 bp, 17 predicted proteins | sample TergutLab28metaG_FD_92764 | JGI IMG/M metagenome (GOLD analysis project Ga0131853, IMG submission 92764) | Labiotermes labralis P1 segment gut microbial communities from Petit-Saut dam, French Guiana - Lab288 P1 (version 2) (version 2) | ecosystem: Host-associated > Arthropoda: Insects >...
AAACTCATCATAAATCCGATATTTTGCATGTGATGACACTATAAGTCTGACATCAACAAAGCTATAAGGTGAGTTATCTTCTTTCGGTTCAATTTTTGGGGTTTCGTAATCACTGCTGTGAAACGACTTATCTAAAACCACCATATTGCTTATGCGGGTAAACTTGAACACTCTGTAATCATTTTCGGCTAGGCAAAATGTCTGCAGATACCACGCCTTTGATTTGAATGATAATTTAAGAGGATATACTTCACGCCCCTTGAAATCGCCATATGCACTTAGATAATCAAACGAAACAACAAATTCATTAAGGATGGCATTTTTTAGCATATCAAATTTTGTATTGTCTGCTTTGCTATGTCCCCAACGTGAAAAGTCAACCTCAATCCACTCCTTGTTAGGGCTAGCAAAAAAATTTTGTAATCTGCCAAGTATTTGATCAGTTTCAATAAACTCTGTTGCAGACATACTTTGCAGGGAGAATAAAATTTGCTTTTTTTCATCCTCTGAAATAAGAGTTTTGTTTAATACGAAATTGTCTTGAATAAAAATTCCTCCGCCTTTACCTTGTGCCGTGTATATTGGTATCCCTGCTGCTGTTAGAGTATCAATGTCACGCAAAATGGTTCGCTTTGAAACCTCAAAATGTGAAGCTAATTCATTTGCAGTTATTTGCTTTTTACTCATCAAAAAATATACTATCTCGAATAGTCGGTTAATTTGCATAAGATCACCCCCGGATATAGTATATCATAAAAAGATGACAGAATTATGTCATCTTAAAAATAAACCCTGCCATCTTGACCCTCGTTTTCGACGGAGAAATGGCATGGCAGAAATTTAGCTTGTTCGGAACTTTTTCAAAGCCTCAGCCCCTAGCATAACGCCAATTTTCATATGTTCAAAGGTCAAACCTCCTTGTAAGTAAACAGCATACGGTTCTTTCATTGGTGCATCAGCGCTAAGCTCGATTGATGAACCTTGCACAAAAGCGCCGGCCGCCATTATTACATCGCAATCATATCCGGGCATTGCCCACGGTTCCGGCGATACAAAACTGTCAACTGGCGCAGCGTTTTGTATCGCTTTACAAAACGCAATAACTTTTTCGGGAGATTTAAGCTTAATTGCTTGTACAATATCCGCCCGACCCTCAAACGGCAATGGCAAAACATCATAGCCCATACTGTTAAAAACCTTTGATGCAAAAACAGCGCCTTTTAAAGAAGCCGCAACGACTGTCGGTGCTAAAAACAGACCTTGCATAAATGGAGCTATAAAACCAAGCGTTGGACCGACTTCTTTACCAAGTCCCGGAGCTGTCAGCCTTATTGCCGCGTTTTCGATATATTCATCTTTGCCTGCGATATACCCGCCGACAGGAGCAAGTCCACCACCGGGATTTTTAATTAGAGAACCTACTGTCAAATCCGCCCCGACGTCTCCCGGTTCAATATCCTGTGTAAGTTCGCCGTAGCAGTTATCAATCATGCAAATTATATTTTTGTTCACTGATTTCACGACTTCGATAATATTGCCGATTTCTTCAACGCTTAATGAACGCCTGTAATTATACCCTTTAGACCTCTGAATTGTTACAAGCTTTGTTTTGCCTGTTATCATATTCTTAACGCCATTATAATCAACCTGCCCGTCAGGCAAAAGCTCTGCTTGCTTGTAAGTCACGCCGTTTTCTATAAGCGAACCTTTTGCTTCTTTAATACCGATAACACTTTCAAGTGTGTCATATGGCTTGCCTGTGGCAGCAATAAGCTCATCACCTTTTTTTAAGTTGCCAAATAGCGCAATTGTAAGAGCATGGGTTCCTGAAATAATTTGAGGGCGCACAAGTGCAGATTCACTGCTGAATACATCTGCATAAATTGCCTCTGCTACATCGCGCCCCGCATCGTCATAACCATAGCCTGTTGTTCCCGAGAAATGTCTGTCTGAAAGCTTATTGCGCCGCATAGTCGCAAGAACTTTAAGTTGATTTTTTTCAGCTGTCTGATCAATCTCAAAAAAACGATGCTGAACTTCGTCAAAAGCCTTGTCGCAAAGGTCAATAGTTTCTTGTGAGATATTAAATTCTTTCTTCAAAAATTCGTTCCTGTTCATTGATTATCTCCTCAACAGATTTTTCCTCGGTATCAATCCAAATGCCATCGGTTTGATTCCTAAACCACGTTAACTGCCTTTTTGCATATCGCCGTGTGTTTCGCTTAAGATTTGATACAGCAATTTCAAAAGGCAGCTCTTCGTTAATATGTGGAATTATCTCTTTGTAACCTATCCCTTGCATTGATGAAAGGTTTTGATGATAGCCGGACTTTAAAAGTCCCCTCACCTCTTCTATCAGACCAGTTTCGATCATTTGGTCTACTCGTTCATTGATTTTGCTATACAATGCTTCACGATCTATGTTCGCTACGAAAAATAACGTATTATAAACTGGTTTGCGGCTTTGTTCGCTTGCGTTATGATCTGACATTTTAATACCCGTTATACTAAAAAATTCGATTGCTCTGATGACGCGCTTTACATTGTTATGATGGACTTGTGCTGCTGATTCGGGGTCTATTTTTACTAGCATATTATGCAAAAACTCGCTGCCCTTTTCCTGTTCGGTTTTGTATAAGCTGTTTCTATAATCTAAATTAACAGTTGCGTCTGAAAATTCATTGTCATATATGACTGCATTGATGTAAAACCCTGTGCCACCAACTAAAATTGGTATCTTGCCTTGGCTTGTGATGTTTTTTATACATTTTTTGCACATTTCTTTATATTTAGCGACTGAAAAATCTTCGTCAGGAGTGGCAACATCTACCATATGATGCTTAACTGCTTCCATTTCTTCTTTAGACGACTTAGCAGTACCGATATTCATATATTTGTAAACTTGCATAGAATCAGCAGAAATTATTTCGCCGTTAATTTGTTTGGCAAGTTCCAACGCGATCTTGCTTTTACCTGTTGCGGTTGCACCACCGATTATTATTAAAGGCTGCAAATCGTTCATCACATAACCCTCTTAAACTTTTTTTCAAGTTCATATTTTGATATTTCAATTACCGTCGGTCTTCCATGCGGGCATGTAAAAGGGTTGTCAAGCTTGACTATTTTATCAATAAGCTCTTTCGCTTCAAGTGAACTGAGCTTATCATTGCCTTTAACTGCGGCTTTGCATGCCGCCATTGCTATAGCGTCTGCTTTTATATCATATATATTTGATATAGATGTTTCAACTTTAGAAAGCTTGTCAACTATTTCTAAAAAGAAACTGACATCCTCTGCGTTTTTTAGTAAATATGGCACAGCTCGAATCGCGATTTCTTTTTCGCCAAACTTATCTATATCAAATCCAAATTTTTCAAGCAACTCCCAATTTTGTTCAATGATTGCCATTTCCTTTGGCGTAACACTCAAAACAGCCGGGTTTAAAATCGGTTGCGAAATAATACTAGCGCTCTTTTCTAATGAATTGGTAATTTGATCATACAAATAACGCTCATGGGCAGCATGCTGATCCATAATATACATTTTGCTTCCCTGCTCCATTACCCAATATGTGTCAAAAATCTGCCCGACGATTTTATAATCGGCAAAAAGAAAGGTATGATTAAGATTGGAAGTCTCTTTTTCGATAACTACAGCTTGATTATAAGTTGCAATTTCTTCTTGTTGTTCGTAAGTTTCACTATAGGACTTCTCAAATACTGGCGTATTATATACCGTTGATTTATTTGCATATACAATATCCACTATTTCTTCTTGTTTTGAATCGGCAGGCTTTAAAGTGAAAGATAAGGCTGATTCTGCTACTCGACTAGAATTAAGTGGCCTATGCTCTGCTTGCTCATCTTTTCGCCAACCTATCTCAGGTATAAGGTTATGCCCTGAAACAGCCTTTTTTACAGCTGAGCTAACAATTGCAAATATTTCTTCATCGTTCCAAAATCGGACTTCGAGCTTCGTCGGATGAACGTTAATGTCAATAAGTGAAGGGATTATTTTAACAAAAAGAAAAAAGACAGGAAACTTTCCAATAGGAAGCATTGTTTTTAACGCTTGCTCGGCGGCAGAGGAAATAATATCGCTTTTAATATGGCGCCCGTTTATAAACATATGCTCGTAAGAACGGTTACTGCGATACATTTCCGGCTTGCAAATATAGCCGGTTACATGAATATCTTCTTTAGAGTAATTAATAGGCATGAGACTCAAGGCTGTTTCTTTGCCGTAAATTTGATAAATTGCTGATTTAAGATCGTTTTCGCCATTTGTCCTAATGAGACTCGAACCGTTATTTATGTAGTTAAACGCTATGTGTGGATTACCAAGCGCTATTTTTGTTATGACATCCGAAATATAACCGCTTTCAGTCGCTGTTTTCTTAAGGAACTTACGCCGAGCAGGTATGTTATAGAATAAGTTATTTACAGATATTGCCGTTCCATCTGCTGCTGCTACGTCGCGTTCTGTTATAAACTCGCCTCTGTCAATTTCAAAATAAAACCCTATATCTGAATTTTTCGTTTTGGTTAATATCTCAACCTGTGCAACAGATGCGATACTTGAAAGGGCTTCCCCCCTAAAGCCCAAAGACATAACATTTTCAAGATCATCTATATTCCCAATTTTACTAGTTGCATGTTTTAAAAAGGCGGTTTTAACCTCGTCTTTTTCGATACCGATTCCATTATCGGTAACTCTAATAAGCGAAATACCGCCGTCTTTTATTTCTACAGTAACAAAACTTGCCTTGGCATCAATTGCATTTTCAACCAGTTCTTTCACAACGGAAACAGGCCGTTCAACAACTTCGCCGGCGGCTATTTTGTTAATTAAATCAGTGCTTAAAATTTTAATATTTGCCATTATAACTTTACAAATCCCTGCTCATATTTTGATAATCAAAAAGCTTGCGAAGTGCATCTCGCGGTGATATAGCATCTATATCAAGCTCCATTATTTCTTTGATAATTACATACTCTTTTGATAATTCGTTACTTTTATCTCCACCGTAAATAACATCTTTACGGCTTTCGATTTTTTTTCTGCTGCTTGCTATATCAGAACTATTTAACGCGCTTAGTATTTCATCTGCGCGGCATAATATTTTTTCAGGAAGACCCGCAAGTTTCGCAACATGAAGTCCGTAGCTGTTATCAGCTCCACCTCGCGCAATTTTGCGTAAAAAGATTATATCTTCGCCCTGTTCACGTATAAGCATACGGTAGTTTTTGACCCCGACAACTTTGCCTTCAAGCTCAGAAAGTTCATGATAATGAGTCGAAAACAAAGTCCGCGCACCAATTTGTGAGCAAATATACTCAAGAACCGCCCATGCTATGCTAAGTCCGTCAAACGTACTTGTGCCCCTTCCTATTTCATCTAAAATGAGCAGGCTGTTTTTCGTGGAAGTGTTTATAATATTAGCAACTTCCGACATTTCGACCATAAAAGTACTTTGACCGGTTGATAAATCATCAGATGCTCCAACGCGAGTAAATATTTTATCTACCACGCCGATTACTCCACTTTTAGCAGGTATAAAAGAGCCGATTTGCGCCATTAAAACGATAAGAGCCGTTTGGCGCATATACGTTGACTTACCTGCCATATTCGGGCCTGTTATTATGAGCAGTCTGTCGTCTGATTTATCCAAAAAGATATCATTTGCTACGAACGAAACGCCTGTTGCTACGTCAAGAACGGGATGGCGCCCTTCTTTTACAAAAATCCCATCAGTATCTGTTACTTCAGGTTTTACATAATTGTATACGGCCGCGGCTTCTGCAAGCGATTGAAAAACGTCAACAGCGGCAATGATTTGTGCTGTTAATTGTATTCTATTGACTTCTTTGGCAACTTTTTCTAAAATTTCAGCATAGAGCTCACCTTCAAGTCCTGCAATCTTCTCTTCGGCTTCTAAAATCGCATCTTCTATTTCTTTAAGTTCAATTGTCGTGTATCTTTCGCCGTTTGCCATCGTTTGACGTCGTATGTAGTTTGTTGGGACAGCGCCGATGTTTGAGTTTGTAACCTCGATAAAGTATCCAAATATCTTGTTATACTTGATTTTAAGGCTTTTAATACCTGTCTCTTGACGCTCCTTTGCTTCTTTTTCAAGTATCCATCCTGCGCCTTTCTGCCGCGCGTTTTTATACCTATCAAGCTCACCATTATATCCTGATTTTATCATATTGCCATCTTTTAAATTAGCCGGTGAATTTTCATTGATAGAGCTTTCTAATAACCCATATATATCGTTAAGCTCATCAATTGCCGCACACATTTCTTTAGCCATATCCGAATTAAAGTTAGAAATGAGCATTTTGATCTCAGGGATATTAATTATAGAGTTTTTTAAATTTGCTAGATCTCGACCTGTTGCACTTTTGTAAATTACTTTCCCAATCAGCCTTTCAATGTCACAGATTACAGAAAGAACTTCTCGAATATCATTTCGTGCATACATATTGTCCTTTAGTTCAGACACGATATTAAGGCGCCTGTTAATATCATTACAGTTAATAAGCGGCTGCTCAATCCATTTACGAAGAAGCCGCCCACCCATTGATGTTTTTGTCTTATCGAGAACCGATAAAAGTGTGCCTTTTTTGTTTTTATTCCTGATAGATTCTGTAAGTTCAAGATGCCGTCGCGATGACGCATCAAGAGACATAAATTTATTTTTTGAATAATATTTTATTGAATTAATATGCGAAAGAGCATTTCGTTGAGTTTCTTTTAAATACTGCAACAACGCGCCTGATGCAGACACTGCTGCATTTTTATCGTCAAGCCCAAAACCTCCTAAGTTATGAATTTTAAAATGTGCACAAATATTTTTCTCTGCTGCTCCATACTCAAAATGCCAACTGAAATACTCAAACGGTTTTAGGTCAAAAATCTGCTCGGCTTTTTTTAATTTATCCGAGATTCTATCAACAATAAGTTCTTTCGGTTTAATTCTTGCAATTTCGTCAATTATCTCATTATCATAGTCTTTATCGAATTGCGTTGTAAAAAACTCGCCTGTTGTAACGTCACAAAACGCAAGTCCAATGTAATTTTTCGAACAGAATAAACTCATAATGTAGTTATTTGAAGAATCATCAAGCATTTTTCCGGCAGTAACAGTGCCGGGAGTGATAATTCGCACTACTTCTCGCTTAACTAGAGTTTTGCCTTTAGTCGCTTCTTCGACTTGTTCACAAATTGCGACTTTATGCCCTAATTCAATAAGCTTTTCAATGTATGAATCTGCGGCGTGAAAAGGAACGCCGCACATCGGTGCCCTTTCCCCTTGACCGCATTCGCGCCCTGTTAAAACAAGGCCTAAAAGTTCAGATGCTTTAATCGCATCGTCGAAAAACATCTCATAAAAATCTCCAAGCCTGAAAAACAAGAAAGAATCAGTGTTTTTCGCCTTGATTTCGAAATACTGCTGCATCATAGGTGAATATTTTCTCATAAATAAAAGCCTTCTCTTATGTTAGAATTAATTACAGCTGCTACAATCTGAGCCTGCGCATCCATGACATCCGCAGTTATCAGATTGGTCGACGCCCGTTATAGTAAATTTCAAAATATTCATAACACCGTTTACAAAATCGTTAAATTCCGTTTCTGTTGCCATAAGATTACTTATTGCTTCATTGCCTTTTAGCGCTTCTGCCATTTTTACAAGTTTTTCTGAGCTTTTAGCAAACTCATCCGGAGCAATTTCACCCTTTGCTGCCCTTTCTCTAAAATCTGCTTGAAATGCGCTGTACGCATCAAGTCCTTTTTTAGCATCTAGATCTTCCTCGAACGTCTTTCTTGCCTCATGTAACTTTTTTGCCGGCTCTGATTCTAAAATTGAATATCCTAATTCTCTTGCCTTTTCGTAATAATCTGCCACGCTCTTTCTCTCCTTTGTGATTAAGCTAAAAGCTCCCCAATTAAATAAAATGTCTTGCATTCGGTTATTTTAATGTTTAAAATTTGTCCGATTAGCGATTTGTCACCTTTAAAATGTACAGTAGTATTACTGTATGTTTTACCGGAAACTAGCGAATTATCTTTTTCGTTAACTTCTTCCGCAAGTACAGAGACAGTTTCGCCTACTAACTTCTTATTAATTTCATAAATGCCATCGTTTAAAAGCTTTAAAAGCCTGTTAAATCGCTCTTTCGCAATACTTTCAGGCACTTGATCGCACATATTAGCAGCAGGAGTGCCTGTTCGTTTTGAGTATAAAAATGTATATGCCGTTGAGTATCCAACTTTTTTGATAATGTCAAGTGTTTCGAGGAAATCTTCTTCTGATTCTGATGGAAAGCCGACTATTATATCTGTAGTAATTGACACATTAGGTATTTCTTGCTTGATCTTGGCTATCCGGCTCAAATAATCCTCTTTTGAGTATTTACGGTTCATAAGTTCAAGTATACGATTGCTTCCGGATTGAATTGGCAAATGTATATGATTACAAATGTTTTCGCAGTCACGGATTGCATAGATAATTTCATCCGATAAATCTTTAGGATGCGAAGTCATAAATCTTATCCTATTAATGCCTTTTATCGCACTGATTTCGTATAAAAGACCAGTGAATGACTCACCGTTTATTAAATCATTACCGTAGCTGTTTACATTTTGTCCAAGTAAAACTATTTCAATAACCCCATCGCTTACGAGCCCTTTAATTTCGTTAATAATGTCGGTTTTGGGGCGACTTCTTTCGCGGCCTCTGACATAAGGCACGATGCAATATGAGCAAAAATTATTACAACCATACATTATGTTAACGCTTGACTTATGCTTATACTGACGAATAGCAGCAGCTTCTGCTTCAAATTCATCATGTGTTTCCCAAACATCTATAATCATACCATTTGATGTTAAAGCCATATGTAAAAGCTCGGGAAAAACGTGCATATTAAAAGTACCAAAAATAAGGTCAACATTTCGATACGACTCTTTAATCTTTTCAATCACAGTATCCTGCTGCATCATACATCCGCAAAGCACTATTTTAACACTTGGCCGTTCTTCTTTAATCTTTTTAAGATTACCTAAATTACCATAAACTTTATTTTCGGCATTTTCACGCACGCAACATGTATTATAAATTATAACATCAGCTTCTTTTTCGTTTTCAGCCTTAGAGTAGCCCATTTCATAAAGCATTCCAAGTAGAATTTCTGAATCATGTGCGTTCATCTGGCAGCCAAAAGTAGAAATATAGGCTGTCTTTTGACCTAAATCGGCCCTATTAAGCTCCTTAACCAGTTCAATATATTTTTTTTGCTCAAAAATTTTGTTATTTTTTTGCATTAAATGCTCCTTAGTGTGAGAAGTATTCATTCTTTAACATAGAGTATATTATCTGATCTAAATATCCTCTGTCTGCTTTATAACTCTGTCTCAAAATCCCATCTTTGTGCATTTTAAAACTTTCATAAAGGCTTATTCCAGCAACGTTATCCGTATATACATCGAGCCAAAAACGATTTATGTTAAGCTCTTCGAAGGCATATTTTAAATGCGCCGCCATCGCTTCCCGACCATATCCTTTCCCTTTATCATTTATAACAAAACGCCTTAGTTCGAAAACTTCGGATTTTAAATCGACTTTTGATAGAGAGTAACCTGTAGGCGCATTATCCTCAATGCGACAAAAAATAAGCAAAAGATGCTGATTATCATTTATTTCCGCCAAATGTTCCTCATATGTTCCAATCCAAATAAAATCTCGATTATCCGTATGCTTTTCAGCTTCAATTATAAAACCAATATCAGCCTCTGTCGCGTTTCGTATTATAAATCTTTCCGTAGTAATTTTATTCGTTAGTTTCACGCTTTTTTCAACACCTTTAAAACTTCACCGACATAGAGTACATGGAAATCTTTATTGGGATAATGCGCATCTATTATGCCTTTATCTAAAAATGCTGATTCTTCAAGCGGTTGCTTATAGAGCTTGCGGCATATAATTGTAAGCTCACCTTCTGCAAAATGCGGATCTTTACCATTGTGAATTACAGTTAGACCTGCCTTTGCTATTTTATCTTCATCGCGTCCTGAGGTTACACCTAAGTATCGCAATTTTTCTCTATAGCTTTTATTAAAAAATGTAAGGGAAAAATTATCAGAAAAGTCTACAAATTCTTTTGTAAATCTTTGTGGGCGAATTACGATAAACGCAGCATCTTTGTGCCAAATATGCCCGAATCCGCCCCATGATGCTGTCATAGTGTTGACTTTTCCATCTTTTTCGGCCGTAACGAGCATCCATTTATCTGCTATGTCGGCAAACACGTTGTTGCTTAAATCTCTTTGTGAAATTTCTATAAAATTTTGCATAGAATCTACCTTCCTTTTCTTTTAATATTATTCAATATTTTTAAACGCCTGCCCTACTCTTACAATATTCGGATAAGCCTTTTTATGATTGTATTTTTTTATAGTCTTAATTTCTATTTCAAATTTAATTGGAGTTATATCGTCAATTACGAGCAAAAATTTATGCCCTACGGGCAAATCAAGGTCAGATAAAATATCTTCCGTCGTTTTTTTTGAAGGTTTTTTACTGTCAAACTTCGTATATTTAGAAAAGATATCTTCTAAGCCATTCATGTAAAAGCTATAGTTATAAAATGGTCTAAGACCAAATGCCGCACATATTTCTAAAAATAAAATTTTAAGTGGGTTAGTCGGAATTATCTCTATAATTTTCCAATATTTCCGATCAGAAATAAGCGTAATTTTAATCTCATAAACATCCGCCAAGTCCGGCATTCCAAAAATATCAGCCACAAGCTTCCTGACTTCGTTATCGCTTGCATATTCATCTCCGAAAATTATTTTTACCATTCTCATTGCACGCTCTAAAGAAAGTTTTTCATTAAACACTTCGAGAGTATCGTTTCTATCCTCAGAGCAACCTTCAGCTTCAATGATGCTTTTCCCAAATTTAGTTATCCGAAAGCTAGTGCATGGTGAAAAAAGAGCAGTGTCAAGATCGCCATCTTCGCTAATAACTTCTAAGAAAAATTTAAACTCCGATTCAAAATCATACGGCACAATATATTCAGGTGCGATAACTTTAAGGTAAAAACCAAAAATAGTGTAAAAATATTTATCAAACATAAGCCCTAAAAAGAATGTGCTAGACATAACCATATGATAAAACTCATTGATTTCATCGTCTAAATCATCGATATCATCAGGGAAGCCTTCATCACCTTCAAGTTCAAAAAAACTCGAAAGGTCTATTCCGAGCGATGAATAAATTTTTTCAAACAAATCATCTATATTGACCGGATTTTTTAAAAGCTCTAAAATAAAAGACTGTGTCACAATACTTTTATTAAAGGGAATAACTTGCGCGATATAATATGCAGATATTTTAGCCGACACCTCATATATTTTTAAAAATACTTCTTTATTTGATAAACTGTATAACTTATCAAATTCCTCACTTATTCGCGCGTGATGCGAATGTATTGAAGGCGCCTTAACTAAAATATCAAGGTTAATCGCAATGAGATTTAAATATTCAATATAAAACGGATCGCAGATGCTGACCTTCTGCGCGAGCGCTAGAACATCTTCCTCGTTTAACATTAACTCCTCATTAACTTTAATATCAGGCACACAATGCTCAATAAAAATTCCGAAGTCTTCAATAATCATATGGTTATTAATGTCATATGAAATCATGAAGACATTTTCAGTCATTTGACCGTTTTCAGAGTTTTTTATAAAAAGAGGCAATGGGCAAACTTGCGGCTTATTATACGTTTTATTAATTTCCGATATGAAGCTCGCAGGGGATAAAAGCGTGTCTTCGACAAGCGCAGAGTAGTACCATTTTCTAAAGAACGAAAGAAAATATTTATGGATTTTGGACCTATTGATCTTCCTTTGCTTTTCAGTCGCACCGTTATAAAGCCCAAAAAAAAGCGCCATAAAATAACCTACATTATTATCATAATCCATAAAGTTCCACCTGCTGTCTAATCTTTATACGCATCGTATAATTATACAATCAGTCGTCTTAATTGTCAAATTTAACCATGCCTTCCTGGCTTACGCTAAAGTTTACCGTCTTAATCAGGACAAAATCTGTCGCATATTTTCTAATTGCTTATCATCAAGATCTTTTGGCTTCCAACTAATTGTTACATCATCATTTTCATACCTTGGTATAATATGCAGATGAAAATGATGTACAGTTTGGCTAGCAGCCGTTTCGTTATTTTGTAATATATTTATACCATCACAATTTAGTGCTTTTTTAAGCTTATTTGCTATTTTAACAGCAAGCGGATAAAGCTTTTCAGCTATAGCATCATCAAGCTCGTAAATTTTTGCATAATGCTCTTTCGTAATTATAAGCACATGCCCAAGACTCGACGGGAATCTGTCAAGAATTACCTTGAAACAATCATCTTCGTAAATTGTATAAGAAGGTATTTCGCCACTTACTATTTTGCAGAAAATGCAGTCTGACATTTTACAACCTCCTAAATTATTTGATATTTTCTCTTCCCATTCATGTTTTAAAATCCTGTACGAAACTCTGTCTTTAAGTTGTCCGTCATGCCATGTGCATTTAACAAAATGACCTTCCTTAATTAAACCATTTTTCTTCATAACGTTTTCTGACAGATAATTTTCTACATAACAGCCTGTTTCAATTCTATATACGTTTTTTTCTTTAAACGCAAAACGAATAACCTCTCTAACAGCTTCTGTCGTGTAACCTTTGCTTTGATGTTCAGATAATATAAAATATCCCAATTCTATAATTTTTCCCATAGGCGTATCGCGCTTTACTGTGTACCCGACGTTGCCAATGTATTCGCCACTGTCTGTATTTTCAATAACAAGGAAGTATTTTTGCCTATCTAAGCTTGATACTTCTTCTATAGCTTCTAATAGATTTCTTCGGCTTTGCTCTTTTGAGTGAGTCATTATGTCATCAATAAAATACATCACCTTTGGACTTGATAAAAGCTTATGCCAACCTTCAAAATCTGATAAAACCGGGTCACGAATTATAAGGCGTTTTGTTGTAAGGCGTATCATGCTGTCACCTCGTAAAATTATGCTAAACCATCCTAATAGCAAACTCGGGACATTCACCGACGCAGTATCCGCATCTAACGCATTTATCCGAGTCGATGATTGCGTGTTTTTCTCCTTGATAAATGGCATCAGAACCGCATTGTTCGATACAAAGCCCGCAACTTTTACATAAAAAATCCGCTACAAAAAATGATTTTGTGTATGATTTCAGTGCGTCAATTTCAGCGTCAACCGAGCCGCCTGTGAAATATTTGAGGTTCATGTCAACTTCCTGTTTTGCAATCATTCCAACAGCATAAGCCGCACGGCCTTTTGACAAGTTTTTGCCGTATTCAACAGCTGCTTTAAAATCGTTTAAATAAACGCCGCCGGCGAAAAGCTTCATAAAGAAAACACCTTTATTTTTTTCAAAGCAAAGTTCAACAGCTTTTTCCATATCTTCACAGCTTCCGTGCATTACGCCCATGCCACTTTTGTTTACAAGCGGAAACACAACGTCGCATTCTTCGTTTTGCGCCGCAGCGTTAACTGCTAAAACCGAGTGAAAGCTTCCGCCAATTGCTTTAATTATACCTTTTTCGCGATAATCTTTAAGGCATTGCCAAGCGCCTGCGCGAAGCTCAAACACGTCAGCCCCAACCCTTGCAGCATGAAGAAGGAAGATATCTATGTAACCAACATCGAGCTTTTCAAGCGCTTCTTTAACAGCCTTTTCCATATCTTCATATGATGCCGATGCTGATTTTGTGCTAATTACAGGCCTCTTGCCTGTTTTTTTCATAGCCTCTCTAATCATATCATACGTCCTATACATTTGTGCCGTGTCGACAAATGTTATACCATTTTTAAGCGCATGAGCGATTATATCTGCACCCTCTTCAGTGGGAACGTTTTTTTGTAAGGGCCCAATCGGCAGCGCTCCAAAGCAAAGCTCGCTGACTTCTATCCCTGTTCTTCCAAGTGTGACTTTGTTCATGTTTCATCCTCCTTTTTTTGCCTAAAAGTAAAATTTGATATACCTTGTTTTGCAATATCCACCGGCTTTTTCAATGCTTTTTTTCGAGTTGTGATTATAATACCAACAACCCGAAAGCGCCTTTAATCCTTTATCGTTAACAATTTTTTTCATACCAAGCAAAATATCAACTGCAAAGCCTTGACGGCGATAGTTTTCACAGACATACATACCAATGCTTGCTATATTTTTAAGAATCCGGCCATACTCTATAATGCCAAAGCCTATTGTTTCATTATTTTTTTCTGCTATGTAAATTTCGAGATGCTTTACGCCACTTTGAAGCTGCTTGATTTCTTCATCTAAAAATCCTTTTGCGATCTTAAATGTTTCATAGTCAGCTTCGGTTTCAGCAAGCTTAAAATCAGGTTGAGGTTTTGGATTTACCCCAGTAATATATTCGAAAATGTACGCTAACTTTTCAATTTTAGAAAAATTATCAAAGCAATGGCTCAAAAAAGCTTCATCACCGATTGCTACCATTGCGTGTGTAACTGTCTCATATTTCTTGGCTATTGCAAAAAGTTCCTGTGACTTATTTGCAAATGGCGGAAACACATTAAAAAGTGTAAGGATCGCATCTTTATGAGGATCGTCACCTTCTTTAAAAATCGCGAAGTATCCTACTATTTCATCATCGTTTGTCATTTTGTAATGGTTACTTTTAATGACATGATCTTCCCAGTATCCATCGACTGTTATTTTGTTTTTAGTTGCATGATCTATTATAAATGACTCTATTTCTCCCAAAGCACATTCAATAACTTTTACGTCCAAATTATTTCACCAACTTTTCATAAAGCTTAAACCAATCAAGGCCATACTCACCTAATCCTAAATCGACAGTATCAATATAAGTATATCCTTGCTTTTCGTAAACTTTTACAGCAGGCATATTTTCTTCATAAACGTCTAGCCTAATTGTCTTCATACCTTTTTCACTCGCGAGTTTATCAGCGAAATTAAGAAGCAACTTACCAATTCCGCCGCGCGAATAACCAGGATGGACAGCAAACCTTCTAACATTAAGCACCTCTTCATCTTCTGCATCTATCATCCAACTTCCATTATCCGGATTTTGTGTCGGAACATGATCTAAAACTATTACCCCGGAAATGTTGCTATCAGTTAGATGAAGATACAAAGTTCCATTTAAAATATCATCTTCGATATCTTGAAGAGCCGGATATACTCCGCTCTTCCATTTGCAAAAGTCATTGCTATCGCTAACCGCATTATACAGTTTTTCGACTTCTAAAATATCATTAGTAGTTGCCTGCTTGATCACTTTATCACCTACAAAACAACCCGAAAGGCATATAATGCCCTTCGGGTCTTAAAATATAAACTTTTTAAATCTTGAAGTACGCCACTAAGTTCCTGAGCGACTCGGCCAACGAGTTAAGCTCTTCCGAAGCTGAAGCATTTTCTTCTAAAACAGAGGAATTACTTTGTATAACTTTTGATATTTGGTCAAGCCCTTCGCTAACTTGTGAAATTGCTTCAGCTTGCTCTTTTGAAGCGTTTGTAATGCTGTTAATGATGTTAAGCACTTCTGAGGCATTTTTAACAATTGTGTCAAGCGATTGCGAAGTTGACTCTGCAATATTTGAACCTGCCTCTACCCTTCCGATCGAAGTTTCGATAAGACCTGTTGTTTCAGTAGCAGATGCTTGAGAGCGTCCTGCAAGCTGGCGAACCTCTCCCGCGACAACGCTAAATCCTTTGCCATGTTCACCTGCTCTTGCCGCTTCAACAGATGCGTTAAGCGCCAATAAGTTTGTTTGGAATGCGATGTTTTGGATAACATCAATGATTTTTGCTATGCTATCAGAAGACTCTCTAATTTGCCCCATAGCTTCAAGCATTTGCTTCATTGCTGCATTACCTTCTTGCGCGTTAGCAGTTGACCTATTCGAAAGCTCGCTTGCTTTTGATGCGTCCTCAGCTGTTTGTGTCGTTTGCTCACTGATTAAGTTAATCGTTGCGTTAAGCTCTTCAATTGAGCTTGCCTGCTCTTGTGCGCCGCTTGCTAAACTATAGGTGCTTTCAGAGATTTGATTTGCTCCTATTAAAACTTGATCTGCCGCTAAAGAAATTTCTGACACAGTCTTGTTAAGCGATGATGTAATGTGGTTGAGCGATGTCCGAATTGCGCTAAAGCTGCCTTGGTATTTACGTTCAACAGAGTGCGTTAAGTCACCATCCGCTATCCAACGTAAGGATTCTGAAATCTCAGCAATGTAACTTGAAAGAGCGTCAATAGTATCATTAACCGCATTTTTAATTTGTAAGAAATCACCTGAATAATCACCAACAACTTTATGCTTAAAATCACCTTGAGCAAGATCTTTCATAACATCGCGGATTTCAACGACAGGAGCATCAATAGATTCGCAAATTTGGTTAAGACCTTCCATAATTTTTTGCCAGTCGCCTGTGAAATTCTCAACAGGGATATGATGTAAAAGGTCACCTTTAACCGCAGCCGCTTCAACCATACCTGCAACTTCGGCACTTACACCATTAAGATTATCAATAAGTGCGTCAACCTTCTTATTAATAATTGCTCTTTGACCCGGAAAGCGCTTCATATTTACATCAAAGTTACCTTTATTTACGTTGTCAACAACGTCTATAAATGCTAATAGATCTTCATTTGAAAGCTCTTCAAACTCATTTAGTTCATTCATCAATGCTTTAAAGCTGCCTTCATATTTGTCAGCGTCAAGACGTAAGTCCATGTTACCTTCAAAAATGGTTTCATGGATAAAATGCTCTACTTCTTCAACAAGGCTCTTTACAACACCGGCAAGTCTGTAAATATCTTTCTCCATATGACCAATTTCGTCTTTATTAAAGCCTGTCTTTGCATTTATGTTTAAATTGCCTTTTGAAACGTTAAATAAAATACCGCTTACTTCTTTTATCGGTTTTGAAATCGACTTTGAAATGATCGCAGCTAAAGCCACGCCTATGATAACGCTTGCAAGTGCAAACAAACCCATAAAAAGCATAGTTCCTGCAGTTTGAGACTGAAGTTCTCCACCGACAACATCCATATACACTCGGATTCCTGTTAGCAAAGCATTCAGCGGGGTATCAATTCTTCCACTCATTTCATTGCCAAGCGGAATGATTCCCATAATTGTATATATTTCACCTTCGCGTGCTGCGTTCACCACAGGGGTGGCAACTGTATCTAAATACTCGAAAATTAAATCTTCAAGCGCACGAGTTTCTCTAAGTCTCTCCGCACGTGATGTATCATCCAATAAAGTATCGTTTTCAACACTTTCTAGAAAATAGTCTAAAGTTGCTCTCATTTCACCTCGAGCGGCAGCTAAATCGCGATATACATCGTCAATTGCCGAAGCGTTGCCTGATTGAAATGCCGCCATAGTAACAATGCGTCTAAGCTCAGTCAGTCCATTTTCTAACGTCAGCATATATCTATACTGTTGGGAAGGGAAATTAAGCACATACGAGTATCTGTTATTAACACTTCTAATGCTAAATATACCAATTACAGCAATAATAATAGCAATCAGAATAGTTGCACCAAATCCGATCGATAACCGGCTCATAATCCTCATATTCTTAAACATATACCGTCTCCTTTGATTTTTATTTAAGTATTAACGCACGCCGTTGTCAGCTTGAAAAAATCAAATAAGAGATGCTGCAGATACCCCCCTCCCCTCGTTTTCTAGAAAACGAAAAGCAAGCACTAGGGCGGCATCTCCCTTTTGCGCTTAAATACCAATTTTTTGATTTATTTGTTTACGATAATAGTTCCAAACCCGCCGTTGTAAACACCTGCAGCGTTACCTTCGTCAGTGTCAATGTGCATATCAGCAGAAAAATCAGGGTTTGTTCGGATAAGACAATGCTTAAATATAAGACTTCTTTCATCTTCGCCTTCCACAAGAACGTCAACGTGATCTTTGTCTTTAATTCCAAGCGACTCTGCTTCAGCAGGGCTCATATGGATATGTCTTTTAGCGATTATAACGCCTTCTTTAATTTCAACTTCGCCTTTGGGTCCTTTTAATAATGCTCTTGCTGAACCTTTAATGTCTCCCGAATCCCTCGCTACAACATCAACGCCGATTTTGCGTGCATCTGTTACACTCATTTCAACTTGGGTATCCGGGCGAAGCGGCGCTAAAATTGTCATAGATAATGACCCTTTGGAACCAACAACTTCAACACGCTCATTGCAAGCATATTGACCCGGCTGAGATAGCTCTTTTTTGTAAGTAAGCTCATAGCCCTCACCGAAAAGAATGTCAAGGTCTTTTTGATTTAGGTGCAAATGCCTTGCTGAAACTGCTACAGGTACTTTCATATTAATTCCTCCTAGTTATTATGGTTTATTATTGGTTATTTAAATTAAAATTTACTATCCTTTATATTCTTTAACAGGGGTTTCGCCGCGCATTACGCGCAAAGCGCCTTCTGTAAGAGCAAGCATCTCGCCTTCGCCTGGATAAACGTTTACTTCAGCAAATTTACCAATTTTTTTCAAGACTGCTTTAACAAGCATTTTAGAATAAGCAACACCGCCTGTAAGAAGGATTGCATCAACTTCACCGTCTAAAACAGCACACATCGCGCCGATATCTTTAGCAATTTGATGCACCATTGCGTCAAATACTAACTTGGATTTTTTGTCGCCATCAGTTATCATTTGCTCAACTTCACGAAGATCACTTGTACCAAGATATGCAACTAAACCACCTTTGCCAACTTGATATGAAAGGAGCTCTTTTGCTTCATGCTTTCCTGAAAATGCCAATTCAATTATGTTGTAAGTTGGAATGCTTCCGCAGCGTTCAGGAGAGAACGTGCCTTCCGCAACCGCATCAAATACGTCTACAACTCGCCCGCGTTTATGCGCTCCAACGCTTATCCCGCCGCCTAAATGCGCAACAACAAGGTTTAAATCTTCATAATTTTTGCCGATTTCTTTTGAATAGCGGCGAGCAGTCGCCTTTTGGTTAAGAGCGTGGAACGCGCTTCGTCTTTGGATTAGTGGATTGCCCGAAAGTCTTGAGCACTCTTCAAACTCATCAACAACAACAGGGTCAACGATAAAAGAAGGAATATTAAGTTTATCTCCTATTTCTTTAGCGATAAGCCCGCCAAGGCATGACGCATGTATAATCGCAGATGGGCCTTGAAGATCTTTTATCATAGTATCATTTATCGCGTATGTACCACTTTCAAGCGGCTTAATAAGTCCGCCGCGCCCGACGACGACATCGATTTCTTCAAGTGAAATGTTCGCTTCCTCAAGCGTTTTTGCGATGTTTTCACTTCTAAGTCCTTTTTGGTCGATAATACTGTCGTATTTTTCAATTTCCGCTGTTGAGTGACGCACTGTGTTTTCGATAACAATTGTTTCGTTTTTGTAAACTGCTATCTTTGTAGAAGTTGAGCCAGGGTTAATTGAAAGAATTGTATAAATCTTTTCACTCATTTTCACTTATTCTCCTTCTATCTTTCTAATTTATAAAAGTGCTTTTTGCCCTTTTGTATCATTAAAAATCCATCAGTAAAATCTTCAACTGTTATTTCTCTATTTATATCTTCTGATTTAATATCGTTTAGCTTAAGCCCACCCTGCTCAATAAGTCTTCGTCCCTCGCTTTTTGACGGAACTATTTCCGCCAAAAGAAGAAGCTCCATAACATTTATACTATTTTCGAAGCTAACTTTAACTGTAGGTATGGAATCTCCTGATTTATCTCCCGAAAAGAGTGACTTTGAAGCCGCTAAAGCTTTATCGGCTTCTTTAATATCATGAACGATCTTCGTAAGTTCGTATGCAAGAACCTCTTTCGCTTTATTAAGTGCGCTTCCGCCATCTTTGCAAAGTTTAGAGACTTCTTCAAGCGGCAAAAATGTTAATAGCTTAAGACATTTTTCAACATCATCATCCGCAACATTGCGCCAATATTGGAAAAAATCATAAGGCGGCGTTTTGTTCGGATCAAGCCAAACCGCGCCTTTTTCACTTTTCCCCATTTTTTGGCCATCGCTTTTTGTAAGGAGCTTAAACGTCATGCCATATGCGCTGCCGTTATCAATTCTGCGTATAAGGTCAGCTCCGGCAATAATATTTGACCATTGATCATTTCCGCCCATTTGCAATTTGCAATTATATCGCCTGTAAAGCTCCAAAAAATCATAAGCCTGCATTATCATATAGTTAAATTCGAAAAACGAAAGACCTTTTTCCATTCGGCTTTTATAACATTCAGCCGTAAGCATTCGGTTGACAGAAAAATGTGTGCCGTATTCGCGCAAAAAAGAAACGTACTCAAGCTTTAAAAGCCAGTCCGCATTATTGACCATAAGCGCTTTTCCATCAGAAAAATCAAGAAATTTTTCAAGTTGTTTTCTTTGTGAATCGACATTATGCTGAATTTCATCGGGAGTCATGACACGTCTAAGCTCATTTCTATGTGAGGGGTCACCAACCATGCCTGTTCCTCCGCCGACAATTGCAATCGGCCTATGTCCCAATCTTTGCATATGTGCCATAGCCATAACGGGTATAAAATGTCCTACTGTAAGGCTGTCTGCCGTTGGGTCAAAACCTACATAAAACGTAACTTTTTCCTTTTCAAGAAGCTCTTTAACTTCTTCAATATGCGTCGTCTGTTCGATAAATCCGCGCTCGTTTAAAACGTCAAAAGCTGTTTTCATTTGCTAAGCTCCTGCCTAAATTAAATAGTTATTGGACAAGTTTAACA
>Ga0131853_10006654_pt1 | contig 20866 bp, 8 predicted proteins | sample TergutLab28metaG_FD_92764 | JGI IMG/M metagenome (GOLD analysis project Ga0131853, IMG submission 92764) | Labiotermes labralis P1 segment gut microbial communities from Petit-Saut dam, French Guiana - Lab288 P1 (version 2) (version 2) | ecosystem: Host-associated > Arthropoda: Insects >...
GAGCTAAATGATTTGTACTGCTCACCCAATATTGTGCGGGTGATAAAATCGAGAAGAATGAGATGGGCTGGGCATGTGGCGCGTATGGGTGAGGAGAGGGGGGTGTATGGGGTCTTGGTGGGGTACCGGAGGTAAAGAACCACTGGGGAGACCTAGGCGTAGATGGGTGGATAATATTATGATGGATCTCCAGGAGGTGGGATGTGGGTATGTGGACTGGATTGGGCTGGCCCAGGATAGAGACAGGTGGCAGACGCTTGTGAGTGCGGTAACGAACCTTCGGGTTCCGTGAAATGCGGGGAATTTCTTGACTAGCTGCAAACCAGTTAGCTTCTCAAGAAGGACTCTGCACCATGGAGAAAGTAAGTTAGTGGTATATAGTTGATGTACACCCTGTTAGATGAGCAGGGATGTGTGCCACTGGGGAGTTGTAAACTATACTTTGTGTACTTTGTTGGTAAATATACAATTAATATCCGAGATATATTTCTACTTGGATTATTTAATGACATTTCATCTACAGAAAATACAATAATTATACGGGATCATGATAACTGCAAGCGGAAATGTTGATTAAGCACAATGCGGTGTTATGAAATTTGCCGCTAAACTCGGCTAAGCCTCGAGGCGGCTACTCTAGAATACAATGCACGCCGTTATTTGAATCAGTAAGGTAGGCCTACTTGTTAGAACTGATTACTGGCAGCAGACCGGGAAGGTTCAACATCGACAATACCACGGCCTCTGATTGGACACGATACTGAGTCAGTTCGGTCCTCCCTGCATACTCATATACACTTTACCACAAATCTATCTTAATGTTATCCTCATTTCCTTTTCGGTCTTCCCAGTGATCGTTTTACAACAGATTCCCCACCAAACGCCCCGCATGCAATTCTCATCATTTCCATTCTATCTACATGTCCAGCCTACGTTGTCTTCACAGAGCATAGGTTTAAATTACACAGAACCAAGTTTTTACGCATCAACGTTTATACAAACTGAGTACATAAACGAACTCGCCTCCCGTACACTGGATTTGCCCTGCATCTCAACCCCTTACACGTCCACCCTTCACCCACCCTCGACTTACCCTTGCTTAAGCACTGGACGCAATAACAATGCTAACAAGAAATGCAAGCAAGGACGGAACGAGGTCTATGCATTTACAGAGAAACAAAGTCACACTAAGTAGATATAGATTAGATACACAGACCGGCAGCAAAAAAGAAAGGGTTTGGAGACAAACAGAGGTAGTGGTTGATTGTAGGTAGATAGATTCCATTTTAATTCAAGTCCTCAAAGTCCGGATTAAATTTTCGTGTCACGTACATCTTACAGACAGCATACAGTGGTGAGCAGAAAATCAGGTTTATTTACTTGTTTATTTATTTATTCCATATTTTAGCGGGGCTTGAAGACTGAAAATACCACAGTTTTAACAACAAGCAACAGCGACTAAAACACATTGTTATACATTTGCCCACTGTTGCGACTTAAATCTTTCTTATAATCAACAATCGGGAAGGGGAGCTGGCGTTGGGCATCGCTGGCATTAGTGAAAATTTGGTTTCGGTCGTTTAAAAATGCTGCACTTCAAAAAGTACTTGGTAGAATGTGACCCTGAGTACCCTGATCTACAAAGAGACTTAAACCACGTGTATAATGGAAATGCGAGACTTGACGTACGAGTGAAAATGACGGTGAAGAGATGAATTTGATTTAAATTTTCAGTTTTGAGGTGATTTGAGTTCGTTCATGCACTTCTTGCTAACATACACAGTGACAGAACAGAAAACCTTAGCCTTTTATACGGGGTGCTGATTAGTCCTTAGCCCGACCAGGAAGGAAACAAGCTCGGAAGCATGTCAGGGACGCGCGCGATTTCAACAAAATCGAGACGCCAGCTATCATCAAGTTTCTTTTCCTGCAAGGCAAGGCGCCGAAGGAAATTCACGTAATTCTGACAGAAACATTGGCTTGTTTCCTTCCTGGTCGGGCTAAGGGCTTATCAGCACCCCTGTAAAGAAAGCATAAATATGTTAACTAGTAAGGATGTTTGTAAGTACAAATTAAGTTCATTCATTGCAAACATCAGAAGTCAATTTAGCACACTTATGACTGACATTCATCTAAATCATATACATATATACACATGCAGTTACTAACTTACAAAACAACCTGTCCTTATTGCAAGGACTGAGTCTATGAAAGTTGTTTAGGATAACAATCACTGTGAAATCTGAGAATCAGACGGAGTGTGCCAAAAAGTAGTTCCTAACGTTACAGATGTGGTACATATGGTTACCATTGGGCTTTAAACGGTTAACACTTTCCGTGACGATAATAAGCGAAAAAAATAAATGTTTTTATTTTCATGTTTTCATGGCAAATGGTCATTTGTGAAAACCGCAAGTCGTGTAGTTTGAAATGTCAACAGTGAGGGCAAAATGTATGTTTAACAGAGTCCTGAAATGTTAAGACCAGAAGTATCCAGTTTCTGATCAACAAAAGCCATCCACGGTCTTTACACCATAGTTCCTTTACGGTGTGATTCAGTCCGCAGTCAATCCTAAATATCCCGATACGGTCCGCTAGTAAAAGGAACTGTTTGATGTTAGCGTGATATCAGGCTTCCGCCGCCGTGTAAATGAGGTCTTCGCTCTTCCGGGATGTTACGCAGCGTTGATTGAAAGTTATATGTATACTGACGTTTAGGGACAGCCTATCGGTTCCATCTTCAACGGTCAAAGCCGTCCTGACCCTTGAAGATGGGACCGACAGGCTGTCCCGAGACGTCGGTTACTATCATTAGGAGATGCGTAACACCCCAGAAAAGCGAAAACCTGTTTGACGTAAATTATAAAATTCCCGGGTTTTACCGCAGTGCGTTTCCACGCAGACTTAAGACTGGGAGAACCCCCAGCTACATCCCCTCTCCTTCTCGTGTACGTATGTATGTATGTGTGTATGCATGTATGTATGTATGTGTGTATGTATGTATGTATGTGCGTATGTTTGTATGTATGCATGTATGTATGTGTGTGTATGTATGTATGTAATGTATGTATGTATATATGTATGTATGCATGTATGTAATGTATGTATGTGTGTATGTATGTACTTATGTATGTATGTATGGATGTATGTATGTATGTATGTGTGTGTGTATGTATGCATGCATGTATGTATGTATGTGTGTGTATGTATGCATGTGTGTATGTATGTATGCATGTATGTGTGTGTATGTATGTATGTATGTATGCATGTGTGTATGTATGCATGTATGTATGTATGTATGTATGTTTGTACGTATGCATGTATGTATGTGTGTATGTATGCATGTGTGTATGTATGTATGTATGTATGTATGTACGTGTGTGTGTATGTACGTATGTATGTATGTATGTATGTGTGTATGTATGCATGTGTGTATGTATGTATGTGTATGTATGTACGTATGTATGTATGTATGTATGCATGTATGTATGTATGTATGTACGCATGTATGTATGTGTGTATGTATGCATGTGTGCATGTATGTATGTATGTGTGTACGTATGCATGTGTGCATGTATGTATGTATGTATGTGCGTGCGTGTGTGTGTGTGTGTATGTATGTATGTATGCGTGTGTGTATATATGTATGTATGTATGCATGTGTGCATGTATGTATGTATGTATGTATGTATGTATGTGTGTGTGTATATGTATGTATGTATGTATGTAATAAACGTTGGCCTCCCCACGTTGGCAGACATTCCATCCTGTCCACAGACGCCCTGCTATAACCCTTTAAATTCTCTGCAGTATTACGATGTCACTCATTCATAAACTCGTACCCCATCTCAACTGATCTACAGACATTCTATTTTCCGTGCTTTATTTCACAGCGAAATGCAAAGCCAATACAAGTATTGCACTGCAGTCTCTGCTATGATGAGCTGCTCATTCTATTATTTTACAACACTGCATCAGTTCACAAGATTAGGAAGTGCAGAGTAAGGTTCCTATCAGAATTAATTACGATAGTTGATACAGCGATGCTACTGAACTTGCAGTCACTCTTGATTACTAGTCGGTAGGTCCGACTTCAAACCTCAGCATTTTCAAATCCAAGAATTATTTTATCATTCGACGCTATGTAGTCTGTGCGACTCACAGCAGCGTTTAAATAAATCATACTAAACACAGGCAGTGCTTCTCTTAGGGTCTGCGGGTCACTAAATGGTTGTTAGGCTTTATGTTGTCCTATGTCACAGAAAGGCTCATATCTTACAAATAAACATTTTTCGAAAGCAACTATTTACATTTCCCTGACTCCCGCCCCTTGCTTCAAATTTCTCTCTTATCGCAGTAGATTTATCTAGCTCGGCATATCGTGTCTAGCAGAATGCGAAACCCGCTCACGGCTGTACCGCTGCACAGCGACAAACGACACCGTCCGCTCTGCAGTACTCAGATTCGCGGGTCCCGCGTCAACGCGCTGGCCGCGCGACACAGTAGAAGACATCAACTTCTACATAGCGACCGATGACGGCTTCCACTCTGCCGTACCCAATTCCGCGTTAAAATAATTCTCTGTACTCACGGATATACCACCACAATGAAATTTTTATTGATCAATATTATTTGCTATCGATTTCTTCCATGTACTTTCGAATTCATGTTGAATGACATATGAAGATAGGCGGAGACTGCAGGCCACTCTGCAGTAAGTCCAGTTCAGTACAAAATACTGAAACACTATAAGCCTGAAGTTCCATAAAATAACATTTGAATATCAGCTCCTAAGCCACAAAAATAAAAGACCAACCGACTGATGCTGTTCATAGGATAATACTGTTATTAAAAATGCTGAGATGGTTCTGCAAATCCTGAGATGGTTCCCAAGATTCCAAGTGTCGACTATATGCGTCTCATGTAGCCCTCGCGACTTAAATTTATTAGCAAACAATTTCACATTTTGTATACATGTAAAATAACCACTGCCACCGGGTGACAACCCAAATGCAGTTAATAAATATTATTATTATTATTATTATTATTATTATTATTATTATTAGAACCATATGGAACCCATGAATAAGTGTACGTTCTGCGGCAAGCTGCAGAGTCTTGTAATGTTGCAGCTGGTGGTACCTTTCATCATTTTACAAATTTAAACATAACATAAGAGATCTATTTGTAAATTAACGGGTCACAAAATGAATCCATTTTAATATGCCGATAGTCCACACCTAGAGTCTAAAGTGGCTCAAAATGATCAAAAATAAAACACAAAATGGTTCGACAACGTTTACTGCAGACGTACAATCGAAATCGTCGGCGATTTTGGGCGGCGTCAATTTCACATGGACATGATAAAACTAAGGGACCTTTCTATCTTCCCTTTCTTTGAAAAATCGTGTAACAACGGAAGTAGTAATAACCGTAACAAAATGTCTGCTACATCGAAATTACTGCCACTTCCAGATATCGCGAGCCTGACATGTATACCTAGTTGTATCCTCATAAACAGATTAGTTAAGTTCAGCCGTTCACGTCGCCATTCTTGAGGCTGCACATGGCAGGCAGGCAGGGGGATATAAAACCGAAACAAAATAATCCCCCTCGGCGTGACAACGGATTAAACCGCCATGTCACAGAACTCAAGACACTAAACCTCTGCTGGATCATTTGCTTACAGAAACACACGTGCTCCAGCTTATTGATTAACATTCTTCCTGTCTTAGTTGGCTAGTGGTCCTTTACTGGGTGGAGTAATTCGGTGGCGAGTGGCTGTATGGCTAGGTGACGGACGGGTGGCTGAATACGTGTATGTGCGTGGGAGAATTTGTACGACGGAGGGTGCGGGTATGGGCAGGTTGACAGATGGGTGGATGAATGGATTGAAGGACTGATGGACAGATGGATGGGTGGGTCGTCATGGACGAAGAGACTGACAGACCAAGCTTCAAATATATAGTTGAACATTCACTGAGTTTATTTTGTCGAGAAATAACATGGCAAAATTGAGGCATTTGCATCTGATTGTCGGTTTCTTATCTCCAGTAAATTTTGAAGTTTTCACAGAGGCGTGGTTGAGGACTCGATACTTCTGCGCCATGACGACGCGTCATCGGCTAATCGCTCCCCGAAGTTTCGAAAGCGCATACTGCCTTCGAAACGTCTGTAACCGATTCCTCAGTGACACGAGGTCATATCTCAGAAGAACAGCGTCCTTGACAACTATAAGTTATAATAATTTATCCACCCCGTTGCGTTATATGGATAAAAACAACAGCAATTGGTTTTATATGACGCTACACTTAATTACACGACCTGTAAATCACTTTTTAAATTACTTTACAGCCTGATATGACTTGTGTGTTGCCGAATCATGTAGCTGCGTTAATAAAGAAAAACAGCTGTGCTCGACTGACACTGTCACTGTACTTTACCGGTTGGTTACATGAACCACATGTAATTATGCAAGATCTGAGGTTTTTCAAACAATGCTCGAATATTTAGGTATTCTGGGTTACGATGTAGTGCCAATTGGTAAACAGATACCGCCGTTTTGAAGCAGATTGTTGCCTCCATCTTCAGGGTCTATGTAGTCAAGCAGAGTTGAGGTTTCACGGAACTTTCTGCTTCCTTCTACAGGGCACATGCAGTAAAATCTACTCGGACTGCATACACCCTGAATATAGGGGCAAAACGGTACCCATGAAATGTCAGTTTCTATCCGGTGTTTATTTCTATTATCCGACAAACACTACCACAAAGATCTTGTATATTAGTTTAATTCGATACTGCTACATGTTCCGGCTGTTCACTTGAATCGTAATCAGGTAGGACATTGGTTCACAAAAAGAGCAGGAAGGGAGAGGCATCTCCTTACAAAAGTAGGCGCAACGTTATTGCAAAATTATTACAGCAATTTTTATTCCGAAAAACGGAATAATAAGCGATGCTGGAATTAATATGTAAATTACGTTGCTAGTAAGTAAAATTCCAGGATTTCGAACTGAAATTATAAAATGTAATATAATGAATAAGATAATACAAAATAAACGTAGTGGAAAAGCCTAACATCAGTTACTCTCTGCCAATCAACAAGGCGCCTTGTACTAGAAGGCTTGAATTTTTACTGTAACTATTTACACAATCTAGCGTTATGAAATAATAGTCTGTCTTCACAGATTAGACAGAGCAGTAATACATGTACCGGCAACAAAATTGTTTTTTTCCGGTTGTCTCCATGATTTCCCTCTATCTCTGCGGCTTCATACCCGCAAAAACTTCGACCACTCGCCTTTACTTATTCTGTTTTCTTCGTGTGTCACGTCCTACGTCCTTACTGCGTGACCATAATTTATTCCGTGAATATCGCCTGATGGCCTCGTGTTGCGCGTCATTCATATTGCGAAAAGATCCATCCGGTTGTAAAGGCACATACACTTTTGTTTTGGAACAACCAACTTTCGCAACCAGAAATACGACCAAAGGTGTCAGAATATCAACAATTAGCCCTTACAATATCAATTCGTAATGAAACAAGAAATACACTGTACTCTGACGTTACAAATAGACCACCCACGTACCAACCACCCCCTTCCTAGTTTCTGATACTAAAACGAACCAAAAATGTCTAAGCGTCGAGCGGTACCCAAAATAATGCACGCATGAACTTGATGGCGAAATTAAAGTTTCTCGGATGATCAATCATGCTGATCAATCCCACACGATCACCGCCGCGAAATTACCGACACCTGTAGCGGAATTACGTCGCGAAATTTTACAGACTCGGCCAGAGGACCCGATGCACGAAGAAAAATCCACCTAGCATCAAACTGTTGTGATGGAGTCTCAGAACAACAAGCGAAGTAATGGTGTGAGACCAGCACGTTTGTCAGAAGAGTGACGAGCTGGACGACGACGACGACGACGAGCAATCGATTCCCGCACATGGCAAGGAAATTTCCCTACTTCGCCGACACTGTGTCCAGACACGTTTTAAGTCCAACTGAGACTCGCATCCTATCCGTACAAGGGTCTCATTTCCGGTGATAAAGTCGCCGGCGAGAAGGTCACCGCACACCTCCATCTGGTGCCTAAATCTAGAATGCGTGGATGTTCGCCTTCACGCCACTATGCACCTTCAGGACACGTTGCTAAGGTAAATGGCAACGTTTACATTTACAGTGTGTTACGCTCAAATTACATTAAAGTTGACCACTATCACTTCGAAATTACTTACTGTAAATGTAACAATAATACATCGTTAACTAGCACGATACAGAGGGGTTGTACTGAAACTCCAAGGCCCAACATATTTCAGTGTAAGCCCTCAACACCAAATTTCACTCAAATTCGTTCAGTATTCTAATACATCAAATATGTGGACAGACACCAAAACCCATCTTCCCTTTTATAAGTTCAGATCATGCATTTTGTCAAAAGGGTTAAAAGGTTAATAAAAATTACATGAAGTCGGACAGTGTATTCAATCGACGGGTCTTCTGATGTGAAAGAGCAATTCTGACAGACAGGTAGGTGGCAGTGTTTGTCTTCGGATGACTGACCAAGCCTTGCAAGTCCTCCGCTTCACATGACAAGATCCTGGGATAACCAAGGAGAATCCAAGCTATTGTAACCTAAAGCAACATACTGGAGTCAGCGACAGGAAATTCACTCAATGAGGGAAAAAATGGGTTAAAGCTACTTTTATCGCAAATATCTCTTCATCGACGCCTCACATTAGGCATCTCTAAAGTACGGCTTGCGGACCATATTCAGCACAAGAATTGAATTGCTTTTCCAGGGGAAAAACAACACACACAGTACAGGAGACCACTTATCCGGATTAATCTGGACGGCGTGCCATCCGGACATGCAGAAAATCCGGATAACTGGATTTTTTTTTTAAATAGGCTACCTTGTCAGTTTCAAGTTCGGCTGTTACCTTTTACAGTAAGTACCAGCGTCTAAGGAGGACCGCGGTTGCACAGTGGTTAAGGTGTTGTGCTACAAATCGGAATGTCACTGGTTCGGTCCCAGCTGGTGTCACTGGAATTTTTCACTGATACCTTCCGATCGCAATATGACCCTGGGGTCGACTCAGCCTCTAACAGAAATGAGTACCAGGAATATTTCCTGGGGGTAAAAGTGGCCGGTGCCTAAGGCTGACAACCTTACCACCATTCTGTGCCGATGTCATAAAATCTGGGAACCTTAACTTCCTGGAACCCTCTGGGCCACTCCAGGCCTGTAACGGGACTGCTTTACCTTTACCTGCGTCTAAATCCTTCTACCACGTCTGATTTGAAGGTCTGGAAGCCAAAACAGACCTGATCCGATAAAGGGTAATTTCAAGGCACGTTAGTTTTGTAGAATTCTCGACAACTTTACCCGAAGGGCCACGCCGATCCGGATAAGTGGAGTTCTACTGTACTCACAAACCGGAGTGCCGCAAAGTCAACATATATCCGCTGTGATTGGTTGATGCTACAAAACACACAACAATAATTTCCGACAAAGGTGCCGCAACATCAGCATGCGGCGGTGACAGGTTGATTCTACAAAATACACAAATAAGGTAGTTACTCAACCAGTATGCCGCCACAGGATGTGCACCGTGATGTTGATTCTACAACATACCAGAGTAGTTATCAACAGGCGTGACGCAACGTGAGCGTGTTTGCGGTGACAGTTTGATTCTACAAAACACAAACACAAACACACACACACACACACAATAGTTATCGACCAATGTGCCGCGACGTGAGGGTACGTTCCGACAGGTTGATTGAACTGTTACACATGTCCCGCGACATGAATTATGCTTGTCGTAATCGGTCAGATCTACAAAATACAATATGGAGCTTTATATGATTCGGCATGCCGTCAGATAGAGACTATTGAAATACATTTTAATGTGGAAAATATTCAGACACTGAGGTTTTTCCGTGCTTTTTCCTCAGTTGTACGGCAAATGCCAGGGTAAAACCCGCAAAAATGGGGCACGGCCCGCACTCTTCCAAATTTTTGTGTTGTTCTATGTATTGTTTGTTTTGTGTCGTTCTGTGTATTGTGTGTAAACGTGTACTGTACTACTGCCACCGGGTGGCTAACCAACTGCAGTTAACAAACATATCATATACCGTATCATATCACTGATCTAACAAACTAACAACTCATGTGTTCCTAATTTAATCAGAAAGTACAAAAATGCAAAAATCACAGGCAGCCATTCCACAACACGTCCAACCAATTCAATCCAATTTACAACGTAATATCCACTTGAATAAAACTATTTCCGTAAATCTTCTGTCTTCCCAGAATAAGCTACTCATGCGAAAATCGCCCGTGCACTTTCTTTCTACTTAGCCATGTCCTAGGAACGCGAATTAATAATTCGATACAAAATCACTAATATCGATAATAAAAATCGCCGCTACATTATGATGAGTTACTAAGAGTCACGAAAAGATCCCTAAATAAAACGCAACATATTAAAATACATGTTAATATTTTATCTAACTTATCCCGTCAAGAAACGAGAAATAAACGCAACTTGTATAAGACAAACTAAACGAGATAGGCTGATTAAAATCAAGACGGTCGACAGAAACAACGCATGTGGTCGGAAAATTCATGGGAAAAGATCACTTGGATGGCTTGACATAAAGAGATGGCAAAAACATACCACGAGAGCAAGACGTGTGTGAAGGTTCTGACAGGGCGTCTCAGCATACAGTCCAGGGGTGTATTTTGTGAACGCGGCGATGAAAATTGCAATTCACATTGAGTCAACATCTGGTGGCCCCGTTTCTAATGTTAATTATCTCCCTTATTCCAAATAGCTTCTTCAGAACTATAAGCCTCGTAAACCAAAAACTACTGTAAAATAGATGGTGGGGGGTAGGGTAACAAAAAAAATCTTAGTAAAACTGTACGAGTAAGGGAAGACTTGCATGAATTAATAATTGACATCCTGGCAATACATGACAGTAACATTTTAATTCCTTACGAAAGGATAACAGCCTCAAATGCCCCTAAAAATTTGACGTTCAGGCGACCGTGCATCGTGATAAATTCTTATAATAAAACCAACTAGATGCACTAATTTCTCAAATTTATTTTTGGAATAAAACTCTACATGTTTCGGACAGTTCCTCTGTCCATCGTCGGGAGTTTTTTACTGTACACACAGCAATGGTATATGTCATACATATTTGCTGACAGCTTGCGAGCAGGATCAGGACGGAACTCCATCCTGATCCTGCTCGCAAGCTGTCAGCAAACCTGTATGACATATACCATTGCTGTGTGTACAGTGAAAAATTCCCGATGATGGACAGAGGAACTGTCAGAAACATGTAGAGTTTTATTCCAAAAATAAATTTGAGAAATTATTGTATCTAGTTGGTTTTATTATAAGAAGCCCCCAAGAATATTACGGAAGGGCCAAGACGCAATTAATCCTGAATACATCGGTATCAACCCCGTTTAATAAATTCGATAATTTTTTTCGTGGTAGTCCAAACATTGTTGAAGATTAACAGAAAACACAAAAGGCATATGATTATGCAACATTTATAACTGCTGAAAGTAAGATCAAATTTGGCATAAACTGCGTGAGTATTTAATCGAAGTCCAGATAGCTTTGTATCATGCTAATGTAAAAGATCTAGATGGACGAATGAATGTAATAGATAGACGTATGTGTGGAAAGGAAACTGGCTCTATATAAATAAGAGCAAAATATGCAATTTAAAAAATAATCAGCAGGAAGAGGTTCAATCATTTATCAACAACCGCGGGGGCTGCAAACATGAATGCTTGAATTAATGCTTGAAGCATTCGGCAACCTGAAATACATGTTTAACAAAAAGTTCAACAAAAGGACTCGGAGTTCCAGAGCGCACCAATGACTCGCCCGTGGTCAGCCGGAGGTCACTGTACCGTACACGTTGAAACAGTCTCATTACCAGTCTAAGATAGGTTAATATTCACGCGAACGCGTAGTTCGATCCGGTGCAGGAAGGGACTTAAGTCGGTATTGGTGTCAGAACGACCGAAACATCCCGCCAATAATGAGGAAACGTGTCACAACGCTACCCACAAGAAGACGATCTTATTCTGTATCCGAGAAAAACGTCGTTCTTTCTGCATGAACGCGTTCTTTAAATGTACAGCTACTACCATCAGTAACTGCGCAACACATTTTCCAATCTGTGTCCTGCCACTTATCTGAATAAGGACTCCGACAACAGTCGTATCTCCAAAAAGGACAGGAAGATGTAACAGGTAATAACATCCGTCCCGCATAATCATTCAGCAAAGATCTTCCTAAGTTCGGGAATTTGCTGTGAAATTCTAATAAAAATACAAGGAAGTGTATGTGATAAATGGAAAGAAACTCGGTTTGAAAAACTCGGGGATAAATGCAGTTTTCTTCCTTCTGAGGAGCTGACAGTCTCTTTCCGAAAAATTGTGTCTCAGTTTCAGAAGGCATATAGTATTTATGTGTTTCTCTCGAATTAACACACAAACACAATAACACCATGAAAAAAAGTGAAATGCCAACTTGATGCAACTAGGTAATTTTATTGATGTATTCTTAGCTCGACATGTTTCGAGTACATACGCCTATCATCAGGAGCATTAGATGTTGAGTTGCAGCATACGGTTTACTGCACCGAGTTTGTGGATGGGTGGTGGTCTTGAGAGACGCTGCGTAGGTCGTGTTTACCCAACACGTCCAGCGTATAACAAAAAAATTAATTTACATCATTTCTGCACCAGATTTCTATACTCGCCATCCTATGACGATGACAGTGTTTCGATTTTACATCACAAAACTACACGGTTGGTCTTTTTAAATGATCTTGGGAGAAAATAATTTCACAAAAGAAACGCAACGATTACTGGAAGGCGGGCAGTATATAAAAACATCAAATTGGTAGCTGCGGGAGGTAATTTTCAGTTGAATGCACACACAAGGTACAAGTAGCAAGTACCCAGAGCACTCGTGCGTCCCACAGCCACGTGGCTGCACCACCTTTGCAGTACCTTCCATCCCATCAACTGCTTATAAATTAAATATCACAACCAGCCCCCCCCCCTCCTCCAAATGTGATCAGAATTCTAAATACGAAGGCACATGAACTACCGTACAACACATCACACATTACGTGATTCTGAAAGTGAACACAAACTTCAAGATTCTTATGGACACTTCAAGTTCATCACTCTCTTCACAATACCTCTTAGCTGAATTCATTCAGTCCATTTATATCACTCGTTTGCGACAAGAGTGTCACAACTCAAAATTTGGCATTTTTTAGTTATTGGTATATAAAGAAACGTTTACAGATGCACTTTTAACAGGTATAGTGTCATAACGCAGTTTGCAAAACTCGCCGCTGGAGAGCAGTTGTGTCGTCGTTGCAATCAAAGAAAAATAAAACACTTCAAAACCTTTACAATTTTCTCCTGAAAAATCACAAATTTTGAGTTGTGACACTCTTGTCGCAAATGAGCGATATGTTCCATATCTGCGCATGAAGAAATATTTACACGTATGTAGTAAACAATAAACGCAAAGTGACGAATTATGCAGTTTTTAAACAATCTCTCTTGTAGTACACATCTTTCTAGTCTAGCAGGGTGCGTAACAATAACATGCAACAAGGATACAATAACATCAGAACCTATTTTATTTTATATAATTTGTTTTTAACAACCTAAATTTCACCTGTTTTTACAACAATATAAACCAATATATTTCTATAGTAAAACCAACCAGATGCACCAATGTCTCAAATTTCTTTTATTTTAAAAAAACACTCTACATGTTTCGGACGGTCCTTCCGTCCATCAACAGGAGTTTAAGATTGTACATACAGCAAAAGACATTTGTCAAACAGATACTGCTCTCTGCTTGCTAGCGGCCGCTAGCAAGCAGACAGCAATATCTGTTTGACATACGTTTGTTGTTGTATGTACAGTCGTGAACTCCTGACGATGGACGGAAATACTGTCCGAAACATGTACAGTTATTCCAAAATAAAACAAATTTGAGACAATTGTGCAACTGGTTGGTTTACAATAGAAATGTATTACGATGCACGGCCCTATGAACATCAAATAAACCAATATCTTATGACCACAGGGAGCACTAGAGACAATCACTGTAACATCAAGTGGTTTTACTTATGCAATCTGTGTAATTGTTGTATATTACCAGTATTCCTGTAAAGCACCCTAACGAAGGTCGCAGAAGCGGCCGAAAAATGAAAGCGAAATTTAATATAAGATAAAGCATTTTTTTTTATCAATGTGCAAGTTACTGGTTTACTAAGTAAGTATAAATCATTCAGTCCACTTCATATATTCACATTCCATTCTCCTAAAACTGACTTAAATATCATATATTTAAAATTCAACAGCACGAGATTATGAGGGCCTCTGATGCACAACATTCATACTAAATTTCGTGCAAATCGGTCGAAAAGTTAAAGATGAACTGCAGCAATGACACGCACGCACACACACACACACAAGTAGCACACTGGTCTCACAAGATTACTTCCCTTCCTTAAGAAGAGAAAGTGAACTAAAAAGTGTACAAACAAACCATACATTAAGAGCGTTTGCATAATATGCACACACCAGTATCTACAAACACAGAAACATTTATAATAACGTGTAATTGGTATCCTGTAACTTTAAACTGCGTTCTAAGGTACCGTCACTTGAATCGTCATGACAGACACAGTGCTGGCCCCATTAACAAGTTACCGAATGACATGTAGCCTGAACAGACAGAGAAATCGATAAAATCGAGTAACAGAGATGAGAAAAATTCCAACTTTCAGCACAGAAACGCGCGTGCAATTCCTTTGAACGGGATATCACAAGCTTTCCTAACCGGTCCCACCAAAGGCATTCTTACAGAACATTCCGTACAAGGGGAACCCCAGCCACCTGAACTAAAGTTGCCAAACCCTTTTCCATTCGGCGATACAACAGTCGCACGCGTATAGCCCAAGCCAGAAGTGCACAAATTTTTAAAAAATTCAAATTTTAGGCGCAACAAGGGTGACATGAAGCAAGTTTCATGTTGAGGGCCTACATTTTTGTATGTTAGGAAAATAACTACAATGGTTATACCGAAAATATTTCGTGCCCCGTACAAAATTTGGTCACAGGGATTTTTGAACCCCTTTCCTCAGCGTGGTTCAGCACCTCATGATGACGGAGCACACCCAGTCTTGCTGTCACTCTACTACTACTACTACTACTACTACTACTAACTGCAATTGAGTTGTCACTCGGTAGCAGTAGTCCTTATACTAAGCAGTTGGGCCAGAACGAACTGTAGAAATTATCCATAAATGATAGACTTAGCCTTCCCACACAGGATGTTTCCCGAATTAAGCCTACTGTCCACACAATAAGGACATGAAGAATATTCCTCTGGGTGAAACTGTTGTATAAAATACTTTTAATTGATATGTGGTGTATTTTACTGACTTATTTTTGTATACCGCTATGCTGCCATACTTATGTTACACGCTGTACATTTCATGTTGAATTAGTGATTTAACTAAGCAAGCCAGACTGTGCACACGTCAAAGTGCACCTCATGACTGGGCACTGCGATGAGGCACGCTCACGAGCTTTTCAAAGTTCAGGAGTAAAGGACTTTGGGACTGTGATTGGCCCCCGGACCTCCCGTGACTTGTGCCTTACCAGGGAACGGCCAGGAGAAAATTCAAACACTTCTGCAGGAGACGTCGAGCAGACCTGACTACGCGGAGGTCGTCAAGGGCACGTTACCAGTCCCGAGTTCTTCGTTGATTTGTAATTAGACTACTCTCATATAATAAAACTCCCTCAAGTACGAATCCTGGGTAACGGAGTTAAGTTATTCCTCAGTCGAGGAGCACTCAACCGCCTAGTCCTGACCGAGTCCGAGCTTCGCTCCTGTCGAGAGCAACATCTGCGATACACTCTCGCCCGGGCCTAGACCAGTATACAACAAAACTTCCCTACCTTGAAGATGGAGGCAGAAGGTTCCTCCGAAATGTCGGTAAATATCAACCATACCACACGGCGTCACATCGCACAAGACAACATTCTTCAGTTACCACCGCAAAAGCTTCAATGATCAAATAAGTATTCTTACTCAACAAATGAACAATCGAACGAATTCAACGTTGAAAGCAAAGCTCCAATTCACTTTCACGGACTATCTTCTTTAAACAGAGTAATTACGAAGTTAGCATTATAAGAGCTGTACAGGAAATGCCTGTGTACACAACTCCAGCAAACCGGGTCATGAGGGTAAAAGTCAGTTTGGCCCTGTGCTTAATTAATTCTGTAATGGCCGGTGGTTACTTAATGTACCAAAAAGCTCTACATTATATCCATATAGTGCATTTACGTGTTCTGTACGGATCTCAGAACAAACAGTAATTGTTTCCTTATACAGCATTATCCGATTGGCTTTTATAATCGAGAAGCATTGTGTTTACTGCGCGGCAGGAGCTGAATCTAAATATAATTCACGCTAATCTCACTTCTTAAAAGGAAAAAGCGCCACACGCACATGTAGGGAGTACTGAAGGTAGAGCTTCACAGTATTAACTTTGAGACTAGGCGTGAGTCAGTTTAGTGCAACTATTACAAGTAACCGTAATGTCACAAGACGAAGTCAACCACATCTGGGGTGCAAAAGACGTCAATATCGAAATTTATACTAGTCAAAGTGAAATCTGAATTTCTCACGTCGGTGACAAAATTAAGGCCTTCTGGCGTTTTGTATCATATGATCAGTATACTCGAACCTCGGAAGGAGCAACGTATTTTCCTCTTCTCCAAAACGTTCAGACCGGCACTGGGGCCCACCCAGCTTCCCATTCAATGGGTACCGGGATTTTTTTCCGGGGGTAAAGCGACCAGGGCGTGATGTTGACCTCCATACAGCACCGCGGTTAAGAATGAGTGGAGCTATACAGCCATTCCCCTCCATGCCTTCATGTCGTGGACATGGACTTCGTCTTTTTATAAATTACTGTGGTTGCTAAACTCGTACCGACGTTTCGGAGAAATGCCATGCTCCAGAGGTAGCAGGTTCGTCTGAACCGTCAATAAGAAAGAATTTGTGTGTATTATACATACAGTCGAACACAATAATATGTGTAATACACAAAAATTCTTTGTTATTGAACCAACACAACGGGGATAACGCACCTCAAAATGGCGTCATATCCTAAAAGATAATAATACGCATTACTGCAGTTTTAAGTGTAGCAAGCACTGATCTACGACTCGTATGTTTCAATTTTGTTCACAGTAATTAATCTAACTGCAAATACCTTAAACCTGTAAATCAATGCACGTGTAAGTTACATGCCTTTTTAACTCTGACGTAGTATCCACTTCCCATTCATAGAGGTTTTTTTCGTGTCGATCATTAACTGAATGTGGAATGGAACATGTCAATACACAGCTAACAGTGCGTACGACAAAGCTTTCGTATATTTCCATTGTGATCTCCTTGTCAGCCCTAGGGACCGGAGAGTTTTCAGGCTCACTCCCTCCCCCCCCCCCACAACTGACTCTCTCACTCACTACAACCAGCTGTAAAATAAATAATAAAAAATCCTACAGCACCAAAGCATTTGGTTCCTATGATGAATGGTTTGGTAGCACTTCTTGATTCTGGTATTGGGGGTGGCCGCATAAGAAAAGAAGACAGGGTGGCATGGAGTGGAGTGGTGGGCTGGGGTGAGACACGGTCATTTTGAGTTATAGCCAACCCACCCTTACTACTCGCCTGCTACCCTTTTGCCTTCTGATTTACACCATAAATCATACGACCCTTCCTCCAGTTCAACCCCACCCCATGCCCTGGACACCCTATATTTTCAGTAAGGCTGGTATCTAGAGCATTTTTCCACCAATTCCCTCAACGCTTTGATTTTATATTTTAGTCTTTTTATCGCTGATATTTAGTGTGCTTCTGACATATGACATTTTCGATTTTCTACTCGCAACGTATTTCATTCTTGTAAAATACTGGCATTCAAGAATATAAAGTGAATTCAGTTAATGCAGTAAAATGCTTGGACTCGTAGCTTAAGGTGGAAAAGTGAACGATTAGGCAAGATATGAGGTTCTCACAGTCACGTTGCTGAAGATTCAACCTTCTGGGACGTCAGGTATATTTAACCGTCACCATGGCCTACCATTCAAGAAGACTTGAATTTTCAAAACTTTAAATTCCTCACTCCGTGCCGAGTCGCGCACAGGGTCTCAACTTAGAAGACATGATGTGATAACGTGCAGCCTGCAAAGGGCCATCGCGTACCGTAGGGGGCGGTGATAGACGAGTATAGAGCAATGGTGGAATGATTACTAGCAGGGGAAGGCCGAGTAAAGTGGCAGGAAAACCTGTTCCACAGTCACTCGAACAAAATTATCACGTGAAGTCACCCGGGGAACGAACCAGGCACTCAGCTGTGAGAGGCCATAATCTAACCGTCTTGCTATTTAACCAAAATCGTAAGATCTGCTCGAATGTTTTGACGTCCTTTACATCACAGACTCCTACACGTCACACATCTCATATAACAGAAGTGGAAACAACAATCCGTACCGGTACATACAGTCAACTATACATCCGCGATTCAGAATAGCTTTTATTCGCCAGACCCAGCTCAGTAGGTTTCTCCCTTCCTTTCACACCCGAGACCGGAAACAGATCGGATTCCCAAAAAGTTGTGTTCTATTCTGTACAAAGGACAAGGAGCAAAGTTCAACAGTCCAAGTATAACAAACCATGGTCGGAATCCTTCAGAACTGGTTAATTTGCATTAAATCCATGCGTTTAGACGCGTACACCATATTTCCCTACTATTCATTTTAATGCCATTCTCCCGTCTACGACGGAGGTTAATGGCGCAATAACCGAACTGAGCACAGTCCAAGTCGAACCGACTTAAGATGAAGTAAAGACAAGGCCAGCTGGTTTGCAGAGAATTCCTGTACATGTCGCACTATATCGGACGAGTTTCGGGAAGTCTTTCTGAGACATATCGAATTCTGCTAAGGTGCGTCCATACTACTAACGCTCGCGCTCGTGTTGCTCGCAGTCACCGTTCCCGTGTACAGACTGCTCGTTCAGAGAGTGCCGTGAAACATCCGAACTGCAGTGTGCTTTGGCGAGCCTCTTTCTGAAGTACAGCCTCTGAGCTGAAACACTCGAACCCAGGGTTCCGGTGCATCACCGCAAGGGCTAGGGCTCTTGACAGCGTCCACATTTACGGAGACACGTACGTCGGAGCGTGTGCCCGAGCCCAGACGGTAGTGTGGCCGCATCATAGGGTGTACTTACACAAACCTAAATAGTATAGCCTATTATACACCTAGTCTATATGGTACAGCCTATTGCTCCTAGGCTACCAAACTGTACAGCATGCTACTGCACTGAATACTGTAGGCAACTGTAACACAATGGTTAGTACTATAATATTATAGTGGGCCGGGATAGCTCAGTCGGTATAGCGACTCGCTACGGACTGGACGGTCTGGGGATCGAATCCCGGTGGGGGGCGAGATTTTCCGCACCCTTCCAGATCGACCCTGGTGCCCACACAGCCTCCTATACAATGGTTACCGGGTCTTTCACGGGGGTTAAGCGGCGGGGGTGTGGCGTTGACCACCCACCCCCATCTAGCGCCGAGGTTAAGAAAAGAGTAGAGCTATATATCTACTCTCCCTCTGGGCCTTCGTAGCCTGTTTTAGGGTGAATCATATTTTAATGTTACAATATTATGGGACCACCGTCGTATATGCGGTCCGTGGTTGACCGAAACGTCGTTATGAGGCGTATGACTGTACTCTGCAGTACATTAAGTGTACAGAATACAGGCATTTTAAAGAAAGACGACATAACCTCACCCCAAAACGTGATGTTGCTGTATGTCGTTAAAACAAGTAACAAATTTAGACGTGTTCCTGCAGCAGCGTATCACAGCCACAGAAACCGTCCGTAGTAACAAACCTACACTAGCACATTTCATCACACGTTTCTCATTCTTCGTCTTCTCACTCCGTGGAATAATTTAAGGTATTTTGTGAGAACAAAAGGCACAAAGGGGATGTGACTTAAGAGCAGAACAGCAGAGATTTTCACATTTCGTAATACTCGAGGTGGCAACTGGCCACAGAAGTGCTATAAATCATATCGCGGGCCGACAAAAACCCACGCAAACCACCACATACAAGGCCTATCAGAGCATAAATGGTATAACGTCACATCTCTACAACTACTGGGACTGCAGCTGGTTCATAAGTCTGATTTAAACATTGGGAAGTAAATTCCTGCGGGCTACACACTTTTTTTTCTTCCAAATGCACTATCTACAATTTTATTTACCTTCGCTGGCTTTGACAATCAGTTACTGCAAATACAGATATATTAACACATACAAAAATTCACTGTTTTATAACTAAACTTTTTTTAAAATATTACAAGCATATAGTAAATCATTATGTTCTCCGCATTTCGACAAATATTCACGACATAAAAACACGTTAAATTGAAACTTTATATGGTCTATACACGGAGTTGCAAAAGGCAACTGACACTTGACACATAACATGTTGCCTCTACCGTCAAGTGACTTTTGCGTCACTGTATAATTTATGTAATGACGTCACTTTATGCAAAAAAAAAAAAAAAAAAAAAAAAAAAATTTAAAAAACCCAAAATTAATTTTTAAATAAACTATTTGTTATAAATTTGCTGATTCTTCCGTCTACTTTAGTTTACGGCCCCGCGTGCATTTTCCGACCCCGCTCC
>Ga0131853_10006655_pt1 | contig 20863 bp, 21 predicted proteins | sample TergutLab28metaG_FD_92764 | JGI IMG/M metagenome (GOLD analysis project Ga0131853, IMG submission 92764) | Labiotermes labralis P1 segment gut microbial communities from Petit-Saut dam, French Guiana - Lab288 P1 (version 2) (version 2) | ecosystem: Host-associated > Arthropoda: Insects >...
AAAATCGGCGGCGGAATCCGCAATGGCAAGAAGTTCAAGGCCGTACAAACAGGTGGCCCCTCCGGCGGTCTTATCTCCGGCGATGATATCAACATCGAAGTCACCTTTGAAAATCTGCAAGCCGTAGGTTCCATGATGGGCTCCGGCGGTATGATTGTAATGGATGAAGACGACTGTATGGTCAATATCGCCAAATTCTACTTGGATTTCACAATGGAAGAATCCTGTGGCAAGTGTACTCCTTGTCGGATAGGCACTACTAGAATGTATGAAATCTTAGACCGCATCACCAAAGGGCAAGGCAAAGAAGACGACATCAAAGAGCTCAAAGCCCTAGGCGAAACTATCAAGGAAACATCCCTCTGTGGTCTGGGCAAATCAGCCCCCAACCCGATTCTTTCAACTATTGATATCTTCATAGACGAATACGAAGCCCATATCCGCGACAAAAAATGCCCAGCCGGTGCATGTAAGGATCTTGTGCAATATGTAATCGTCCCAGAGAAATGCATAGGCTGTACCATCTGCGCCAGAGTCTGCCCGGTCAACTGTATCCATACAACCGACCAGGTAGTAGGACGCAACAAGCAATTACACGTAATCGACCAAGCCGAATGTATAAAATGCGGCGCGTGTTTACCAAAATGCCCAACCAAGGCAATTATTACAGAATAGGAGGCCGCTATGATTAATATAATCCTGAACAACATGAAGCTACAAGTAGAGCCAGGCACCACAATTTTAGAGGCGGCCAGGGCAAATGGCGTTAATATCCCAACGCTCTGCCATATGGATATGGCCAGCATAAAAATGGTCAATAAAGTAGGCACCTGCCGAGTCTGCATGGTAGAAGTATCAGGACGCTACGACCTAATGCCAGCCTGCGCAGTGGAAGTATACGAGGGAATGGTGATAAGCACCAACACCCCAAGAGCCATCCGTGCCCGCCGCACCATGGTAGAGCTATTCCTTTCAAACCATCCAAAAGACTGCCTAGTCTGCGAGCGTAACAAAAACTGCGAACTCCAGACCCTAGCTGCTGACCTCAACATCCGAGACAACAGATACGACGGCAAAATGGTTCATCACGAAAAGGATGTCTCCAGCAATTCTTTAATCCGCGACGCAGAAAAATGCGTACTATGCCGCCGATGCGAAACCATGTGCAACCAAGTCCAAACCGTAGGCGTATATTCAGCAGTACAGCGTGGTTTCAAAACCACAATAGGCACAGCCTTCGACAATCCCATGACAGAGACAAGCTGTACCTTCTGCGGGCAATGCGTGTCCGTCTGCCCAACAGGCGCGTTGACACAAACCAGCAATGTCGATGAAGTATGGGATGTTATAAATGACACCGAAAAATTCGTAATCGTCCAAGCGGCCCCGGCAATCCGGGTAGCATTAGGCGAAGAATTTGGGCTACCGGTAGGCACCCGCGTAACCGGAAAAATGGTAGCAGGTCTACGCCGCATAGGCTTCGATAAAGTCTACGACACAGTTTTCGGTGCGGATTTATGCATCATGGAAGAAGCCACGGAGCTACTAGATCGTATCAAAAATGACGGAACCCTACCAATGTTAACAAGCTGCTGCCCAGCCTGGGTAAAATTCATCGAGCATCAATTCCCCGAGCTGCTGGATGTTCCTTCAACCTGCAAATCCCCCCATCAAATGTTCGGCGTAATCGCTAAAACCTATCTAGCGCAAAAACTAGGCATCGACCCTGCAAACATGGTAGTTGTAAGCATAATGCCCTGCCTTGCGAAAAAATTCGAAGCTGCAAGGGATGAGTTGTCCTACGGCGACCATTTGGATGTAGACTATGTGCTAACAACAAGGGAACTTGCGGCAATGCTACGTGAAGCCGGAGTAAACTTTAATGCCTTACCAGACGAGGGCTTCGACAAGATAATGGGCGAAACCACAGGCGCAGGAGTAATCTTCGGCACAACAGGTGGTGTAATTGAAGCCGCAGTAAGAACCGTATCAAGCTGGCTAGGCGGAGACGCAGGCAAAATAGAATACGAAGAACTACGCGGAGTAGAAGGCATAAGAGAAGCCACAATCCAAGTAGGCGACACAGCCCTTAAAATAGGCATAGCCAATGGTCTAGGCAATGCAAGAACGCTGCTAGAAAACATCCGCGACGGCAAATCCGAATACCACGCAATAGAAATAATGGGCTGCCCCGGAGGATGTGTAGCAGGCGGCGGTCAGCCATTCTATGGCAATGACCGCGATGTAATAGCAAAAAGAGCCGAAGGCTTATACGGTGAAGACCGCGACAAAACCCTACGCCGCTCTCATGAGAATGCTGAAATCAAAGCACTCTACGCTGAGTTCCTAGGCGAGCCAGGTGGGCATAAAGCTCATGAGCTTTTGCATACGACTTATGTTAAAAGACCTCGGTTGTAATAAGTATTGAAGTTATTTAGTAGTATAAATCATTAAAGCCCCTATGGTGATTGAATAATCACTATAGGGGTTTTGAATTTTCATATAGAAAATAATACAGTATTGCATAATAATGTTAATTATGTAATACTGTACCGTAACAAAGCGAGTGTGATTATATCGTATTATAGGATATGTTTATGCTACATACTAGCATTTCTAAAATTATATTGATTTTGTATGAGAGGACATTTACTAATGATAGAAGATGAAAATGGCAAAGATGCTACAAGTTATTTGACGTATATTCAAACGAAATTGGATGAAGATAAAGCTTTAGCAAAAAAAGAAGGCGAGACACATCGCCGTTATAGAAATGCAAGCATAATAGCCACATTATTTGCCGGAGTACTTATTGCTTCACTTTTTATTTTTGACATGGATCCTTATGTCAGAGAAATGGCTTTGCTTCTATTCTTTGCTATGTTAGCTGGATGTTTATTAGCACTTGTAATTAATTTTTTATACAAAAAACCAACAGCTCAAGAAAAATATGATATTGCTATGCTTGAAGATGAAGTTGAGTTACATAAACTAAGAAGTGAAGATGAAAAATTTGTTGCGGAAAAGCAATTTAGAAATCATCAAAAAGAGCTTAAGAGGTATTATGATTTGAATATTTCTCAAATTAAGTTTTTAAGTGGGTTGGGAATTGTACTCATTGTAATTGGAGTTGCAATTGTCATCAGCACTATTGTTGTGTATGGTTTGACTAACTTGTCAGAAACACCAATCGCTGTTGATACACACGATTTAGTTTATGTTGTGAGTATTTCCTGTGGGATACTCTTAAATTTTATTGGTGCTTTTTTCATTAAAATGTATTCGCAAAATATGGAAGTGGCTATTTCACTACATTCAAAACTAGCTGGGAGTAATGATTTGTTGCTTGTAAACCTTATTGTCTCAAAAATTACAGATAATATTTTAAGGGAGTCTTCATTGGCTGAGATATCGAAAATCATTGCTGCAAGTGGCAATGATAAAACCTGATAATTTTATACAAGCTTACGCTGCATATATAACCTCACCAGTCTGAACAACATGCTCCACAAACCCACTCCTATCATTCCGCTCATCAATAAGATGCGGTTCTATGTCTATGCTTACTCCCCGCCGCAGACGAAACAAGAGACTTGAAGTCTTTAACCAATCCCCCTCAAAACCATCTAATATAACAGCGATGTCTATGTCACTGGATTCATTAAGAGTGCCGTTTACATATGAACCGAAAAGGATTATGGATTTGGGATCGAGAACTTTTTCCACTTCGCTTGCATATTGAATAGCTATCTACCTAACAGTTGCTTTATCCAGCATATAAACTCCCCATATTTTTCAAAATATATGACTAATTTGCGTTTGGCACCCCCAAATATTCCTTAAGCCCATTCTGTAAAATCTGCGAAAAGTTAACCTGTCTTCGCTCCCCTTCTTCTTTAAGCCACAACGGAATAGTAGCATTGATTTTGACCGATTTGCCTTCAAAGTAATTCCTGTAAAAACGTGTATCGCATGTTACCAGTGTCACAAGATTGTCATCGCATATGGCAATATCACTGATTTTTGATGATTCAGGTATCGGTGTGCCTTGTTTTTCTAACTCATACAACATCAAGCATAATGCATCGCTGGCATTCTCAATCCCCTCTGTTATATCATCGGATTGTGTGTAGCAGCCCTCCACATCTGGAAAATATATTGAATATCCGCCTTCTTGCTCTTTTTCAAAAACGGCTGGGTAAGTATACTTCGCCATAATATCACCTCTTATTTTATGCATGCATCTTTCAATATTCTGCTCAAAGTTCCCTTTTTAGTATCCTGTGTATCATGTCTTCCGACCTGAAATATTTTGTTGGTTTTAGGGCTATACCAATTCTCATGCCTTGAGCCTTCCGATTGTTTGTAGCAACCATTCTTCCTTAGAAGCTTTTTTAGTTCGGAATACTTCATTTATGACTCCCCTTTAGTGTAGCCCTAGATCAGCATCATACTCCTTTTTATGCTCCTTAGCAAACCATTATCGAATAGGTTGTGTAATGAAACTCTGCACATAGGTATGGTAGCAGAATGAAATTTGATGTATAATTAATTTTAGGAATAGCTCCTGACTTCGAATATGGGGGTATGCGCCATCAAGACTTTTTTTGCAACGCTTAGGAAAAACCACATCCCATTTGTGGGATTTTTTCTGTTCTACATAGCATCATCGTTGATTATACCTGTCACCTACATAATTGCACAGACTATTACGGGTGAGATGGGGCAGGCCGCCTATGCATTTGATACAGTAGCTATTGTTAGATTTTTGTTTTTACTGACCGCTGTAATTGGCGTTAGAGCTGTTTTCTCAGCTTTGGATGCATTGCTTTCAGGGAGATTTGTAGGAAAAGTAGGATATAACTTCCGTGTTAATTTTGCTAAATTTTTTCTGCGCCAGCCGTTTGCCAAGTTCGAAAAAACCAACAGCGGTCAAAGCCTATCTGTTTTCACAAATGATTTGCCGGAAGCTGTTGAGCATGTTCGCTACGCAGTGGTGTGGATGATTTATAATCTCACACTTTTTTTGGTCATTCTTGCCTATATGTTCTACTTTAATTGGCTATACACGCTCATATTTGTCATCTCCATCCCTGTATTTGCACTGGTGCAGATAGCCATTTCTGTACCTATTCAAAAGATTTCACGAAAAGTTAATGAGGCGCGTGACGGCTTTAATGTAGCTATTAATGATTCCTTGCAAAACATAGCAACTGTCATATCATACAACCTCGAGGATGAAATGGAAAACCGCTATATATCTGCGTATAAAAAGTTTTCTATTGCATCAATGCTTAGGGTTCGTCTATATTCCACCCTTGTTTTGGCAGGTATGATATTTTCAGCATTACCTCTGATATTTCTGTTCATTGCATCAGGTCTTGCGGTGGTCAATGGAACCATGCTAATTTCGGAATACATTGTTTATACGAGCATTGGCATAATGGCAGCACGTGTGCTAATGAGTTTGGCTGAAGCCATAGGCGGAATAGGTGCAGGAAGGGCAGGAACCCTGCGATTAAACGAGACTACCACAGGCGAAGCTGAAAATATCGGAGATAATCAAAGCCTTGCTATAAGCGGAAAGACGGCTGTTGAATTCGAAAATATAACCTTCTCCTATGCAGTCGATGCACCTGATGTACTGCACAATGTTTCCATTGAAATATCACAATATGCAAAGGTAGCTATTGTGGGTGGCTCAGGTTCCGGCAAATCCACGATTCTCAAGTTACTGCTGGGGCTGTATGAACCTAACAGCGGCAAGATAAGTGTTTTAGGCAATGACATAGCTAAAATCGGTAAATATGCCCTGCGAGATTCCATTGCTTATGTACCGCAGGATTCCTTTTTATTTCCCGTGTCTGTTTGCGAAAATATCACTGGCAAGAATGTTCTTACATCACAAGAGCAAGACAAACTTGAAAAGGTTTGCCAAGACGCGGGAATATTGGATTTTATCAACAGCTTGCCAAGCAAATTTGATAGTATCCTCTCAGAATCTTCCGAGAATATATCAGGCGGTCAGCGACAGCGCGTAGCAATGGCAAGGGCTTTTTATAAGGATGCTCCAATAATCCTCTTTGACGAAGCCACATCCTCTCTTGACCCAATAACCGAAGATGAAATATTGAAAAGCCTTGAAAATGCGACAAAGGATAAAACAGTAATCATGGTAGCGCATCGCGTAGCAGCAAGGGCTTTTTGCAATACGGTCATAACAATGGAAGGGGGACGGATTGTATGACATACTTTAAGAAGATGTTTGGCTTTATGCGTCCATACATAGCCCTCTATTGTATAGGAATATTCTTGTCCAATTCACAGGGCTTTGTTTTTAGTTTTGTGATCGGTCTTATTGGCAGCAATGTAATGGCAGGTGCAATAGCGGGAAGCGCAAGAGAAATTGTAACGGGCACTTTGATTTCAATGGGTACTTTTATGGGGCTTTTGTCTTTTGTCGGTCTAGGAAGGTATCTCTATCACCGAGCGAGATACTTTGCTCAGAGAGACCTAAAACAAAGACTGTTCCGCTGTTTTATGCAAAGGGGCTTGGAATCAAGTCAAGCAAGCCATAGCGGTGAAGGAATAGCCGCGATAAATACAGATGCCGATGCCGCATCGGAAATTTTTAGGAGTGCACTATCTTCATTGCTAAGCCCTATTATAACAGGGGTTCTCTCTTCGATTACGCTCTTTATTATTGACTGGCGCATGGGGCTTGCCGCAATAGGTCTTGGGTTCTTTGCATATTTTGCGCAAAGCCGTTTTGTAAAGCCCATAGCAAAAATCGGCAAAGAAAGACTCGAAGCAAACGCCGGCGCGGTAAAAGAAATGAGCAATATTTTTCAAGGGGCTATATCAATCCGGGCATTCAATATGCAGGAAAAGACCCTGGATTCCGCAAGCGGCCGGATGAATGCAATAAAAATGCTGGATTTTCGTCAGGCTTTCATTGCTATGGGGCAAAGTCTTTTCACTACCGTACAAGGTTGGCTTGCTTTGGTAACTACATTTGGTTTTGGCGGTTGGCTAGTGGCGACAGGGCAATTGGATTTTTCTGTTTTGCTCCTTGTATTACCGCTGTTTGAAGGAATTTCTAGCCAAATGGGAAATATCGGCGAAGCGGTCGCAGAAATGCAACCTCCGCTGGAAGCCGCAAAAAGGATTTTTGCTATTATTGATAACGCCCCCGTTTCACAGGATAAAGGGCATTTGGATTTTGATGGTTCTGCTTTGCATATTAGAGACTTAAACTTCAAATACCAAAATGCCGAACAAAATACGCTGCATGATATAAACTTAGATATTAGCGTCGGTGAAATGGTTGCTTTTGTTGGTGCATCCGGTTCCGGAAAGTCAACCATTCTTAGAATACTGGTTGGCTTTTACGAACGCGAGCAATTGGGGCTAACCTTGGGTGGTACTTCGTCCGATGCTGTGAGCATTGCCGCATGGAGAAAGAATTTCGCCTATGTAGATCAAAGTTGTAAGCTATTTGATATGACCATCAAGGAAAATATCGCTATTGGTCGCAAAGATAATGTTGATGATACAGACATAATCACCGCCGCAAAACAAGCTTTTGCCCATGACTTTATAGAGCAGCTTGAACAAAAATATGATTCGCCCTGCGGTGAAAAGGGCAGCACTCTTTCAGGCGGTCAAAAACAGCGTATCGCCATTGCTCGCGCATTAATAAAAGGCTCGCCAATTTTAGTTTTTGACGAAGCCACGTCAGCCCTCGACGGCGACAGCGAAAAGTACGTCATGGACACAATACAATCCCTGCGGAGCAACCATACAATTTTAATCACAACCCACAACCTAACGACAATCACAACCGTTGATAAAATCGTCGTGATGGATAAGGGCAGAATCGCAGAAGTTGGTAAGCATGATGAACTTATGGCGAAGAAAGGTATATACTATAATCTCTATACCATCAATGCCGAAGATTAAGCATAAATCGTAAAAAAACCGCCACCAAGGGTAATGTCTCTCGGTTGCGGTTTTTCATATAATAGAATATTTATTTAGCACAAACAACCTATCTCAAAAGCTTCCTGCAAAACAACCGAACCCTTAATCGCGCCGGCATCCCAGACTCCGCCGCCATAAATGATTCCCTTCTCCTGTGAACCAGGCAAGCTCAATGTAAAACCTCGCAATCCTGTTAATGTTCGTTCCAGCCCGTAAGTACCTTCGTCAGCGGCAGTGACTATAAAATAAATTTCTTTGCTTGCCAACTTTTGATATATAGGTGCGCAGCGGTCGATGAAAGTTTTAAGCTGTGCAGTCATGTCATTAAAATATACCGGCGTGGCGAAAACATATACATCATTCAGTTTTAGTTTTTCAATTAATGTTTTCATATCATCGTCATGGGGACATGCTCGGCTTTCAAAACATTCGCAGCATCCTATGCAATATTCAATTTTTTTATCCGAAATAATAATTTTTTCAACCTGATGCCCAGATGACGCAGCTCCATCCATAAACCGATCACAAATTAAATCGGTGTTGCCTGCTTTTCGCGGGCTTCCGGAAATAATTAATATTTTTTTCTTCATGATGACCTCCTTAGGCATGATCGTGAATTGATAAAAAGGGCTGTCTCGCTAAGCAAAAACCATGAATATATATGCACTAATCTTGTCATTGCGAGCAAAACGAAGCAATCCAGAGGTTTTGATTTACTGGATTGCTTCGTCGCTACGCTCCTCGCAATGACAAAGACTTGCATTATTATTCATAAAAATGCTTAACGCGACAGCCCATTTTATATGCTTAACTATCGAAGGGATTAGTTGAGATGATTAAACAGCCTCAACATAGTCACGATTGACTGCTCACGGGTAAATGTCCCTGCTGGATTGAATCTGTTGCCTCCTACGCCTTCCATAATCCCGGCAGCTTGTGTTTGCCCAGCTTGTTCTCTTGCCCATGAAGCGATTTCTGAATTATCGGCGAAGGCTGGGGTTGCAGCTGGTAAGGGTTGATTAAGTGCTTCTGCCAAACGCACGATTATTACCGCAGCCTGTTGACGATTAAACTGCATGTTGGGAGAGAAATTATTACCGCCTGTGCCGGTGATAATGCCCAAGTATGCTGCTTTTTCTACATTAACGTCAGTAGTGTCGTTGAAATTGACTCTACCTGTGATTTCGGTGCCGGCGATGGTTTCGTACAGCAGGACGGCTATGGCGGTGAATTCGGCACGGGTTATGTTGTTGCGGTAGTTATTTTGCAAAGCCTGTGGAACGATACCAAGTGCAACTGCCTCGGTTATACTGTCCCGTGCCCAAGAGCTGGCGGTATTCAGGTTGGGGGCAGGGGCAGGAGGTGTATCTTCTTCTGCCGGGTGCAGATGCCATGCGAACCAAAAATTCACAACATTGTCTTCCACTGCATCGCGCAATGTCGTAGTAACTTTTTCACTATCGAATGCAAACCCATCTGCTTGAACGAGCCTAAGTTCTATTACCGGCTCGACATAACGAGGTAAAGGTATTTCAATATTCATTGTAAACCTTTCCTGTGTGATTGTGCTATGCAAATCACCATTTACATAGACATTGACTTCCGCTCCTATAATGGAGTCACCCATTTGTACATATACTCCGTCCCAATCCTCAGCTAAATAATATTCCCGTACTCGAATGCTGCCAACCAACCATTGGAGGTCAGCCCCACCAAGTGGCAAATCTGGGTCAATTGGCTCAAGTATAAATCGCGCTCCTATACCAAAAGCAACAACATCATAGCTCTCTTTGGCATAAATGTTTTCTAGCTCCACAGGTATCCGGTCGGTATCAAATTCAAATCCCTCGGCCTGCACAATCTGGAGCTCAATTACCGGCGGGTTTTCACGCGATACATAAATGTCCCACAGGGATATAGTTCCGCGCCTGTTGGTTACAGCGGTTTCATACAGCTCGCCACCAATGAATATATTTATTTCAACTCCTGGGATACCAATCCGATCAGGGTTTGTTGCAAATGGTCTCCAATCCCGACCTCCTCTGTAATCGATAACATCAATTCTGATTGATGTACTCAACTCATCGGCTTCCTCTTCCTGCGCAAACACCAGTATAGAAAACACCAGCATTAATGCGAGCAAAGAAACCATACTCAACAACAGTCTTGTCCTTTTCATAACCCAGCTCCTTTCAAGCCATATGATAGTTGTTTTGCAAGTTTTCCTGAGGGAAATCTAGCATATCGTAACGGATTAAGCAACATGTGAATCAACTAAATTTGCGTTTTTTCGTTAATTTTCAACATATGTATCATTGCTGCACTCCAATGAAGCTGCTATCCTTGAGCCAAGAAGTACTTCTAATCTTGATTGAAAGGAGCATTTTATGTTTAGCCAAATTGCTTTTGGTGAAAAGTTAAAAAAATATCGCAAAGCAAGAAACTATACTCAAACAGAGCTCGCCATGAGGATTGGGGTTTCTGCGCAAGCGGTTTCCAAATGGGAAAAAGGCGATTGTTTGCCCGATGTGTATAATCTCAAAATGCTTGCAAAACTTTATCACATTTCAATGGATTTTTTGATGGATATTGAAGACGAAAATGAGACTTCAAAGCGAGGAAATATAATGGCCATTTCAACTACGACCATACAGAAATTTGTACATGATCAGCTATTCACAATCCCGGAACTAGGGGAGCACACAAACGATTTGAGTGTATACCTTACGGGAAGCAGAGATGCAGGTGTGTTTAGTGATAAGCAGAATGTCGACTTTGAAATCATTTGCACGCAATCGATTTTTGATGAAATTCAAAAGAACTTGCTCGCAAGCGGAAAGACAGATTCATTGCTTGCCTCATTTTACGACTTCGAAAATGCCGGATATGAAGAATATTTTGAATGTACAACATTGCCGCATTTTTCGGTATCGCCTTATGAAAGGATACTTGAAAAATTACAGCGATATGATGAAGTCCAAATGTGGATGTGGAAAAAGGCAAGGCTGATAGTCGACAATGGCATGACAATACATGAAGAACTGTTTTCGTTTCCGCAAGATGTGCTGATTGAAAGGCTTAAAAAATATTATATGGAGTTTAACCTCAGCATTATAGATGCATACCCATCTATTGATGATTCCGACGAAATGAAGCATATCGCGGCATATTCGATTTATAATGCCTTGATAAATTTATATCGCTTTTGCTTTTTAGCTGAAAAACAGCCCTTTCCATTTACAGACAGTTTAGTGATTCATGTCAAGGGCACGAAAATGTATGCCGCATGTGAAAGTATTTTTAACGAAATATATAGCTTACTAGGCAATCTGAACGGAAAAGATGCTTGGGAAAGGCTAGAAAAATGTAGAGGTATGCTTTGCTATGACAATATATATCCATCATCGAGGAAAATATCAGAGTATATGGATAATGCGTTGTTAGATGCAGGATGCGAAAAAGAATGGGTTGACGCAGGGTATAATAATATAGCTGACTATATTTTATCTGCGTAGTGCATAAATCGAAATTGATTCACCACATTTGCCATTGAGTTCCATATCTATGATTGAGTCTATCACAAAGCCGGCTTCGGTTAGCTCGCTAACATAGCCGGTTTTTGTTTTTGATCGTCCTGGGACACAAGGAAGCTGAACTTGAACTGCAATGCCATCTTTTTTAAAGTTCATATCTCGCGAAGTGGTATAATCATGCCCTGATACTGTCAACCATTCATCATATGATTCAATGAAATTATCATTGGCATTTTCCTCGCACTGTTCTCTAAAAAAGAGCATCGGAGCATCGTTTTTTAAGCATGAAAAGGCATTTTTCAAATATGCTTTTCTGTCGGGGTCGGAAACCAACATATGAAAGCCCATTACATCCAAGGCGGCATCATATATCCCATCAATTTTGCCGGTTACTACGTTTAAGGCTGTGACTTTTGCGTCAGGATAGTTTTTCAAACTATTCTTTGCTTTATGTGTTGCTGTAGGCGAAATATCTATGCCGTGATATATGCATCCAATCTTTGAAAGAATAACGCCAGCCGCGCCTTCACCACAGAAGAACTCAATAATCCGTTTACCCTTTAGATTATGGCGTTCTACCCATGCTGTTAGTACATCGGCTAGTTCATCATCATCGGGTGTATGTCCCCAATAATCCGCACCTGCTGCATATGCTTTTTGGTATCGATGTTCATATAACAGATGATAATCGCTCATTCAATAGCCTCCTTAGGGCATTTATTCCCTCGCAAACAAAGCAATTATATCTTCTTATGTAAGAAATGGAAATCCCCTACCCCTCAACATACAGCAAAACCCCAACAGAAAACATATCGTCGTTGTGGTCAATATCCATGTAACCGTTGTATTTTTCTAAAGCCTTGCGGATACTCTTTATGCCGTAGCCGTGGTTGCTTCCCTCTTTGCGTGTAGTGATTACCTTTTCTGCTCCGTTCCTTCCTTTTACATAATTAACTTCGCCGTCAAAACTGTTTTCAATCTGGATAAAAAGGCTCTTTTTACTGTATTCAATATCCAATTTAATTATTTTGTCCTCAACCTTTGCTACCGCGTCAATGGCGTTGTCCAATAGATTGCCAAGTATAGTCACAACGTCGGCAACTTCGATATTTAGGTTGGGGGGGATTAATAAGCGTATTTCCAGTTTGATGTTCTCTTGTTTTGTGTCGTTTAGTTTGAAGTTGATTATGCTGTCAAAAACTACGTTTTTTGTATTGCTGTAAACTTCCTTTTGTTCTATGTCGCCTAGCAAGCCATTAAGATAACTCGTTGCTTCACCTACTTTATTGTTTGACGTAAAATCCATTATAGTTGCTAAATGAAACTTCATGTCGTGGCGTATGGTTTTAATGTTTTCTACAGACTCATGCATTAGTTGGAATTGGGAAAAGTAATATTTTCGTTCCTGAGTGTACAACGCATTTTGCAATCTCTCCTCAAATGCTGAAGCAAGGGAATTGTATAGGTATGGGATAACAGCAGCAATGCCTAGCATGGCTAATGTGAAAATGTGACCATATGATAAATTCCAAAATACAAATGCTGTAGAAATTGTTCCCCTATGGTCAAGCATATATATCAGCATTGCGACTACTATCAGTAATGACAGTGCCCAGAAGCTTCTAAAATAGGTATTGCTCTTCTTAATATATTTAAATCGTTTAAGCCATATTGCCGTCATGTAAAGCAACATTGATGTAATTATATGGATAATTGTGTCTGGGTTTACATGCGCAAATGGATTGATGACCACAATGCTGTGCGCAACGCTACGGATTGCTGTGTGTGTAAAAAGACAGTAAAACGCAACGAACAATGCTTTCATAACAGGTGTTTTATAACATAAAGAAATAGCAAATAGCATTGGAACAGTGATAAACGAATAAAGGGGATATAATTCTCCATACCAGAATATATTCTGTATATTCAATAAAACAAAGAAAACGACATACAGGGATATAATAATGATAGAAGACACTCTTTTATCTTCGAAAAATGCCCTCAGCAATTTCCCATATGCAAACATTAAAATAACGCTGCTAACAAAAAAAGCAATAGCATCTACAACCATTTTATATCCTCCGTCGTTTCATTATCGCATAGTAGCTTTCCCTTATTTCATTTCTTCTGCCTTGACTAATGGGCAGGGGTGTTGTGCTACCCACAATAGATAATTGGTTATACCTAATTGCAGATATATAATCAAAATTAACTAAATAGGACGCATGGATGAACAAAAAATCAAACTTCCTTAGCTGCTCCTTATATACCTCCTTTAATGAACCATAAAACTCGTCCATTTTGCCATCGGCAAAGTGCAATATCAATTTTCTATCGCGACTTTCAAGGTATGATATATCCTTAATCTTTACTTTGTGAGTATCACGCCCAAATCTATATGAAAAATCACTCGACAAGAGCCCTGAAATTTTAAGATAGGTTTTAACTGTTTTTTCTAAAATGTCATAATTCAGAGGCTTTATAAGAAAATTTAAGGGGCGTATGTCAAATAATTGAAAGGCATAATCTTTTTCCCGTGATACATAGACAATAGAAACCATGTCGTTTTGCTGGGCTTCACGGATAAGCCGCCCAACTTCCACACCGTTTATTTCATCTTTGGCAAATTCAATATCAAGAAAAATCAAATCATAGTGCGCTCCTGTTTCCATGTGGCGGCATAGTTCCTCACCATTAAAAAAATATCTATATCATGCTCTACTTGCAAGCTGTTGAAAATTCTAATTAAGTAGTGTTCTATTTCCGCACCTACTATTATTTCGTCATCACAGACGGCGATGTTCATCATGGTGGGTTCACACTCCTTGCTTTGGATTATTTCCTACACTTATTATAACAGACCATTGGCTCCCCCCGCCTCCGGCGGTGGGAGCCAATGCCTTTAGCGGAAAATTGCATGGGCTTACTAATTACTGCATCAATTGTGTGAGTTGCTGCAATTTGCCGCAGAAAGATAGTATTTTGGATAGACTTCTCTATAGTTAATGCCCTTGCCTGGGGTGATAACATAATAATAAGGAGGGATTGTTGAATGAAATGTTTAAAAATCCTGTTAGCACTTTCAATAGCCACTGTTATGCTGTTTACTGTAGGTTGTTCAAATTCACAATCAGATGACTGGGGAGGCGACTGGGGAGGTCTGGGCGATACAATAACCGGATTTGTATCGGATATCTTTGCTGATACATTTGATGAGTTTGAAGACTTCGGTTTAGTGTTCAACGCCGATGATTCAACCTTGCATTATAACGGTGAGCTTGTAACTTTCTTTGAAGACGACCGAGGCTCTGGAGGCAGTACTGCTTTTGGAGACAGTAACGGACAGGGCTTACATGTAGTAGCCGTGAGAGACAGCGAGGGAAACATAATAGGGCTTGAATCCACACGGCGATAAAAATATACTAAATCACAAACAGAAATGCCCTTCCAGCGTTGTCAACGTCTTTTCAATGGTGCTATTTTCATCACGAATAACAGTAAACAACCCAAACCTTCGAGCCTCCTCGAGGGTTTTTTCTATGCCGATTCTGAAAATCTCATCCTGCACCGCTAGTTTTTCCTCCGGGTTTTTCAGGGATAGGATGCATTCCAAGTATTCGCGGTGGTCTTCCCGACTGCCGTAGGCTCTAGTGGTAACAAGCTCTGGGATTACTGACATGCAGGCGATTCTGTTGTAATCGGAGATTTCCGTCAGTAGCGGAATGGGTATGCCTATGTCTGCTACGACTTTGCCCTTTTGGGAGAGCTTGATTAGCTCAATGATCGCAAACTCCAGATATTCGTTGTGACCGTGGAAATCGTCGTCGGCTAGAAACTCTTCAATGGTTCTGCCGAAATAGGCTTCCCAGTCCGTTACCGCGCTCCGCTTGGTGGCTTTCTTTTGGTAGCTTTCATCTAATATGGATGTCCATACTTTGAAGTTATCCTCATGCCAATTGTCGTTGAAGTGGATGAATCCATGTTTCTTTGCCAGAACTTTTGACATGGTGGTCTTTCCTGCCATTGCCGAGCCTGTTAGGAAATATACGTTTTGCAGGCTATGCTTTAAAATGTTTTCCGCTATATTCATATTTTATCTCCTTTCTTGTTGCAGCCTTATTATATCAAGGGTATCATTGTATTGCGATAAAGTTTGATTATAGGGAGGAATTACATGAAAGTGCCGGTATCACCATTTCTTAATGGGAAAAAACCTTGGCTGAAAAAGCTGGTAGCCAAGCTGAACGAAAGCTTTACTTACGCTTCAATCCTAGGCACCGACGTTGTAGGCAAACGCTACTATGTATCCGACAGAGTTACCAATATTAGTGACGGTGGTTGGGGGGAAAGAGGCTTTGTGGCTAGGGTATACAAGGATGGACGTTATTTTGAGTATGCCTTTAACCAGCTTTCCGAGGAAACTGCTGCTGTCAAAACTTTGGCTGCACAAATTACAGCGGCTGCCTCATTGCAATCCGGTTCTGCGTTCTTGTATCCAGAGCCTAACGAAGATACCATTACACAGTTTTATCAAGGGGAAGTTAGCGAGCTTCCAAAATCTCTGGGGCCTGATAAAATCATTGACTGCCTAACAGAGATAACCAAGAAAATGCACGAGGTTACACCACTTCTTGTGGATACAGCCGCATCAGTGAGTTATGCTCAGGTTTCGAAAATTTTTATATCGGCAAAAAAAGACCTGGAGCAGCATTATCTCTGGTCGGAGGCGTTTATTGTTCCAACTGTCCGCCGTGACGATATAACCAGAAGCCTGTTCAAATCATTTTCCGGGCTCAAGGGCTTGGAGATATTAGCGGAAATGGATAACGGCTTGGAGACTGTCGTGAAAAACGCGGTAAAAATGCTGGATGCAAAACCCATGCCTCCTGGTGAATACGATGTAATCTGCTCGCCGGACGCGGTTGGAATTATCGCGCATGAAGCCTTTGGGCATGGGGTTGAACTGGACATGTTCCTTAAAAATCGTGCAAACGCCAGCGAGTACATCGGCAAGCCTGTGGCGGCTCCCATGCTTAAAATGCATGACGGAGCTAGGTCTGCTCACCATATGTCATCATATCTTTTTGATGATGAAGGCAATCTTGGTTGCGACACGGTTGTTATTGATGGCGGTATTCTCAAGGCTGGCATATCTGACGCGCTGGCGGCGGCACAGCTCGGTCTTACTCCAACCGGTAACGGAAAGCGGCAAACCTACGCCAACAAAGCTTACAGCCGTATGACCAATACTTTTTTCGCTCCCGGCACCGACAAGCTTGAAGATATGATTAAATCGATTAAGCACGGCTATCTAATCGAAGACGCGGAAAGCGGAATGGAAGACCCCAAGGACTGGGGGATTCAATGTATGTTTGCATATGCGCGCGAGATAGTGGACGGTGTAGTCACCGACAACTGGGTAACTCCTGTTGTTATGACAGGATATGTACCGGATTTGCTTAAAGCAATTACTATGATTTCCGATGATTTTGCCCTCTCTGGCGGCGGCGGTTGCGGTAAAGGCTATAAAGAATGGGTAAAAGTATCCTGTGGCGGACCATATATTAAAACTCGTGCAAGACTTGGATAGGAGGAAAATATGCTAAACGTTTTACTTGAAACATTGAAAACTTTCAATGGGGTAGAGTACCTAATCAGGGAAACCAAAACCCAGAGAGTTGAAAGCTATAATATAAAAAAGCAAACCGAAATGAATCGCGAGGTCGAGACAACATTGATTGCCCTTGCACTGTACGTAACATTTGAAGAAGAAGGCAAAAAATATCGCGGCTCTTTTAACACAGAAATCCACCCAGGCACCAGTGTTGATGAGCTTAAAACCATTATAAGCGAAGGGGTATATGCGGCTGGATTTGTGAAAAATGCATATTACCCTCTTGTATCGCCAGCACCGGTTAAACCCACCGAGAACCGGGATGCAGAAATCGCAAAAACCCTTGCGGATTTGCAAGCCGATTTTCACAAAGGCGACAACCACGCCATAGGTCATATCAGTTATAGCGAGTTTTTTGTTACACGCACAGATGTACGCATATTAAATTCCAATGGGGTAGATGTATGCTATACCACATATAGCGCATTTGTAGAAACCGCAGTACACATGCCATCCGGTGAAAAAGAAATTGAAATCACCGAAGCTTATCGCTTTAGTGTTGATGATGACGGCTCATTAGGCAACCTTAAAACCCGTGTTAATGAGCTATTCGCTGTAGCGGAAAAGAAAGCAATCGCAAAGCCCACGCCATCGGTTGAGGATATTAATATTCTATTATCTGGGGAATGCCTGTCCACATTCTTTTCATACTACCGTGATTGCTCCAATGCTCAGCTTGTATACCAGCAGCTTTCCACATTCAAGGAAGGCACGGTCGTCCAGGGCAACGAAAACTCTGATCGTATAAGCTTAACCCTAGACCCTCAAATGAAAGGCTCATCCTTGAGCCGTAACTACGACGAGCATGGCTTCCCACTAACCAGCCATAAGATTATCGAAAATGGCAAATTGCTAAAATTCTGGGGCGACACCCGCTTCGCAAGCTATCTGGAAATCCCACCAACAGGGATAATCAACAATATAAAAATAGAAGGCGGCACCACCACCGATACAGATTTGCGAAAAGAGCCATATCTTGAACTGGTTTCCTTCTCAGATTTTCAGGTTGACTCTATCACTGGGGATTTTGGCAGTGAGATTCGACTTGGGTATTACTTTGACGGGAAAACAACGGTGCCTGTCACAGGCGGCTCCATCTCCGGGAATATGGCAAAGGTGCAGGGCGGTCTGAAGATGTCTTCCCAGACAAGGCAGTATAATAGCTATCATGGACCTGCTACGGTATGTATGCGTGGGGTTTCGATTAGTGGGGTTGAGGGATAGATTAGTATCAAGCTAAATAAAATAGAGGTATTGCTGAAAATAAATAAAAAATGCTAGCTAAACAAAAATAGTCAACGGTGACGCGTTGACTATTTTTGCATTAACTCTTGGTATAAAACTTCACTTTAGCGGTTTAAGGTTCCGCTTCATGTGTGTAGCAGTTAGCCACACAAACAAATATGTATTCCCTTGCCTGTAGCTGATGGGCATGATATAACTTTTATGAGCATCAGTATTAAAGGAGTCCGCGAATGAACATTGTATTTTCCAACCGCGCAGCAAAGACCATTAACCGAATGGACTCATCCACTAAACAGCGAATAGGAAGAGGCATTGCAGCCATTCCAAATGGTGACATCAAAAAGCTACAGGGACATGATGAACTATATAGATTACGTATTGGTGATTAGCGTATTGTGTTCTCATATCAGGGTGCAAACACAGTATTAATTGAAAATATAGGTTTACGTGGTCAAATATATAAAGGGGTGTAATTATGACTGCTGCAATGAAACAACAAGCTTTCAACATTTTTGATTTGTTATCAGAACGAGAGCAAAGCCTAGTATTTGAGCTTATTCAACATCTTGCACCTGACGATATTGCAACGTCAGATGATATTGCAAATCATATAATCGCTTTGCATGAGTATCAGCATGGTGAATCAATCGCTTTCGAAGATATCAATTGGGACTAGTATTTTGATGTAATGGTAGCATTTTCTTAACCTTAGCAAGGTCAAGTGCCGTAGCAATAATAAAGAAGAAAATAACACTGCCAACCCCTTGAATAAGTAACCCAGGCAGTGCTGCGACCCCGCTACCCCAGTTATCGAATAAAATCATATTTGCGAAAAAATAGAGTGCTGTGTTAATTCCCATTGCGATAAACGGTGCTATCCGGTTGCGTACCGTTCCTAGAATTCTATCCCCTTTTGTGGTAAAGCATAGTGCCATCAGTGGTTTTATTACAATGGTAAACGGAAACCACATAGGTGCCTCCACAAGATTAAAAAGCCCGGGACCGATTGCCGCTACAAATAAGCTATATGGTAGCGGAAGGAGTGCCGCCGCCACAAAAATCAATGAATCCCCAAAATGGATAAATCCCCCTAAGCCATTGGAAATCCTAAACTGCCATATTACAAAAAAAATTATCCCGATAAGTAAACCTGACATAACCAAAATTCGAACATGACTGCGCATATATTGCTCCTTTATTTACATATAACGCCCAGGAGGTTTTCATGAGCATAAGTGACATAAGTCTATCCGATCCCAGCCTTTATATTAACAGAGAACAGAGCTGGCTTGCCTTCAATGAGCGAGTCCTTGAGGAGGCCCAAGATAAAACCAATCCTTTGATGGAACGACTCAAGTTCCTTTCGATTACTGCTTCCAACCTGGATGAATTCTTTATGGTGCGGGTGGCTTCGATTTTACAAAACGAAAGCAGCGTCCCCGATGCGGCAGGGCTTACTCCAGAAGACCAAATCGCTGCAATTTCCAAGCGCGCCCATGACATGATGGCTAAGCAGTATAGCTGCTTTACCCGCTCAATTGTACCCGCAATGGAAAGGGAAGGCATCCGCATTCTAGCTTATGGGGAGCTTACCGCCGAGCAGAAAAACCATGTTGACGTATTTTTCAACGATGTACTATACCAGGTACTAACCCCTATGGCTATAGACCAAAGCCGCCCATTTCCAACCCTTAACAATCGTACGGTAAATCTATTTATTGAAATGGCAGCACATGAAACCGTACCGGTACGCACAGTGGAATGGCTGGAAGAAGAAGGTCGTTGGCGCATAATAGAAAACAGCGGCGAAGGTCTGCTCTATGCAGTAGTGCAGGTGCCGACTGTACTGCCCAGAATCGTAAAACTGCCCTCAGAAGAAGGGCAGCATCAATATATCCTACTGGAAAATATTATACTGGCTCATATCGACCGGCTGTTTTTAGGGCATACCGTCACCCGCACAGGGCTTTTACGGCTTACCCGTAATTCTGACCTCAATATAGACGAAGAAGATACAGAAGATTTGCTGGATGAAATGTCCCGCCAGGTAAAAGGCCGACGCTGGGGCTATCCTGTACGCATCGAAGTCTCAAAGGGGATAGGAAAAGCAGCAATGCGTCTACTCGCCAAGACCCTTGACCTTACCTCAGATAAAATTTATGAAATAAATGGCCCGTTAGACCTCTCAACCTGGATGAGTTTTGCGACAAGTAAGGAGTTTGCACATCTGAGAAATGCTCCAAAGCCATCTATACCATCACCGGAATTTCACAACAAGCCCAGCATGTTTGATGTAATAAGACGGCGTGATGTGCTGGTGCATCATCCTTATATGTCCTTTGATCCTGTAGTGCGGTTTGTACACGAAGCGGCCGCTGACCCTGGGGTGCTCGCGATAAAGCAGACCCTTTACAGGGTGTCGGGTCAA
>Ga0131853_10006657_pt1 | contig 20860 bp, 15 predicted proteins | sample TergutLab28metaG_FD_92764 | JGI IMG/M metagenome (GOLD analysis project Ga0131853, IMG submission 92764) | Labiotermes labralis P1 segment gut microbial communities from Petit-Saut dam, French Guiana - Lab288 P1 (version 2) (version 2) | ecosystem: Host-associated > Arthropoda: Insects >...
AATGCTTGGATGATTAACTTTACAAATCCTTCCGGCATTTGTGCTCAGGCACTTCTTGACCATACTAATGTTAAAATGATGGGACTTTGCAATGCACCGCTTGGGATAATGAGTGAGCCTGTTAAAAAGTTTACTTCTGACCCTGTGGAAGTTGACTATGTTGGGCTTAATCATTTAAGCTTTTTAACAAGTATCCGACACGATGGTATTGACTATATGCAGGAAGCAATTAAAGGAAATGACGAATATCTTGAAAAACTTGATTGGCAAATGGGCTTTCCCAAGGAAATTATTCGTACTGTTGGCGGGGTACCCAGCTATTATTTAAACTATTTTATTAACCCACGCAAATCTTTGCAAAAACTTCATGATGCAAAAGAAAGCCGTGGTGAAGAGTGTATCCGCATTGAGGAAGAACTTCTTGAACTATTTTCTGACGCAAATCTTTATGTAAAACCGGAGCAGCTTTCCCTTCGTGGAGGTGCTATGTATTCCGAGGCTGCTTGCTCTTTGGCTGAATCAATTTATACAGACAATAAAAAAATGCATGTGGTTAATGCATACAACAATGGTGCAATGTACTATATGAATAATAAAGACGTGGTTGAAACAAAAGCAATAATTGGTGCAGACGGTGCAAAAATGCTACCGGCTGTTGAAGCAGGAAGTGAATATATTAAGGGGCTTGTACAGGCTGTAAAAGCTTATGAGCATCTTACTGTAAAAGCAGCACTAAGCGGAAATAAGGATGACGCAATTGCAGCACTTATGGTTAACCCACTTATTGGAGATTATGAAGCTGCAAAAGAGTGTTTTGAAGAAATGCTCGAGGCGCATAGGGAGTATTTGCCGCAGTTTCCTGCCACATAAATAATTTTATGTAATAAATAAACTTGAATATAAAAGGGATAAATTGGCACTGTGCTAATTTATCCCTTTTATTCTGTATTTTTAATTAAGGAAGCACATTCCCGGCAGAAGTATAAACCTCATACCATTCCTGTCTTGTAAGCTCAAAATCATATGCCTTGCACATGCCTTTTATTCTTTCTACATTTGTTGAACCGGGGATAACTTGCATTTTTGCCGGGTGGCGTAAAATCCAAGCTACTACAATTGCTTCCGGAGTAACGCTTTTCTCACCGGCAAGCTTATTTATTACACTATTCAGGTCTGCATACTTTTCATGACCCAAAAATACACCTTCAAAGAAACCATATTGGAATGGTGACCATGCTTGAATTGTAATATTTTCTAAGCGGCAAAACTCTAAAACACTTCCGTCGTGGTCAAAAGATGGAGTATTTGTCATGTTTACATTTAAGCCATTGTCAATCATCCCTGTAACCGCTGGTGAAAATTGAAGCTGGTTTACGATTATATTATTTTCACCAAGATATTTATTTAATAGTCTAATTTGTGCCGGATTGTGATTGCTTACCCCAAAGTGACGAACTTTTCCGGCTTTTTTTAGTGTTTCAAAAGCTTCCGCAACTTCTTCCGGCTCCATTAACGTGTCTGGTCTGTGTAGTAAAAAAACTTCCATATAATCCATACCAAGGCGGACAAGAGCTTTTTCGGCTGACTCTACAATGTATTCTTTTGAAAAATCAAAAAAGCCGTTTCTTATTCCGCATTTTGATTGGATTAAAATTTCTTCACGTTTGACACCCATTGCTTTAATGGCTTTTCCAAAAACTTCTTCAGATTTTCCACCACCATAAATGTCTGCATGGTCGAAAAAGTTAATTCCGCCTTCAATTGCTGTTTTAATAAGTGTTTGCAAATCTTTGTCTGCCATTCCGCTTATACGCATACAACCAAGTGAAATTGTAGAAGCTTCAAGCTTTCCACCAATTTTTACTGTTTTCATAATATCCCTCCAAAAATTTAACTTCTTAGTTTTTAACTCCTGTGTGATGGATGACCAAGTTCATATGGCGTAAGCCTAAATGCAAAGCTTCCGTCAAGTTCTCTGTCATATGGGTTTGTAATGTTTACGTTAATCATTATTACATTTTCAATATCTTCAAAATTGAATTGCATTGTAAAACTGCTATTTGTAGGGATTTCTTGAGCAATTATTTCACCTGTTACATTACCAAAATCATCAAGCAATGCAATTACAATATAAACACTTTCATCTAATAAATTTCGATAAAAAATATTTACTCTATCATTTATATCCTCAACCATATAAATAATATAAACTGAGTCCACAGTAGTTTGAAATGCATGTCTTTCTCCCATATTAGCATTTGAAATTACTCTTTCGTCTACATGCATAAAGTTGTCCCATGTAAACCATAAAAGATTTAAGTTACGCTCGTCTCCTTCATATGACCAGAGGTTTAACCAATCATCCAAACGCATTTGGTTCATTTCTTGAATCCAAGTATCCCAGTCAAAATCATGTGACCAGTCATCCCATACAAAGTCATCATAGTTTACGTTTCCAAGCATAAATTGAAGCTCTTGCATAAGTGAAGCATAAAAAGTTGAATCTTCTGAAAGCAAGTAACCATCAAGTAACATGTTCCAATAGTAGAGGTTTGTTGTCACTTCATCTTCAACTAGATAAATGTTGAGTTCATTATCAAAACTTATAGTAAATTTTCCAACAGTTCCCTCAATTCCATATTCCTGAACCATCAGTGATATAGTTGAAACAAAACTATCACTATTTACCAAAATATCAAAAATAGCTCTTTCACCAATCCACCATTGTAACGCATCTAAAACAAAGTCAAAAATGTCAAATGATAAACCATCACCTAAAATTTCTTCCGCTTCCGCAAGTATTAACACAAGGTTAATTAATAAAACAGCATCGTCATTACCACTTACCCTAAGTTCATTTTCAATATCGTCCACAAATGCATAGATAAACCACCTAAGCCATTCTTCTTCAAAATGCCATACATACCAATCCCTTACCGATTCCACACTTGCAAATAAATAAATCATGTTTACTATATCACCTAAACTAATTTGGTTATCGTCAAGAAATGCAATAAAATCAAAATCACTATGTTCCAAAAACTCATTTGCAACCAAAGTAAGATGATAGGCTACTTCCTCTTTTATAAAATCAGCAAAACTCTCATCTGATGCAAAAACAGATGAAAAACTGTTAAACACGATAGCAAGGGCTATAGCTGCAGCAATAATCCCTTTTAAACTTTTCTTCATAAAAATTCTCCTTTTATATCCCTAAACTATTTGTACAACTTTTCCTCTTGAAAAAGAGTACAAAAGAACTTCTTTTACATTCTTTTTTGTTGATTTCATTAATGCATTTTTATAAATCATCATTTGTGTTTTATGTTTTTCTGCCCATTCATTTATGGGCAAATCATTTGGAATAAAATCACTTTTGTAATCTACCAAAACAATTTCATTATCTTCTTCAAAATAGCAATCAATAATACCATGTACCAGTATCTTTTCATGTGCCAGGAAACTGCTCCGCATTTTCCTGCCGAAACCTTCGGTTTCGGTGTTCACGACTGGTTGTGAAAAGTTTGCGAAGCAAACTTTTTTACTACCATTTTGATATGAAGGATATAAGTCACTTGGATTTATTGTGCTTACAAATGGAGTTTCCCTACAAACATTTTTTGATTGTCTTATCCTTCCTGCTAAATTTGATTTCATATATTTTAAAATAACATCCTTGTTTAATGCATGAGTATCTGTTTCTTCCAGCAAATTTTTGCTTACTAACTCATTAAACAAATCTTCTAATCCTTCTTTTGTTGTATGTTTATTGTAGTCTATAAACTGCACGACTGTATGAATGTTTGAACCGGCTTTTAAACTTGTTATTCCTCTTTCAGCTTTTAAAAACTCCGGGAGGTCAAAAGTCCAATTTTCTTCTGTATTAATCGTACTATCCGGAGTAATATCGTAAAGGCGTATTATTTCGGAAATAGAAAGTTTTGAAGGTAAAATTTCATCTAGGTTTTTTTTAAATGGTTCTAATACTACAGCATAGTCATCTGTTGTTTCATTAAATATTTCTTCACCAGCACAAGGATTATTGTTTAAATCACTCAAATTATTTACATTAACTTCAAACCCGGCACTACCATCAAAGTTTTCCCGTAAAACACAAGGCATAATCCAATCCAAGTAATTTTTTGCACTAAGCCTACAGTAAAGAGGAAGATTTGTTTCATTATGGTTTTTAAAGTCCTGCCATTTTTCCATTTGTTTTTGAAGGTTTGCCATGCTTCCTGTTAAAATAATCATTTCTTCGGCACGAGTTAGCGCAACATACAAACACCTTAATTCCTCTGCCAAACTTTCCCGTCTTATTCTGCGGCCTAAACTATACCTAGCCAGGGTATTTGACCTTGTACGTTTGTCAAAGTTGACATAATAAGAACCTAGTCCCATTTCCGGGTGCAAAACCACCGGCTGCCTTTCTTCATCACGATTAAACTGTTTTGCTAAAAAAGCACAAATTACAATAGGAAATTCTAAACCTTTTGACTTATGGATTGTCATAAGACGTACCTTATTACAATTTAAGCTTGTTGATTCGGAAGCTCCTGATATATTTCCGGATTCGCTTAACTTATCTATATATCTTATAAAGTGAAACAAGTTTTTAAGTCCCTTATCTTCAAACTCTATGGCTTTTTCAAGAAGCAGACGTAAATTTGCTTGGCGAACGACTCCCATATCCATATTTGAAACATATGCCGGATAGTTTGTGGAATCAAAAATAAATCCAATTAATCTGCTTATTGATAAGTTTATTGACGCTTTCCGCCAAGTTTCTAAATCAATAAAAAATTCTTCTATTTTTTGCGAAAGTTCATTTTTATTACTTTTTGCATATGAAACTAAACGGCTATAAAAATCTTTCTCTTCTTCTGCGCTTATCAAAAAAAGTTCATCCGGGCTAAAGTCATATACAGGACTTTTTAGCACCATGATTAACTCAATATCCTGTCTTGGATTGTCTGTTATTTTTAAAAAAGCAAGGGCAGTTTTTATTTCCTTACGGTCAAAAAAACTTGCACTTTTTTCTGCTGCTGCGTCAATTCCTTGTTTTTTTAACTCATCAATTATGCTAACTGCCACGGCATTAATCCCACGAGAAAGGACAACTATATCACTGTAGCCGCAAGGGCGTAGTTTCCCTAAAGCTTTGTCAAAAACTTCTTTTTTACCTACAAGTTCATGTATTATTTTTGCAATAAGCCTGGTTTCAGCTATAACTTTTGTTAAAGATTCTTCTTCGTTATCTTCATCATCAGTTAAATCTAAAAGCTCAACATGCATTTTTGCTTCTTCTTTTAAACTTGGATAGTTTTCTCGTCCTGCATGTAGTGCAGCTTCACTATCATACTCAATTTCCAAACCATCACGACTCATAAGCTGCGAAAAGAAAAAATTTACAGCATTAATTACCTCAGGGCGGCTTCTAAAATTAGAAGAAAGGTCTATACGCAAATTATTTTCGTCTTCACTACTTTTAGCAAAATTTTCATACTTATCTCTAAATATTTTTGGGTCAGCACGTCTAAAGCGATAAATACTTTGTTTTACATCACCAACCATAAAACGTTTGTTTGAAAGTGCCGACAAAATTAAATCTTGAATTTCATTAGAATCTTGATATTCGTCAACAAGTACCTCATGATAATGTTTAAAATCCGGATTTGAAGGATTTCCTTTTCCATTTGGGTATAAAATTTGTATTGCAAAATGTTCTAAATCTGAAAAATCTAAAATATTACGTACTCGTTTTTCAAAAGCAAAACGTTCTGAAAATTTGTTAGTTAAATTTACAATAGCCTTTACTCTTGGGGCTAAGGCGGACAAATCAGCCTTCATTTTTTCCGGTGGTGCAAAAAAAATTCCCTTTATTAAATCTTTAACACGTTTTTTTACTGCGTCTTCTCTTATCCGTTTTACACTTTCTTTTAACTCATCATCAACTAAATCTTTTTTTGTTATCCTAGTAAGTGTACCAAATGCAACCTGTTTAAAAATTTTATACATTTCATCAAAAGGTTCATTTATAGTTTCAAGCAAACCATAAATCATGTTTAAATCTTCATTTAATCTATCAAGATATTTTATTGGACCACCAGGCTTGCTACATATTTTGATGGCTTTTAGCAAACCTTCAACTGCACCATTTAAACCGACTTTCAACTCATCCCTTGCTGCATAAACCCATTTAGTTTCATCTAAATCGTCAACATTTTCTTTAAAAAAACTAACATATCGTTTTGCTGCATCTTCCGGAAACGGGTCACTATCCATAAAATCAAATATTTTACGTACCAGCAAATCCAGCCGACCGTCCATAGTTTTTCCACCATAAACATTTACTAAATCAATAAAATCTTCATTATCATCACGGTTATATTCATCTTCAAAAAGTTCATCCATTACAATTGACTTAATTAAATTTACTTCCGCTTCATCCCCTACCCTAAATGATGGATCAATATCAACAATTTGAAAATTATCTTTAACTAACTTGCGGCAAAAAGAATGAATTGTTGAAATATCTGCTATTGGAAGCAAGCTAAGCTGACCGGACAATTTAGGGTCATTTTTTATTTCTTTTGTTATACGTTCCTTCATTTCTGCCGAAGCAGCTTCGGTAAATGTTACTACCAGCAAATTTGTTATATCAATATTATTTCTTAAATGTCTAAGTATACGCTCGGTCAAAACAGACGTTTTGCCTGAGCCGGCAGCGGCACTAACTAAAATTTCATTTGCGTTACTGTCGATTGCAGTTTGCTGCGAGGGGGTAAATTTACTCATAAACAGCAAGCTCCCCCGGTATATGTCTTTCAGCTATTTCAAGTTTTAGCGGTTTAACTTCGTTTGCCTCCAAAACTCGTGAAACTGTATCATATGCAAGCATGGGCGTATTATTTTCTTCGCTTAAATGAGCAAGAACGACATGAGAATAGTCCTGTACAACAACTTCTGAAAGTATCATTCCGGCTTGAGCATTTGACAAATGCCCACGATTTCCAACTACTCTTTGCTTTAGTGATTCATGATAACGGCTTTTTTTAAGCATTTCCGGGTCATGATTGCTTTCTAAAACCAAGATTTTAGAATTTTTTAAGTGGTCTTTAATCGTATCTGTAATTTGCCCCAAATCAGTAGCATAAGCAAGTTTTTTATCTCCAATTTCAAATGTATATCCACAAGGTTGTATCGCATCATGTGAAACATAAAAAGATGAAATTCTGATATCCCCCACCATTTTAGGGCAATCTTCTTCTATAATTTTTATTTGATTCTCTTCAATTTTTCCAATTACCCCATGACGTAAAAAATAACGCCACGTTAGAGGTGTGGCGTAAACGTCAGCTTTAAAACGACGTGCCAAAACCCCTGCCCCTGTAATATGGTCACGATGTTCGTGGGTAATAAAAATGCCATTTAAACTGTGTATATTCATTTCAAAGAGCACGTTTTGCACTCGTTTGCCGCTAACTCCGGCATCAATTAAAAAATGTTTGTCACCAATACCCAAATAATAGGCATTTCCGCTTGAGCCACTGGCAATTGTACGAAACCGCATGGCTAATTGTCCCGCTGTATACGTTTAATATCTGCACCAAGTGAGCGAAACTTTTCTTCAAAATTTTCATATCCACGGTCAAGATGGTACACATTGCCAATAACTGTTTCACCTTTTGCACAAAGTCCGGCAATAATAAGTGCTGCGCCTGCACGCAAATCAAGTGCATTAACTTCTGCACCGGTAAACTCACAATGCCCTCTGGTTACTGCCATACGCCCGTCAATCCTAAAATTTGCACCAAAACGAGAAAGTTCACCGGTGTAACGGAATCTTGCAGTAAAAATATTTTCTGTAATTGTACTAGTGCCGTGAGCTTTGCAAAGAAGTGTTGCCATTTGCGGCTGCAAATCTGTTGGAAAACCCGGATAATAAGCAGTTCTTATATCACATGGGCGTAAATTTTTGCTGCCTAAAACACGAATTGAATCCAGACCTTCAATTACATCACAACCCATTTCCCTTAGTTTTACAGTTAAAGATTCCATATGTTTGGGTATAATATTTGAAACAGTCACATCACCACCAGTTATTGCAGATGCAATCATGTATGTACCTGCTTCAATTGGATCTGGTATTACTGTATATTCACCACCGCCAAGTTCCTTTACACCTGTTATACGAATTGTGCCAGTTCCTGCACCACCTATTTTTGCTCCAAACTTATTTAAAAAGCTTGCGGTATCAACAATATGTGGTTCCCGTGCTGCATTTTCAATAACTGTTGTGCCTTCTGCAAAAACTGCTGCAATCATGATGTTTATTGTTGCTCCAACACTTGGGCAATCAAGATAAATGCTTGCGCCTTTTAATTTTTCTGCTGTTAGTTTCACAACACCATGCTCTTGCACACACTTTGCACCAAGAGCTGTAAAACCGTTCAAATGATAATCAATTGGACGAGACCCAAGGTCACAACCACCGGGAAGTGGAATTTCGGCCTTTCCAAAACGCCCTAAAAGCGCACCCATAAAATAATATGATGCACGCATGTTTTTAACTAGTTTTTCATTTAATTTACAACTTGTAATATTGGTGGCATCAATAATGTAAGTATGTTCATTTTTGAGAATACAAACAGCACCAAGCGACTCCATTGCAGCAATCGAGTTTGAAACATCTTCTATTTGAGGAATGTTTTCAATTTCACAAATTCCACCACAAGCAATGGCTGCCGGCAAAATAGCTACAGCAGCGTTTTTTGCACCACTTATTGAAATCTCACCACTTAATCTTTTTTGACCATTTATAACTATATAATCCATTAATCAATCAGCGTCCTTAAAAAATAATTGTAAATATCATATGACAAATCCTTAGAACTTGTACACGAATGATTATAGCATTTGTCTATTAATTTTCAAAGTATTTTTTAACATTTCCGTGACAAATTTATTAAAATACTATTAAACCCTCTTACTTGGCGGTTTTATACCCGATAATAAAAGTATTAGAAATTTTACTAGTACTTTGTCACACACTATTATATAATATTTTGGTGAAGTATCACCCCTATTTTACGGAGGTAGTTTATGAAGATAAACTTTTTTAAAAAGGCAGCAAGCCTTACACTTGCTTTAATTATGCTAATCCCATCAGTTGTTATTGCTGATGATGAATTAATAAATACCGACCCTGTGGCAAATACATACATTGGGCGATCCGGAGTGACGGAACTAATTCCGCAGCTCCAGTTTACCGACCTGCCAACAAACGCCTCGCAGCGTAATGCAATCGTGCGTGGTGGTGCTTTTGAAGTTATTCGCCCGGAGGCAGGGACGTTCCGCCCATCAGCACCTGTAACACGTGAAGAGGCAATTGTTTTTGCCTTGCGTGCAGCAGGTCTTAGCGAGCAAGCAATGACAGCCGGGCAAAATATGGCTGGAGATTTACCGGGGCTTAATCTTGAAAGAATTTGGACTTTTGGATATTTACAAATTGCTCAGCAACGTGGGTTAATTTCGGCTGATGAATTTGCAGCAGCACAAACGGCAGCAACTGCCCCCCCTCCAGTTGAGGGAGATGAGGAATCCGGCATTATAGCTCCAATTGCACCAATATGGTTAAGTACAGCAAACGCAACACGTGAGGAAGTTGCCTTCTATTTATTTACAGCAATGCAATCTGTCCAAGCTGATATTTTTGCAGAGCCATCAACCACAGGAATTTCCTTACAAGGTTTTAACGACTGGCGTTCTGTTTCAGCAAATAGAGCAAATGCTGTTGAAACACTTCTACGCCTTAATGTTATGAACGGTCAAACAACAACATCTTTTGGACCAAACAGTACAGTAACACGTGGTGAAATGGCACAAATTATTGCAAACTTAGATAATATGCATTTTGAGTTACTTGGGCTTACCAGAGTTTTGGGAACAGTTACAGAAATAAGCAACGAGCAAAATGTACAAACAGGTGCTGGGACTTTATGGAGGCATGTGCGTGTACGCCGTGCAGATGGTACGGTTGATGTTTTGTCATTTACACAGCCAAGCACACCATCACCGCAAGATGTTCCGCTTGATGCGGTTGTTCTTCGTGGGAATAATGTTGTGGGTCTTACCGCTTTACAGGAAAATGACCAAATTGAGTATTTTATTCATGAAGAAACCGGAACAGTGTGGTATGTAAATGTTACCGGTCAAGCAGCTACTCAAACTTTGCGTGGGCGGCTCGAGATAATTGATGTTGAAAATGGTACAATGACATTTTTTGATTCAAACGGAAATGTTTTTACTTTTTCAATGATTGATGGTATGTACGGTCTTGATGATAATGGTGACCCATTTATTCGTTTTATCAACATTCTTCGCCCTGTGTCATCATTGCCTCGTGGTACGTATTACGATTTTACAACAGTTGGGAATTTAATTACGGCAATTGAATTTGTTGGAAATCCGGTTTTGGTTCATGAACTCCGTGGTATTGTAATAGACAATAATTACAACCTTGGAAGCTTAACAATACTTGATGAAAACCGAAGAGAACGTAGTTTTAACTATATCCCCGGTACACTTCAAGTCCAGCGCAGAGAATTTTTTGACCCAAGAAGTACAGTTGGTGGGATTCATGAAATGTTTCCGGGTTTTAACCCACGTGAAACCGGCATGGAAAGCATCATCCCCGGTGACATTGTTGTTTTAAGGGTAGACGAAAATAATCCAACTCAATTAACCTTTGTAAGTGCGGTAGAAAATATAACTTCACGCTATGGAAGAATCCTGCAATTTACAGATCGTGGCGGCTCTTTTGACATGTTAATGGAATTTGAAAACGGTCAAAGTGCATGGTTTGTTGTTCCCGGCTTAGTGTTTGTTTTTGAACAAGGCAGAGTAGTAAACCCTAGTCAAGTACAAATTGGTGACTGGGCAAGAGTTATGGTAAATCAAGCAATTTTAGCCCCCGGTGTGATAATTGAAACAGTACGTGAAATTCACCTTGACACCGGAGGACATCATATTAATCGCATAGTCATGGGTCGTGTCGCCGGTTTCCACAATCAGCAAAACACAATCCAAATTGAACATGCACAGGAACTAACACCAGCAGGCTGGAGCAACCACAGTCCAATGGCTTCTTACAATATAAATCACCCGGGAATCCGCTTTTATCACGATGGCAGAGCAGTAACACAAGCTCATGTCCAAAGATATTTGCAACGTTCAAATGCTACCGTTTATATGGCTCTTGAAAATCATTTTGCCGGAGAACGTGCAATAATGGTAAGTATAAGAAGCGGCAGAGATGAACTTCTCCGTCCATCTTCTATCCTTGGCACAAATGCAAACGGTTTCAATATTCTTGAAATCCCCGGCACAATTTCAACTGATGCAGGAACAATTGTTGTAAGAAACGGAAGATTAGTTGAGCAGGGTAATATTTCTGCACCGGATTGGGCAAGAGTAAGCTTAAACGGTGGCAACAATGCAGCAGTTGTAAATATTGAGCCAGCCCCGGCAACAAGCGGAGTGCAAATCATACGTGGGCGTATAGCACAAGTTATGCCAAACCAAAGTTTTGTAGTTGAAGACTGGGGTATAAGAATGTTTGAAGGCTTACGCTGGAGTTACACACCAGTTGCAAGAACCTTTACAATTGACCATGACACACTTTTCCTTGATGCAAGCGGTGCAGTTTCAAGTATTGACAACTTTATAGGCTTTGGTGACGAATCAGTAATACGTCGTGATTTTAATATAGTAGTTGAAGGAAGCCGTGCAGTTAGAGTTATTGACGCACCATTTACAAACCCAACTCCGGAGCTTGCCGGTTCACTTGGACATCAAACAGTACGTGGTACAATTTACGCAATAAACGGCAACCAAGTAAGTATTCGTGACATGACAGTTTATAACGGTTTAACCGGGCAGTGGCACATTGTAAGTAATATCAACTCAACCGGAACAGTTACTGTAAACGCAAATGCGATAATCGTTGACCGAAATCAAGTTGTGGGTGTAAACAGCCTGCGTGTAGGGCAGCAAATTATGGCTTTAAGCAATGACCCAAGAACAGATACAGTTTTGGCACCGGGTCTTGATACAAACGCATTTATTGTACTTGTTGAAAGCTAAGGGGGATAACATGAAAAAATATGTATTTGCTGTTTTTGCTGTAATTTTAATAGCAATTTTTGCCGCACCAATGCAGGTTCAAGCACGGTCAGGTAGATATATGGGCTTTTTTGGGGGAATAAGTGAAGGTCGTCGTTTACCGGGGACAACTGAAACGATAATTCAAGCCCAAGGCGCAACAAGACCAAACCGAAACAATGCAACCGTACTTGAATACAGGGAACTTGTTTTCTTAGGAGGAAGACCGGAACTTTTTGAAGGTACGCTTGAAATACGCTCTGGAGCACCTGCACCCGATTCTACAAGCGGCACTTTTGTTATTGAACACAGAGTACGCCCAAGAGCCGGTGCAGGAGGAGTAAGCATAACAAGAGATATGTTTTTTACTGTCACCTACCGCCGCCCGCCAAACTCAAACCAAATCCTTTACACCTATGAAGTTACAACTTGGCGTGACACAATTAATGTACCGGGTGCAGGAACATTTACACTTGACAGAAACCGTTCAAACTTTGTGGTTAGTGTAATCGAAGACCAAACCCCCGGGGTTAATTATTATAGAGGAAATATTTCCGCAAGAATATTTTACTCCGGTGGTACAAATGGCGAAACCATGGTTGAAAAACACGGTACGTTTACAGGTTTTAACTCTGCATGGTCAGCAACAGAAACACATATCATGAATGTTTCAGTTGTTAATGACAACTGGGTAGTAGATTATCAAATCCGCCCAAGTGTTACAGTCAATAAGGTTTTGCAATTTGTTAGAAACACTCCAACAGTAATTAGCTTTGAAGGCAATTTTATGGAACTGCACCAAAGCTTTGCCGGTTTACGTTATGATATTTTTATCGCACCACAGTTTATGTGGGACGAACCAAGAAGCGGAAGTGAGTCACTCACAACCTTTAATGTTTTTGAGCAGCTATTTGCCCCAGACTTGGCTTTCCTAAGAGGACACCCGGCAGAAGATGATATTCACAGGCTTTTTGCAATGGAAGTTCTTACAGGTGACCCAAGACATTTTGACCCATCACAGGCAATAACAAGAGGGCAGTTTATGACTGCGCTTGCGAGGGCATTAAAATTGCCGGTGCAGGAAGTAGTACTTCCTCGTGCAACACGGGGAAATCAGCCTGAACCTGTATTATTGTTCTCTGATGTATCAACAGACCGTCCTGAGTTTAGATATATTCAAGCAATTGTAAACTCAGGAGTTGCCCAAGGGCGGCAAGGTGGGAGCTTTGATTTTGACGAAGCAATTTCACGGCAGGAGGCAATAGTTACTATTGTTAGAGCCTTGGGGCTGCTTGATATGTGGCCTTCCCCAACTGTTGTTTTGCCTTTTGCGGATAGTGATAGAGTTGGAAACTGGGCAATGCGTGGTATTGGGGTTGCTTGGTCACTTGGTATTATTCAGCCTGATGTAAATGGTAACTTACACCCAACACGTGCGGTTTCAAATGCAGAAGCTGCTTCGCTTTTAAATCATATGATTGATTATTTGCGTGAAGGTATTGTTAGGGATTATGCTGACCAGCTTGTTAATATTGTTCATCAGTAGTTTTGTTACTATAAAAATAAGTCCTTCTATTTTATTAGAGGACTTATTTTTTAGTGGATATATTGAAATAAACAACTACAGAAAGCAAGTTATTCTTCGTTTCAGCCTTAACCTCACACCCCATTTTTTCCAACAACTCTTTAACAATAGCAAGCCCAAGCCCCGTACGTTTACTGCTTCTTGCAGCATCGGCTGTATAAAACCTATCAAAAATCCTAGCAGTATCAAGCTTATTTATTTCATCAACATTATTTATTATTTTTAAAACTCCATCACTAAGTTTAACACTTAAATAATCCTTACCATGAACACAAGCATTTTTTATTAAGTTTTGTACTACTCTTTTCATTGCATTTTCGTCACAGTTAAAATAAACAGGACTTTCAGGAATTTCACTTTCAACGACAAAATCTTTGCTACTTAGTTCCAAGTAATTTTCAGACAAGGAATCCCGAAGCAAATTACATATATTAACTTTTTTAAACGATAAATCACCTTCAAGTGCACGAGAAAAATCAAAAAGGCTATCCATTAAAACCGTCAAAGCATCAAGTCTACCTTCAATAATAGAAAGATATCGTAATCTTGTTTTAATATCCAAGTCACTTTTTTCAATCATTTGCAAATACCCTTTTGCAGATGTTAAAGGCGTACGCAAATCATGAGAAATATTGGTAATGGCACGTTTTAAATCAGCTTCAAGTTTTTTTGCACGAGTAAAATCCTTTCGTCCTTTTTCCAGTGATTTATTTATGGCTTCAACAAGATTTGAAATATTTTTATCAAATGTGCTTGTACAGAGTTGAGCATTTGTATCTACATCAGCAATTACTTTTAGCCTGCTTCCAATTTGAAATATATCTTTTTTTAACAAAATATATTTTACTAAAATTAGGGCAAAGCCCATGGCAAAAATGCCACAGGCGATTCCTAAAATTATCATTTTATTTCCGACCTTTTAAATATAGAAATCCCGGCTATTGTTGGAACAAGAATAAATGATAAGCAAACAGCAATTCCTCGTATTAGCTCAGATGCTTCCAAACTTCTTATATCTGAAAAGAACTGGTACTGGGTAAACAAATCAAAATTTAATAAATCCATCACATCAGGAAACGCAATTGCAAGCAACATTATAATCATGCCCGGTGCAAACACAAGTGCAATATAAATCCCAATTACCGCACCAGACCGCTGGAAAACAAAACTCATAAAGATACCAACACTACAAAATGCAAGTGTCACAAGGGTAAGCCCAGCAAAGGATAAGGCTACATCCAGCATTAAACCGTCACCCCAGTAACCAAAACCTTCAAATATGCTTGCAAAAAGTATCATCATAAAAAGATAGGCTATCATAAATATAACAGAAAGCACAAAACTAAGTATAAGTTTTGAAAAATAAAGCTTTATACGGTTTAACCCATTAGAAAGTTCATTTTTTATTGCACCTGTTGAAAACATAGCAAGTGCCACAACTGAAATTATTGGAAGGAAAAAGAATACCATAATGTCCATAGACGAAAGACCCATTCCGGCAGCGTCAGCACCGGTTATTACTCTATCTCCTCCTAGTACAAAATCTTCAAAAGACTCAATTGACTCACTATATTCACTATCAAGAGTAGATACTTGCACTCCCGTTTGAGGTGCAACCCGGAAAACAAAAACAGTTAGCAAAACAAGTAAAACCACTATAGAAAAAGATATATAAACTGCCTTACCTCTAAAAATCCTAAATAAATCAGCACGAATTATATTCATCATTTCCCTGCACCTCCAATTAGTTTTGTATAGTAATCTTCTAAAGAGTCCCCTACTTCTCTAATTGAAGAAACTCGCACACCATCACTTACCAGCCTATAATTTACTTCTGCCGGGTCCTCTTTAAAGCCATATATGCGTATTTCATTTGCCGAAACTTGTTTGTAATCATTTATGTTTAGTGTATTTTCAAGAACAAAAGATGCTTTTGCAACATTATTTACTGTAACTGCAACTGCTTGTTTACATTCTTCATGCAACTGTTCTTCTGTAAGGGATTTAATTAATGCCCCATGATGAATGATTGCATATTTGCTTGCAATCTGTGCAAGCTCTGAAAGCAAGTGGCTGGAAATAAGAATTGTAATACCCTCTTTTGAAAGTTTTTTAATTAAATCCCTCATTTCAATAATCCCGGTCGGGTCAAGACCGTTTGTTGGCTCATCCAAAATAAGAAAATCCGGGCTGCCTAAAATTGCAACTGCAAGTCCAAGACGCTGCTTCATTCCAAGCGAAAAATCTTTAAACTTTTTCTTCCCTGTGTCTGTAAGCCCAACTATTTCAAGACAATTTTCGATACGTTTTTTGTCAGTTATTCCTCTTTGCCTGCGATAATATTCAAGATTCTCGTACGCAGTAAGGTTGGTATACAAAGCTGGGGTTTCAATGACAGAACCCATTCTTGAACGGGAAAAACCCAGTCTGCTTTCTTCTTTTTCTCCAAAAAGTTCAATTGTACCACTGTTTGGATAGGTTAGAGATGTAATCATTCGCATGAAAGTAGTTTTTCCTGCTCCGTTTTGACCTATTAAGCCAAAAATATCTCCTTTTTCGATTGTTAAACTTACATTGTCTACAGCAGCTTTTCCTTTATAAAGCTTTGTAAGGTTTTCAGTTTTTAATACTGGCATATATACATTCCTCCTTTGATTTGTAGCAATTATAACAGGCTGGTCTTAATTTATCATAAAAAAAGACTTAAAAAAGTCTTAAATTATTCCTTCATTTTAAAACCTATTCCCCATACAGTTTGAATGTATTCCTGTGATGAATCCACTACATTTAGCTTATTACGAAGTTTTGATATGTGTACGTTTATCGTATTGTCATCACCCAAAAATTCACCTCCCCATACAGTTTCGTATAAATTATTTTTGGTAAATACTTTTTTAGGCTCAGACATCATGAGTTTAAGAATTTCAAATTCTCGTTTTGACAAGCCTACTTCTTTGTTATTTATCATTGCGTCAAATCTGTTTAAGTCTAAAATGATATTCTTATACTCTAATTTTTCAGTATTAGTTTTTGCTTCTATCCGTCTTAGCTGAACTTCAATTCTTGCTAAAAGTTCATTGTTATCAAAAGGTTTTGTTAAATAATCAGCAGCACCCAACCTTAAAAGTTTAACTATTGTTTCTTTATCAGTCTTTGCAGTTAGGACAATAACCGGAATATCTTTTGTGCTGCAAACTTCCGATAAAACTTCTTCCCCTGTTTTTCCCGGCAGCATTAAATCTAGTAACATTAATGAAAAATTTTCATGTGACAAGCGAAGCAATGCTTCCGTCCCAGAAAAAGCTGCTGTTGGCAAGAAGTTATTTTGCTTTAACAACTCACAAAGCATTTCGTTTATATGTAAATCATCTTCTGCAATTAAAATTTTATCCATAGTAAAACCCCTTATAAATAGACTTCCTGTGATTTTAACATGATTAGACAAAATGCAAAAGAGTAGTCAATGCATAAAAAATCCCGTAAATCATTTTCAAAATTAATGATTTACGGGATTTTCAAACACTATCAAGTATTAGGATGTTATTTGTGAAGAGTGGAAATAACACCATTCATGTTTATCAAACAAACAATGCTTCCTCTCCATTTACTTGGAAATGGCAAACGCAACCTAAATATTGTGCAGCCAAAATCAATGAATTATAGGGTCTTTCATTTGCATCAATTACAAATATTTCATTCGTGATGTAATTGATAGTCACTACTTTATCCACAATGTTTATTTCTACATCGTCGATAGTTGAAAGTTCATTATAGCGGATATGAGTGGAATCCGGATTTAGATTTCTCTTTTTAGACACATCAACTTTGTCTGCGATATATAAAGCCGCATCAACTGTGCTTGAATATTTTTTACCTTCGGAATGATTTTTAATTGCTTGTGTGATGACACTCTTTTCTTCCTGTGATAACGATGTGGCTTCAAGCCAAACAGATGCAATCGCTGCACTCATCTCGGCATGATTCCATCTTCCGACTATACATCCAATGTCGTGCAACAAGCCCGCAATCTTACCGAGTTCAATAATTTTCATGTCGTAAGATAGCGAAGCAAGTATATATTCAACAGTATTGGCTACAAATAAGGCATGGTATTTACCGTGACATACCACGTAATAATCCCACATATCATTAATCGCACCTTGAACTTTAAAGATGTCGTCATTATAAAATTGGTTGTACGTATCCAAATCGCAACCTCCCGAAAACATGAATTTCGCACGTACCACGCTTGTTGTAGTACATAAGTGCGCCCTTTAGATTTTGACTTTTCAGCCAGTTAGTGCGTTAATTCCACCCTTGACAGCTTACATCATATAAAATCATTGTCTACTTTACAGCACCCCTCCACAAGGGATACAAAACAGCCGTTTCAGAAAACACCATCAAGTCTCCATACATTTCATATCCAAACTTACCATAAACTCCGTTTCCAAAGTAAGGTGTACTAGCTTCAAGATATGTTGGAATCTTCTTTTCATCAAGAATATCCAAATGAAATTTAAGCAAAGCTACCCCAATACCCATACCACGAAGTTTACTATCAACTACAAACCCTACAAGCTGAAAAAACGGTCTTTCTGTAGGCTCACTTTCATGAGACATGTCAGCAACAGCCTGAAACCTATTTGAATAAGCACCGGTTACACTATTTATTTCATGATAAATCCCGGCATCAACATCATCAGGCAACCAAACAGTTGCACCAACTATTTCACCATTTATATTTTCTGCCACATGTGAAACACAGCCTTCTGCACTAAGGTAAACCTTATAGTAATTTGTCACCACTTGAAGCCTATCTTCATCACTGTCAACAACCCAATGAAAAAAAATATCATCATAATACCCGGCTGAAATAAATGCTGCCACTTCATCAATTTCACTTGTTTTAATTCGCCTAATTACAAAATCATTCATTTCCTATCCCCAAAAACCTTAAAATTAACACGAAGCTGCCGAACTAGCCGCAATAGATGCAGATGTGATAGCAACAAGCATTGCTGTCTGCTGTGCAATAATCATGTTTGTTATACCACTTGATAAACTTGTTCTACTCAAATCATCTTTCATTTCATCAGCATAAACATTACAGATTATTGAAACAACATAAAGCAAAATTTCTTGAGATGAAACACTAAAACGCCCAAAACCTTTTTGCTCCCTTAAAAAACCCATTGAATCTTCAATATCTGTTGCAAGCTTATCATGATTGTCCGAAACCATGGAAAGCACACCAAGCGAAGGCAACGTGTAAGCCTTATCCAAACGAATACTGCACCCACGAAGTGTACGGTTTAAATGCAAAATATTTGCAACACATTCATCTGTTTTTCCACCAAGCACAAGCATTTGCGATAGGGTTAAAATGCTGCTTCTATAAAAAAACTCTTTTTTTAAATTCCTAAATATTTTTTTCATTTTGTTTGCCCCAGCATGAGGCTCTAAATCTGACAAAGCAAGCATAGCGCAAAAAATGTAATCATCTGAACCAATTAAAAAACGATTATTTTTTTTCATTTCAAGAAAAAACTCTCTTGCACGGTCAACAACCATTTGAAAATTCTCTGGCTTGCTTTGTGATGCTACTTCAAATGAAGCTGCTACAAGATAATCAGAAGCATAAAACCTACTTGCTTTCATCATATTATAAACTTCCAAAGTTTGCTGCATTTTTTCTTTTGGATTGTCGGTCATAGCAAGCATTGCGGCAATATAAACAGCCAGGTTTCCACGAAAAGTCGAAAAAACACCGGTTTCTGCTTTTATAATTTCATGAGCCTTTTTTATTGATTCATTATCAATTGTTTTGCCTTCCAACGCATAAACAAGTGATGCAAGACGTTTTGTCATTGGCTCATGCCAAACAAAAGCACCTTTTAAGTCATTATTATTGCTTACAAAAAGATTAAGATTTTCCTGTAATTTGTTATTCAAAACTATCTCCCCTAACTATTATCCCAAGTGCAATATCATCACCACTACCTTTGTCGGAAGATTGCCTAAGCCATCCCGGCAACTCATCACTTATAAGCGTAAGACCTTCTTCCTTCCAAAGTCTATAAAAATCAGTCCCAGCCTTCAAAAAACCAGCACCAGTTGTAAATCCATTTGCATATCCATCTGTCGAAAGCATGATTAAAAAATCCCCATCAGTTTCGTCAGTTGGAATAAACAATGTACGTACAAATTTCCAAGCGTCTTTTAAACAAAGCGACTCCGTTTCCTCACCAATGTTTTCTTTTTCCGCAAAAACTTCATGAGGAGATTCATCATTTTTAACCATTAAAATATTTCCATCACCAATTTTTAATGCAAAAACAAACTCCTCTGTCACAACCACTGCAATTAAAGTAGTTCCATACAAAATATATGGAAATGGATCGAGGGTTTCACGTTCTTTTTCGTCATGGATTTTTTTTATTTCTTCTTTCCATTTTGATTCAAGATGTTTTGGCAGCCATATTTCTTTATGGTCTTTTAAACTTTGAAGCATTTCTTCCAATAGCTCTGCCACTACTTTTACAGCAACTTCCGCACCTTCATCACTATATGGGCATGACGTACTACCATGACCGTCAGCTATAGCAACTATGCAAAAATTTTTACCTTTTGGCGAAACAAAAATAGCATCCTGGCATGGTTTATTATTTCTTAAATGTGTAGCTCCGGTTACAACTGCTCCAACGCTCTCAACTATTTTTTTACCAAATTTCATCGTCATCATCTACTGTCACAATTGGAATTGCATTAACCAAAGCACTGTCATTACTGTCCCCTATCATTGGTGCAGAAACATTTTTTACAACAGTTGAAGCCCATTTAATAAATTTCACAAGAAGTTGTGGATTTTTTGCTTCAAGCACAAGTTCTTTATTTCCTGCAAATTGTTCAAGAACACTAAGGTCAACATCTTTTCCAATTGCAATTGCAATACGCACTGCTTTTTTACCCCACGGGCTTGCAAGAAGTGATTCCAAACCGCTTTTAAAATCATCGGTAGGTTGTCCATCTGTGAGCAAAACTAAAACAGGTGGCAGCCTTTTTGTGTCTGATGGAAATTGCCTAAGCTCCCCAGCCACAAGCTCTAAC
>Ga0131853_10006659_pt1 | contig 20859 bp, 20 predicted proteins | sample TergutLab28metaG_FD_92764 | JGI IMG/M metagenome (GOLD analysis project Ga0131853, IMG submission 92764) | Labiotermes labralis P1 segment gut microbial communities from Petit-Saut dam, French Guiana - Lab288 P1 (version 2) (version 2) | ecosystem: Host-associated > Arthropoda: Insects >...
ATTGCGGAAGAAATTAAGAGCAGATTGAGGTCAGAAAATGCTTGCTATCATTCGGTGCAGAACCTTTTGTCTTCCAGGTTGCTATCCAAAAATTTAAAGATCAAGATATATAGAACTATAATTCTGCCTGTTGTTTTGTATGGGTGTGAAGCTTGGTCGCTGACATTGTGGGAGGAAAGGAAGCTGAGGGTGTTTGAGAACATGGTGTTGAGGAAAATATTTGGACCTAGGAGGGACGAGGTAACGGGGAAATGGAAGAGACTGCATAACGAGGAGCTAAATGATTTGTACTCCTCACCCAATATTGTGCGGGTGATAAAACCGAGAAAAATGAGATGGGCTGGGCATGTGGCGCCTCCTGGATTATAACTCAGAATATGAAACTGACAAGGTGTACCATACAAGGAGGGTAAAATGCACCAACCTCCACTTTTCAAAAATAGTACAAAAGCATAGCCCAGTAGGTGGAAACACATACAAGAAGACTCCAGTTCTGACAGTACCAACTTGCCAAGCAACAGAAACAAAGCCCAATACAGAACGTGCTCCACTCTTGCATCAATTTCCACGATTTGTTACAGGTGTACAAAATTTCCCTTTCAGTTGTTGTAATTACCCTACATGACAGTCATTGAGTTCAGGTGTGTATTTTGTTGATTTATAGTCCTCAGAATTTTGTTTCTCTTCCTCATAGAGGTAACACTTCTCCCACCAGACCTCTTACTTCATCTCGTAAACTTTTTACCTTACACTTCAATAAATGGAGTTTTCCTTCACTCACTTTTTCTTGCCAGAAATTCTGCAACTTCAGAAAACAGCCCCAGTAATAAATGTGCAGACTGCAAAATCATTCAAGAAATACCAGACCAATTTAAATTCCAGTCATTAGCTACTACACTAAGCATTTTCTGGTGCTAGAGGACTAATCATATGGTACTGAAGTGCTGTCTTCATGTGATGGATATAGCCATTGTGTAGTAAGGGTGTCTTATTCCAAAATTCTGAAACTGGCATATAAATTACCAACTGGAAATCATAACACATACAATCACATTTTAAGACACACAGTTCACAGCAGTGCTATGCTGTGACCAAATATCATAGAATGTAGAGACATGCTCTCTCTTATCCCTTGAAGCTAGTGACAGTGAAGTTGATACTGCTGCATGGTAATAAAGATATGCACTACATCATCCTGGTAAAATCTCCCACACACATTAGAGTGTACTGGAATTGAGGCAATGTCTGCATGGGACAACAGGTGAAACACCAATGCCATTTGTGCATGAACATTGTTTGCAAACTGTACAATGACCAAAACATGTGGAGAAGCTTACATGAGATACAAGAACTGAGACTATTGCATATAAGTAGCCTTGAAATACTTCTTGACAATCTATTGAATCCATACCACTACTTATAGAATACACACCAGTTTCCAGATGATCTTCCTCTATGTATAACTACAATGCAACCACAATTTCAGTATTGAGTACCATGTGCCATTTCATAGTGACATATACCTTGAAAATGAAATGTTTCAGGACATACGCTACATAAAATCTATGCCCTTATTTTTTAAAATTGAGTCACACTATGGAGAGCTTATGCATGACCTTTACTTCTTTACGTACAATATAACTACATATGTTCATTAGAAAATCTCTGAATGACAGACATTTTAATGCACCTGTAATAATAGTTCAATTTTGTAAAAAAAAGAAACCGTAGACTTATAATATGCATTAGCGAACTTCAAGAGACTGCTGATATTCTGTAACTTGCTGAAAAATCACTCACCCACTGGTGTGAAACTGCAAAGTTATCACCCCAACACTAGGATCGAAGCATAAAGAAAGAAAGAAGAAGAAAAACTAAGCTGTGGTAGTACAAATGGTTATACAAATAAATTGCGTATCTATGTGTCAAATACAATAGGATGCCACTATATAATACCAAAATTACTAATGGATGTAAACAATCTGGGAATAAATTCCAATTTTGCTACTTACACTATAATTAATCATTAATATTTGCAGGATATTACTGTTCACTCTTTTATAAATTATTACATAACTTCCCTTTTGTGGAACTAATTGATGGGAATTAACATGCACCTTCAGACTTCTTTGTAATCAAGGGAACAAACAATACCATATTTACTCAACTGCAGGATGAGGTTTACTCTTCATATTCAGTGTTTCAAAATGTGACATCATTGTACTTAAATAAGCGCATGAAGCACTGAACTGGACAATGATGAACGAGACCATGCCAATCCAAACAAAGGCCTGCACTGACCAGCTATCATGTAGAGATAAAAGAGAGAAAAGTGGACACTGTAGCAGTATTAGTTCTGATTCACGAGTGTTTAAGTCATTTACTATTCCATTAGAGTATCAGGCCATAAAGACAATGGCTATAAGCACAGTCTGCATTCAGAATGTTAATGTTATAAAGTTATGATGCAAAACTTAAACTAATGGTGATTAACTATGCAAAGAAAACAAATAATTGGAATGTAGAAAGGAATTTAATTGTTATGGAAATCAAATATACAGTGGAGGACAAAACAAACACAGAAGCTGATAAAGGCAAACTATTTCACTGCCCCAAACAAAGATATTTTGAAAAATCTGAAAAGGTAAGTGTCGAGTTTGTGTGTTTGAAGATAGAAAATGAAGTGCCACTTACACGTGAGACAATAAAATAAAATAAAACAAAATAAAAAGCACAGAAACTTGCCACATCACACATCTTATGGCATCATTTCAAGACCAACACAGGTTCATGGGTGTGCGTATGATGCAGAGGAATGGATTCTTCCTTCGTAGAAGCTTTGCTTTTCCAGAAATTGCCAGTTTGAAAAGAAGCTTGTTGCTTTTCAGGGGCATGTGAGTGGACTTGAAAAAAGAACAATGCTTCCTTCGCCAAGGAGGAAATGCTGACAACACATCTTCCATTTATAATGTCAAACACGCACGGCAAAATCTGTGGTGATTAAAGCACTGTGTTGTGGCAAGATGTGTATACCAGTCACATTGGTGATATTAGCAGATGGTAACAAGTTGCCACCATACATTATTCTAAACAGCAAAACAATGCCTAGGGACTACCTACAGGAATTACGATCATATGCCAACCTAAAGGTTGGATGACCAATGAAGCAGGGATGTCCTCCTGTGAAAATGCTGGTCTTGCATGCATTTATGAGACATTTATCACCAGAAATACACTGGCAGTTCCATTACACAGACCTTATTTTCGTACCTGGATGGATGACCAAACAACTACAGGTGCTGGATGTTGCTATAAACAGGCCGTTCAAAGACCACCTAAAGCAGCAGTGGAGTGAGTGGCTCTTGACAGGGGACCATTCTTTGACCCCAGTCAGAAGAATCAAGAAGTCCAATGTCCCTCTCCTTTGTCAGTGGCTTGTAGCAGTTTGGGAGTGCAACTCAACAGAACTGCTTGTGTGGGTTTTAAAAAGTGCTAAATATCCATTGCAACAGATGGGATTGATGAGGATATGTTGTGGAATGACAGTGGGGAGGATGGGAATGTTAGGAGTGGGTGTGAGGAAGATGAAGGCACCAGCAGTGAGAAACAGAGAGCGACACTGGGTGATGAACACAATCTGACAAGCTTTTTGTATGAAGTGTATTAAATTAATAGTAAAACACTTTTTTCTTTGCAGATATTTTTTTTGTAAGGTTGTCTTAGATTATAATCATCTGGCATTTGGATAAATACGGTAATTTAAAAACTACAAATGTTTTATGAGGAAGTAAATTTAGCACAGAAAGTCATCTCTCACCAACTGACTATCAAATATACAAGCAATACTTTCATACCCTGCAAATAACATACAATGCCTGTTCTAGTAAACTTTTATCCCAAATTTACACATAATCCAACTCCATTTTGAGTACTTTCTGGAACCTAACAGACGGCCATTTCTAGTACCTTGCACTTGCTTGCAACATAAACTACAAGAACAATCAAGACATTTCGAGAACCACTAAGCTTCAGACGCAAGGCTCCACGTAGTTCCCTGGGAAGAGACCTGTGATGCCATCCATAACACCTTCCCACCACCCATCATCGTTCTTCTTCAGAACATATATAACTGAGCTTTCTTGGAAACTCAGTTCATCTTCTTTATCTGCATAGTAGTCGTAGATCGCTACCACTGAAAGAAATAAGCAACACACATTTACTGTACAGTAAATATACAGTTGAACTGAAATCTGAGGACTTAGTTAAATATGAATTCCATTCACACTTTGTTGCCAAAAAGAAAAGAAACATCTTAAATTTAACACAATCAGATAACTTTAGATTTAATGTTTTTGTCACGAAAAGCATGATTTATTTAAATTTGAACACATTATGTTATGTTTTTTGTCTAATAAAAATGTGGTAAATGTAGTTAAGCTTTGATGCATGGCCAGAGTTCCCTCTCATCCACCATTTCACGACTGACTTTGGTCTTACTGTGCTTTGTGTGGAGGATGTAGTAAAAGCAACCTTAGTTACTCATACAACATTTAAGAACAAAAGCACATGCACAGCAAAATAACAATGCCATTATCAAATATGCTGCACATATGGAGAAGCATAAATAGTGTAGTGGACAACACTAAAATAAAGGTATTTGACCTACACACTGACATGAGTATTAGGGTGCTTCAATTATGAGCACTGCACATAGTGAGTTAGGCAAGTACTCAAGTGATGTGACGTTTAATTTACTCCCTACTGTGTTAGTATTATGGCTTAAGTCTATTATAATGAAAATTAAAACCAGCGTGAAAAATTTACATTTTAACAAGCATTTATTATGGGCAGTTTTAAAACTAAAAAAGTCAATGACTGCTATTGTGGACAATGTCTAATATTTCAAGAATTTTTAAACATGTTCCAGAAACAGGATCTATTTCAGGCTTCAAGTGCTAAAGGAGGAGAGGTTCCTGTTCAGTGGGAGCTGTTAAAAAGAATTAGGCTCCATCACTCCCTTCAGACGCATCTGAAGGGAGTGTTATAATTAAGTGATTTTGGTACACAGGTTATGTCAGTAACTTAACTATGGCATGAACATGGATTAACTGTACAGCAGAATCCCAACCTTAGCTCATTTTTCAAGATCCATTCATCCATGTCCCATACACTACATATAAAAATATAAATAAAAAACATATTGAAAAAAAATAAATTTAGGGTGAACATAATGTTTCCCAAAACCACAGCTGTAAGTCTGTTTTATTCTGACACAACCACAAGTTTACATTTAAACTCCTTCTTACTTGAGAGGATATTTAAATTTAGCGAATGGTTTACAAAAAGCATACTATTTGAACAAAAGAGATAAAATTATGAAACAAACAGCATTTTGTGGAAAATAAAATGGAGATTATGCAGCATATCTTAAAAATCCAGTGAATTCCCTTGTTGTCTAAATACATAAAATGAAAATCCAGAAGTGTGTTCCTATGTGTTTGCGTTTAAGGTATAAAAATTTTATCCTATAGACAATTCTTAGATCAGTGTTCTACTGTACACAAAAAGTGACAAAAACTATCTTTATCTGAGAGGATATCACTCCACCATCCAGTTATGAGGTGGTACAAATGAAATTTATGTTCTTCAGTTGGTAGTAGCATTACCTTCTATCATCACCTTTGCATTTCACTGATTCTAGGAATGAGTGCTTGAGTAACTCAGTGTTATTATTTCTGTTCCCAAGTGCTGTTATTCCTGTTTGCCTATTATTCTTGTACATAAGGCCTACACACTGTTGCCTGCTGTGTTGTGCTCTACAAAGCAAGTCAGGATGCTTGATTAATGACTGAAATCATTGAAGAAGTGGAGAAAAATCTGACTGAGAATCGAATGGATCAACATAGTTAAATTTCTTGGATTAGCACCAACCAAAAAGTTAGGTGATGAATGCACTGAAGAAGGACCAGTGCAGAAGATGAAGAGGGAGAAAAGCACAACCTTGAACTAATGTGGAGTTTCACCAAAGCACACACTACTTAAAAAACCATTAAATCATTCTCTTATGCATACAGCACAGTGAGCATGATGAAGAGAACATTTCAGCTGAAATGTAAGACTTCAATAAATAGTTGCCAATTACAGATTTCTTAGGGAAAAAGTGATTTTCACACAGGTATTAGCAGAACTACCTTCCTATAGGCTTCTGTGGAAAATTTAGGATTTTCATTTTATATTGCTGTTATGTGCATCTGGCAAATTTTAATGCTTCCCCACAACCGTCATATTTCCACATCTGTTCTCTTTCCACAGTCTACTGAGAAACAAAGGATGAAGGTTTCACTCTAGCCTCAACATCCTGATGCAACATTATAGTCCACTGACAAAGACATAACCTCTGACATGAATACAATGATAGACACGATTTCAGTTGTGTCTGACATTGCTACCACCAATCCTGACAGCATCTGCACAGTGCACTCACAATATGCTACACCACACTCACTCAATCCACAGTCTAAAGGCAACATGTTGCCCATCGTACAGTGTTACGTTACCCACAGAGACGTTTGAAATGAGAAAAGGCCTTTACACCCTTTCCCTGGAAAAGCTGAGACAGAATACAAAAGAAATTTTGGAAAATTATGAGCTGTTAGTTCATGGAGACATACACTACTTTACTAAATCATTCTGTAAAAATGTGCAAAAAATGGCAACTTCTTGGCCTACGTTGTGAATTGCATTCTCTTGTAAATTCCTCCTATTATTATAAGTATATTTCTATTGCACATGATATATAGAAAAATTACATAATTAAAATTATACACATATGTACACTTAAATATTCTTTACTCTGATAATGAATATCATGTTGCCCACAAGCAGATCCAAGTTTGCCAAAGATGTCTATGCCACTTAAAAAGTTGAGGAGGTCTGCACTACATGAGTAGCTTGATGCTTTCAGGCTACACATAGCAGCAGATTTGTCACTCTCACTGACAGCAGCCATCTAGCGTCCCATCCCCTCATCACACCAGACATCACCATCCCCACATATGTTACCTCCTGGTCTGCCATCTATACCTTACCTGCTCCTGAAGTTTGTTAGTTAGACCATACCCATTATTACACAGGACTTCTAATGCATTTATTTACAGTTCACCTACAATCAGAAATGATGGGATCTCACCTTTCTCAATGTAATTCTTGGGTACCCAGCCTGGCAAGTCATCTTCATCTGGAACTATTGGCATCATTCTTCCAGTATGTGGACGACCAAACCCTGGGTGTTCATCCTCAGGCGGAGGTGGTGGTGGCAGTGGAGGTGAAACATTGCCAGAACGATGCTGATGATGCCCAGCCTGTGCTGGTGAATGATGATGAGGCAGAGTGTGGGAGTGGTGGATATGATGGAGACCAGTGTGGTCAACTGTGTCACCATCAGTACTATTCATCACAACTGACAGTGGAGATGGAGGAGCTAAAACAAGTAACACAACTGAGTCACATATACACAACACAAGTACAAACTACCAACTGTCCAACACAAGAATTTTCATGGAAATAGGTATCTGTACATAAATACAGTATTAAACACATGCATGAAGACACACACACACATACTTTATATTTTTATGATATTAACAATTTTATTTACGCTGTTCATGTATGGAAACCTGGTTCCATTTTTTACATTTCAAAACACAGAATTCTGAAATAATTTAAAGAATGACCAGTTGTTTATGAAGGGAACAGGATGTGACAGAATCATTTAAAATGACTATCATGGTGTTACCACATTCACTAACATAGGATATAAGCAGAGGGTGTTTCTAAACACAGAAGCAGGGTGCTGAGAAACCTACTTGGACCAAAGAAGCAAAAATTAGGAGGATGGTGACAAGTGCATGAGAAATCTGTGAAGTTTTCTTCTTCACCAAATATTATTAGGGTGATCAAATTACGCAGCACAAGATGGGCAGCGCAGATATAAGGACTGAATTATGGTCATTAAACCTTGAAGGGAAAAGGACACTTGGAAGAAAGAGGTGTAGACATAAGGATTATAACTACTGGGATGTTATAGAAATAGGGTGTGAATGTTCAGGTTTAATACTTCTGGCTGTGTATGGGGTCCATTAACAAGCCCTTTTGAATATGGTAATAAAACTTTCATTTTCATAAAAGCAGAACACAGCTTAATCGACCTGGCAAGCATCAGTTTCTCGGGAAATAGCTCATGGTGCTACCTTTACTAGCAACAAGACAAGCATGACAAACTCACGTGGCATGGAGTTGTGGTCCAGCATATATGAGTTGGCTGGTGGTGGAGGGGGAAGAGTCTGTGCGTGTGCTGATTGCACAGTCTGTTGAATGTTGTGTGGTATTGGGTGCACCATGCCAACTTGAGGGGGTGACATGGGAGGAGAGGGATGGGAAACATGCTGTTGAGTGTGATGAGGTAGCGTATGGGAATGCATGTGTGATGAAGGAGGCATTGGCAAGGTGCTATACCCTGCACCCCTCTCTCCTCGACGAGGATGTCCCAATGGATAGTTCGGCGCATAGTGACTTGGCACCTGTAAATGTCACATAATAGTCAGCAAGTGTACAAAACAGCACTCATCACCTTAAGTCAAAACCAATTAGCGTATCATTATTCAGCAAAATAAAAGAACTTTTTTATCCAACCACATCAGCACTAAATCCCTAGCTAATGTGCATTTCATTGAACAATGCTACCAAACCCTAAGATTTTACAGCATAGGAGACAGAGGGACAGATAGAAGGAAGGAAGGAAGGAAGGATGGATGTACAGACAGATAAATGAATGAGTAAAAAGCAGTGATGGAATGATACTGACAAAGGAAAACAGAAGTGGTTGGAGAAAAGCCTGCTCCACTATCACTTTGTCCACCACACATTCCCTATGAACTGGCCTGCTCAAAACTGGGTTTCCATGATGAGAGGCTGGTGGCTGAGTATGTTAGCTAACCTGGTGTATCTGACACAACACTGCAGTAAGCACTTACAGCACTGTACAAAAGCACATACAATATACAGAAAAGTAAGAAAAGGGAAGAACATTACTGGCATCATCATCATCAGAATTACACCTATTTGCTTTTTGTGGGTATTACAAAACATAATTTGTATATTTTCTTCAAGGTCTTCTAACCAACTTCTACCCATAGAATATGTTTAAATGTTTCTTACGACAAATGCTAAGAATTCACTCTTTCAGTGCCCTTCTGTACTTGCATAACATCATACAAAATGTATTAACATGAGTTTTAAACAGTAAACCTATATAACACATCAGCTGTTTTGTTTTTTACCATATCTCTTTGCTGCATATTGGACACAGTTTCAGTTATTTTTAAAAACAAATTATCTTCTATGAAGTAATATTGGTGCAAAAAAAAAAGTGTATCTGTACAGTACAGAGACCAGCTACTGACACCTTGTTTCACTCTTGCGAGGTTCTGACATACTTATACTAGTTGCTGACAACCACTTATAGCACTGAAACTGAAAAACATAACATATGTACCCACAGACTAAGTGATATCCCCCCCCCCAAATTCCTCATCCCCAAGGTGGTGCCCTTACAACAGCACATAAAGTTTAATATGTGATGTAATATGTACTTTCCTGAAACTTCAAGATTCTGAATGGTATCATCTTACATTTCAGTAAATAGGGTACTTCTTTCTCACATCTGAATATGAAATATTTTGTATATTTCTCAAACAAAGCCAATTTTGGTCACAGTTTAAAGAGTCCACATTAGTTTACTTTTATTTAATCCACAGTATGTTTGTGTTTCATCCAGTAAACATAAGTAAAACACAGTTCTTGGGAAATATTTGTAGAAATTGGTGGATGTATGCTCAAGAGGCAGGAGTACATTACCATATCATAAACTTGTTCCAAACAGAAAAACCTTAAGGAATGACCTCACAAACAATAAAGGGCATTTTCATAATGTTCATTTTAAAATCTACAACCAAAAACCTAAATTATTCAGTTACATTATCCTAACAGGGATTCTTCGAAGGGACAGCACAGAGGACTATATGGCCCTGGATGAGAGACTAGTGAGGCCTCTTGGTGAGAAACTTACAACTATGCTATTTTAAGTGATTTACCTAACTCCTGTCATTCTTATGCACTGTCAATGTCACATAGCCTTTGTCTCAGCTAACCAGAGTGGCACAAACAAATCAAGCAGAATAAGATCTAACCTGAGGTGGTGCTACAGCAGGTGGAGTCCTATATTCTCTGGATCCCTTACTCAGGCTGCCTCCTGTACGGACAGCCTGAGGTGGAGTTGGAGGTTTCGTTGTGGGAGCAGGACCTACCATAGCCCCCATGCCACTTGCCGATACTGAGCCGAGGGACTGGATACTACCCTGACTAGAGCCTCGCTGCTTAGAGCGGGGAGTACCTCCTGTAGATGTTGTTCTAACTCCATGGCCGACATCATCTAAGGCTGAAAATGCACAGTTCATGCAATGTCAACATTAGAAAGAATATTTTGGTTTGACAGGGAAAACAAAGGTGTGTGAAGCAACAAGATTATCAGACAGGTGACAACATGCTGACATCTTTACAGAAAGTCACAAAAATTACACTACAATATAACAAAAACATACCTGTGTAATCAATAGGCTTCCGTACATATTTAATTGGCTTCTCAGGATTAGCAGGGGCTATTATTTTGTACTGTCTAGTTGTGGTCTTGTTGGCTGTCAACACTCCAATTTCACGACGAGCCACTTTCTCTTTGTGAATCATCACTGTCTACAGATTAAAAAAAAAAAAAAACACACAGGACAGTCAACATAATGACCACACACATTATCACTTTATAACAGACCCACATGTCACCTCTGACTTTCTGTCCAAAGAACCACACATATAAATAACATACCTCTTTATTTATACACTGCTATAATTGAGCAATGATGAAAAACAGAAAAAGAAATGATTTGGTGGCACAACATGTGTCACTTACTTTGCTTGTTGTAAGAGGTTATGAGAGCAAAAATTGCAACATTTTGTCTCTTCCACATCCCTCCTATTTTTGTTTCCCTTTTTTTAGTATCACTTCTGGGCACAAATCACTCATGAGCAAAACAGAAGTAAACTTAATTTGGCACACCTTCCAAATACAGTGATGTCTACACAAGACACTGTTGCCTGAAACCTAGGGGTATGGATTATCACAACTGCATAAGTTATGGGTACAAAAAAACCTACACCATTTTATCATAACAGGTCAAGAGAAGATTATGCATAAGGCAGTATGAAACATGCAGTACATTATGCAAGCAAAAATATAGTATTTGTGGAAATGTTATACAGGCAGAAATACTTGGTGTCAATGATGCTGCACTGATACAATCTACATACAATTTTAAAAAATGTGTACAGGAAGAACACTTGAAACCAGAAACAGGTGAAATATACAACAGCTATGAGCCTGGATTATGCTGGAAAGGCATGCATTATGAAGAGAGAAGTGTGGTCACCATACAGTTACTAGTAGCAAGAATGCAACCAGAAATCTCCAACTGACACAGTGATTTTGGGGGACAGGGGGCAGAAGGGGAGTGAACAGGTAAACTGATGTGAGCCAGACTTGGCTTAAGAGGAAAAATTCCCCTGACAGCACACTATCTGTGCTGTTGAGTGGGCCCATTCATACATGACAGTGCAGGGTACTTGCAAACAGACAAAAACAGAAAGCAAGGTATAAGCACCTCTTATACTCATCTCCAACTGCAGTGTGGCGGCAGCCTGTTATGGGAATGGGTATCACTTTATGTAAGGGGTGCCTGTAGTTGGTAGAAAGTAGAATAAAGCGTAGTGTTCAAATGAATTAGTTAAGTTGCACAGGATATTTTGTAACTGGTAAAAGACAAAAGGTGTTGCACAAGACAGTGAGTTGTAAAACAACACCCTGTAGTTGGGAACACCTAATGTTCATTAGTAGTGTAATGAATGCAGACAGTAATTATAATGTTCATTATTAATTTGTAAAATATTGTACATTTTAGTGTTACACTGCACGATACTTTAGTTAACAGGAAACGAATAGATGCAAACGCTGCACAAGCAGGCAGTTCATTATACTTGGACTATGCCTGAACGTGCAGTGATGTCGCCTCAGAGTTTATTAAACTCCAAGGAATGTCTTAGTTGCAAGGTTGATTTTATAAATTTTACTGTTTGAAGTAAAATCACCCTTACTTGCTCACATACCGACATACTGTTTGCTCGCCGAACTGCTGTGCATTACCGGCTGTATGGTGCCTACAAGCTTAAGATTTACTACAAGTGAAATAACACGCAATTGATAAGCAGCAGAATGACTAAAATGATAAAGTGCAGCTGTTCTTTATTAATAAAAGGTGAGTCTTGTTGACTTCATTGAAAATACAATTTGGTTATAAATTTTCTTTTGTGAGTTGAGCAATTTTATATGTTGTGTGATTGAAACTCTAAATTCAAAATTTATGCAACTTAGACTATGATTATACAAAGAGGCGAAGCAACTATTTTAAATAAATTTTAGATTTAAATTTTGTACTTATTTAGGAATTTACTAAGTTTACTGGAAGTGATATTGATAGTTTGTTGGTAGATTAGAATATATTTGTTTGGAAAATTGGATATTTAATTGAGATTATGTTATATTATCCTTGATTACCGAATTTCGAATCCCCATTGATAAAGTTGAGAGTAATTTGACGATATTAGTAGATTTCATGTCGTCTGGTGGCAACAATTAGTAATTTATGTAAGGGCATTTTCTAGAGTGGGAATTTTGTAGTATAATTCCACTCAATGCCGAATCGCGGTATTAGTGTAGGCGCACATTTACCCGGGAGCACTACAGGAGTTTTGGAGTTCAGGCTTATATGAGACATTCTGTAGAGTCTGTAGTTCTTGTAGTATTTCTTTAGATTATATATATGTAAAGAGTGGAGTTTATAATTGTTATTTCATACACTTTTTACAAGTAAGTACTTACAGTAAGCACATGGGACCAGAGCCACAACTAGATGAAGTGCAAGGCTTAGAAGGGTAAGGAAGCAAACCATATTTTTGTCCACTTTTACAATCAAAAAGGTACATGGTGGACAAGGAACAGTTTGACAATTTTCATGAAGTTTGAGGTAGCTGAGCTACAGAATGACTGCACCCATTAATAAAGCTACTGGCTGACCTCAGAATTCTTGCCAATAAAGAAAACAACAGAAGAGAATTCTTGGGGGGTTACAGTTTTTTATGCTCTGTATAGCGCATCATGGGCATGACTTTGTGTGAATGCAAAAATGCTCATTAAATTGTGGAAGAAACTGCATGCACATACAGAAGAACATAAATCACAATGTTTTCCTAATGAAAAAATATGGGTGCCTGAAAATTTTGTTAAGGTGTGTCATAAGAGGAAATGAAGATGTTAATGAAGACTCCACTGATAAATGGCTGCAATGTAATGCATGTGAAGCAGGCTTCCAGCACATACATTGTCAGTGCTGCCACAAAACAGGGAGGAGGCAAACAGAGGGCAACAGCAATTAGAGTACAGGAGGAGAAAGTACCTACAGTATGTCACAGGATGGGGGTAAAATGTACAGTGACATTATGGTTGACAGGATACACCTACTGCTGTGGGAGGACTATTATGATTTATTTATCAAAATAAACATCAGCTGTGTAAGAAAGTAAATTAAACTGTCAGGTTTTGTACCATGAAAGAAGCGAACACTTGGTGAAGTATGTGTACTACCTCATGGAGCACTGCAGTTTTATTTCCAAGTTCTGATGCATGTCTCATGGAAGTTACAGTACCAAATTAGGGGTGAAAAGATATGAAACACAAGAATGGATAATTAAAGGTCATAAAAATGTCTCACAAGAGCAAGTGACAACCACACTCATACTTCAACAGCCAAAATAATACCAACCAAGCACAAAAATTCACTACAGGAGGCAGCACAAAATTGTAATGCAAGTTATTACGAGACCAAAGATAAGAACTGCAACAAAGAGAAAACAGAGTTGAAAAGTGAAAGCAGTATGGAAAAATGTTAAAATAGAAACAGATGAAAACAGCCTACCAAAAAAATGAACGTTAACATTATAAACAATCCTCAACATACAGTAAACTCATTCAATGTTTGTTTTCTAGCAGACTGAATGATACAAATAAGAACACAAAGCAAAGGCAATAAAGTACATGTCCAAAACAACATCAAGCACATTTCCACACTTCAGTCTACAAACAGCTAATGAAACAAAAATATCATGAACTGTTTTAAAGCACAACCTTGTGCAGACATTATGGAATAGCGAAAAAAAGAAATAAAAACTTGTGCAAAATACATCAATATTCCCCTACGCTATCTCCTTCTACAATGGCAGGAACCAACCCAGAATGGCTTATATATTCAGAAATCAAACCTCTACACAAAATGAGTGAAAAATTGAATCTAACTACAAGCCAATTTCATTCCTGACAGAATTGCTAACACTTCTGACATTATATACACAACAGTAATTCATTTCTTTACCTCCCGACAGTATCCTTGCATAAGAAAAAGTTTGAGTAAAGGAATGATCTGTCAATGGACATGGCCCTCTATGATTTCAAAACAGAAATCTTGTGTGCGCCTGACAACAAACCCACATTGTGGGTTATTATGTGACCCTGCTAAACTTCTGACTGATAATCAGACAAACTGCAATCAAAATAAAATCTTTATGGAACCCACCTGCAAGTTTGAATTGTAACATCTACTTTCCTTTGGCACTGGCCAATGATATGTCCACAAATGTTTTCCTGCTTGCCCTTGTAAACATCAATGGTTTACCCAAACTGTCACTTGGCATGCCAAACACACATTCATTATTCATGATACTAATATCACTGTTCATCTCATCAACAGTGAACACTTTCAGAATTGCATTAAAAGCTGTGGCCAAACAGTACAAATGGTTGATAGCCAACAAGCTTTTGACAAACAAAACTTCAGGAAATTTGCAACTAACAATATATCAAAATACATGTAAATTACAGCAATAAAACAACTGAAGATACAGTTACAACTGAAGTGATCTGACACTTCGCAATGTATTAAAACGGAAAAAGCATGGTGAATTGTTTATGCCTTAACTTTATTCAGCATGCTTTGCTATGAGGACAATCTTATCATGTCACTAATGGCAACAGAACCTTTATAATTTACTTTACGGATTCCACTTCCATAATGCCTTATGGAGTTATCTTGTGGGGAAATCAAAATATTCACCATACACGAGAAAACTGCTACACTATCAGATGTAAAGAAAACATTCTCTTGAATCAAATTATTTAAGGGATATAACATACCACCCCTTGCCAATTAATATCTATTCTCATTACTGCTTCTCATTGCCAACTGGTTGGAAAAATTTAAAAAACCAAAAATACACATTATAAATGTGAGACAAACATGATCTTCAAGTCCCAAATGTTAATCTCACTAGTGCAAGTGTACTGTGTACTATGCAGGAACCAGTTATGCAGTTCTCTTCCACATAAAATCAGAAACCACAATATAAAACATTTAGGCCTGAAATGAAGACAATCTGTTAGCTCACTCCTACTCTGCAGAAAAGTTATTCTTCAAACAAAAGTTCATACACAGTACCCATGTGAGGTAACTTAAACAACATGTGATTTTTGGACTGTAAAATATTATTCTCCTACAAGACAGTTACAAACAGCAGTACAAACCATATAGTACATATTATACACTCATTCACTTACTTACTTACTCCACGAAGCACAGTCCTGCTTGAGAAGCTAATCAGTTCTCAGCTACTCAAGAAATTCCCTGCATTTTATGGTACCTGAAGATTCATTACTGCATTCACGTATCACTATATCATGTTCACACTATGATGTATTCTACATCCTTATATAACAAATGTTGTCCCAAAAGTATGGTACAACTAGGTGCAGCTCTGAGTAATGAAAGATGGGTGGCATTATTACACCAGAACATGGTGAGGGGTGCATATGCCTGTAGCAACAGCCAAACAAGCACCTGTGTAAGTATACTGGCTGTAATAGCCAGAAGTCTGTAAATCAGCTCCTGCATGCACACAGCAATACAATGACCTAAATTCAGAGTGTGACTGTCACTGTGTACAGGGAACATGTGATGAAGAAGAAAACATTTCCATGTGGTGCAAAGCTTCCAAAAAGCCTCAGTTCTTCTTACTGCAGACAACAAATGCAATATGGAAGGCCTTATCCATGAATGGAAACACATGAAAACACAGGAAACCAGAGTATATCTCAACATTTCACCAACACAAGCACATGAAATTGTTCATGACACTCTTGGCTACAGGAAGGTGACTCCATCCTGGGTACCAAAGCCACCAAATGTTACAATCAGATGTATACAGGTTTATGGTACAAGCATATGACCTGATACTTATCAACTAAGGTAGCATTAGTGGTGAAGAATTATCAACTCCATGATATGGCAATACACACAGACCCTCCTCCAAGAAGAACTCTGTAACAGTTAACTCTACGAAAAAATTCTGGCAATGGACTTCTGGGATACAACAGGAATCCTGTTGGATGGTTGTGGGCTTAAACTTCAGAGGTAAGATAATCAGTGCCACTCATTACCACAACACTCTGGATGGATTCAGAGGCACTGTTCAAAGAAACAGGTTGGGACAGTTCAACATTGATGTCATCATCCTTCAGGACAATGCGACACCCCACACAGCCCAGAAGACCAATGGCTCAAGCAGTACAGATGTAAAGTGTTGTAGCATCTACTACAAAGTCCAGACATCACACCTGTGAACTTCCATCTCATTGGGCCTCTCTAAAGGCGTTGAGCTGGACAGCCATTCCAAAGGGATGATGCTGCTGCTGCTGCAGGGATGACAAATTGGCTTCATGCACTTGATGTTCATTTCTTTGTTTTAATGCACAAATTTCCCATTAGGTCAAATATCGCAACAGAGATATTAATTAGACAGGGGAAAAGTAGTACATATGTTCATGTATGCATGTTAATGAAATTTGTTCCTAGTACCACATACCAGTTACCTGTTACAAGATACTGTCAACACACATGATGACCTACCTGAGCAATATGATTCATCTGACTTTCCATTTCTGCAAGCTGAGCAGTTTGAAGGTCCAGTAGCTGCAAGAAGTTGTATGCAAGGGTGTTGATTTGGTAAGCAACACTGGCCAGTGACTGAGTCGTGTAATTTTTGGTCTCTTCAAGGGCAGCCCTCTTGTTCTCAGACTATCACAAATACAAGTTATAATTAACCAAAACTCTACAATATTATTTACATACAAACGTCCCTTAACTCGCAATAAATTATGTACCTGAAAATAATTCCCTTCACAGTACTCTGCTACCCTTTCCAAGTTTGTGTAGCTGTCTGCAAGACTACTCCTGCCGTCTGGTATTTCCGTCGTCAACAATGCTGCTAATTCAGCCATATTATCAGAATCACTTCCCAGTCCAGATTCACGATTCGGATCCATCGCCCCTGATAGATAATAATGTGTCATATTTATCAAGGGATGGTAGAAAAACCGGTGGAATAGTAAAGCGGAAACAGTAATATTCTTTCCTAGACAGATGACTGTCAAACGTGCATCAACTTTCTTCCCAAACAATTTCCTTTATATTATCAAACAATCACTCTTATTTATCTTTCCGTACAACACTACATACGGAGGTAATTTAATATTAAATGACACACATACACACTTGAACTGATTTACAATACAGCTAAATACGTTGAATGTATTCGAAAATATTACTTCCGCGTACACAATGAAAAAATTATCTTATTGTTATAGCTAAGCATTTAACCAGTACTACCGTCCGTATCGTTTACGAAATTATTTACTTTAAGCGAAATTAAACACAAAATATATACTTATCAATACGTCACATAAAACACCATTGGCGATTAACAAGAACCAACACGCCTTTCATCACAGATAATTTATATAATCGTATTTTCTATGATAATCGTGTCACCGACATACATGAAATATATCGGTCCCGTGAACCACGGCACAGATTAATACCACGGGTTTCATTCTTCACGGATTCGCCGATAATAAATTACCGAACTCCTTCCGAAAAAAGTGCGGTAGTTCTTAAACTCATCCGCTTGTGGCGCGCTAAGAAGGCCTTAATTCCTATAAGATTCTTCTGTGCATTTGGTACTTATGCTAACGCAATTGTGTGCTGCAATAGGTAGATCAAAATGTGCCTGTCAATAAACGACATAAGTAAGTGTGGTGGTGAATACAGACTGGCACGAAAGGTTGACATAGTACTTGGCTTAATATGCTCCATATCCATGAATTAGAGAATATTTAAACGTATATAATATAAAAAACAAATACATTTTTATGAAACATGTTTCATCACATGTTATTAATTTCCAACATGTATCGATCACATTTCTCATCACCATCAGTGTAACATTACAAGAGTACTAAGAATAGAGTAAACTGCAAAAGCGTGTAAGTGGAAATAATCAGTATTTGAGACTTTTTTATAACACAGTGGTTCCCGATATTTGTACACCTGTAAAGCTACCCCGATGATGATTGCAAAAACAATGGAAACATGTTGGTATCATGTGATGAAAGATATTTTATACATATGCATTTGTTGATCTTATTACATAAGTAAAATTAGTGGTTGGCTGCTGCACCGACGGACCTACCGCTACGTTCCTATCTGGAGTTAGTAGAAACGTTTGATGCAGGGCCCGTTGTCGCGTCAGCGGCGTTTTAGTATTATAGAACACCAATAGATGGCAGTACAGTCTTTGCAGGTCACGATAAGTCAGTGAATTTCTAATCATATATATATATATATATATATATGTATACACTAGATGATCTGTGTCATACGTAGTAATCTTTGTCATATATGATCTGTGCGAGCCGCAGTCAACTCCGTGACGTGCGGTATGTGGTCGGGTGTGTATGTCAGAAGGTACAGCAGTTGAACTTTTATGCATGTTTTGTGGGCAAGGTTTTCACAACCAAATAAGGTAGTTGATAAGAATGTGGAAGCCATTCAAAGTAGACAATATTGGGTACATCATTAAAAATGTTAGTGTAGATGGACACCATAAGGTGTTGCTTTCCAATTTTGTGAATATGTGGGGTGAAGAAATAACTTCAGCTTCGTTGTGTGGGAGATGTAAGGTAAAGTTTACAGGACATTGCGGTGTAACTGAATATTCTTTTGCATAAGCGTGTGTTACATGCAGTAACATTATTTACAGTGCTTTAACCCACTTGTGGAAGGTGACGAAGAAACTCTAGCTCAGTGGACATTAGCACAAATAAGGGAAGGTACCACTGCTACTATCAGTATGAAAGAATGTGAAGATGCCCAAGTCATGGAGATCAATTCAAAGCTGGCTGGTGTACCAGTCACTGTTAAGTTTTATCTCAAGAAGATGACTTTACAAGAGGCAAGTGTAGATATCTAGATGGCTGGAGACAAACTTTATCTTCGAAGTTTATGCTACCGTAAATTGCTTTATTTATGTTCTGTATGAAGTGAAGATTTATTGATTGAAATGGGATTGATGGTATCATCATGTGGAGTAAGGAATTTGAAGTACTCATAAACCCATTTCCCTCTTACATATGACTTCTGGCTTAGTAGATTTTATTGTTACCTTACCCAATTTTTTGAAGACCTTGTTACTGAATTAAATGTTCCATATGCATACAGTTTGTTGATGTGATACATATCCTTCCCAACTGTCATTTCCTTATACTGTACTTGAATATACACATTGTCATCGTAGCTTCTCAAGGCTTTCAGCAGTGAAATCAATTAATAAAATGTATTGAAGACCAACAAATACACTGTAGTTTTTTGGTTTTTAATACATTTTATGCATCTAATTAATGCATGGATTGTGGAACATATCAAAGTAAAATCAGTATTTATTCACTGATGTTATGAAATGTTGCAGGTTCATACCTGTCATTGTGAAACTGGCTCTGTTCAAAGAATGCTGAGAGAACACTACAGAGGGTTGCAGGAACATGTACAACAATCCATTACAGTATAAAGGCTGAAAAATATATAGTTTTACTGCTGGAAATCTGGGTTTTATAAAGAGTATTGCTCTCTATGTTATGTGTTGCCCTGCCTTCTGCCTCCAAATTGGTGCTTCTTACATTTCAAATATTGAATTCATTTCTTATCCATGTACAGTGAAACCTGCCTACAACAACTGCAAGGGACTGATTTCTTCCCCTGTTGTAGACAGGTCCCATTTAGTACGGGTATTTGCATTAAATTAAAGATACTCATGACTGAATTTTTTCCATTAAAGGAAGGTTTCCATTCCAACCAGGTTCTATTAAGACAGATTTCACTGTTTATGCATGTCTGATGTATCTCATTTTATTCACTGTATGATCATATTGATGATGCTGTGTCCCAGTCACTCCTCTTTTCTGGCGGTTACACTCTTCTATTTCTTCCATATGTGAAACTTCCAAAATTTCCTCCATGTCTGAGGATCTCACAGTGATACTGCATTTTCATTGCATGTGCCAACAGCTGTACAGAGAGATCACTCTGCCATTACTCCTTATGATACAACAACTGCAAGCTCAGAAATGTTTGCTGTTTGACTCACTAAAGAAGAAAGATGCTGAAATAACTGAGTATAAACTGGAAGGAGCTAAACTGTCTCGCAGTAAGTTATAGCAAATTACAGTGGTCTGCATTGAGCTGTGCGAGGGAAAAGGGG
>Ga0131853_10006660_pt1 | contig 20859 bp, 10 predicted proteins | sample TergutLab28metaG_FD_92764 | JGI IMG/M metagenome (GOLD analysis project Ga0131853, IMG submission 92764) | Labiotermes labralis P1 segment gut microbial communities from Petit-Saut dam, French Guiana - Lab288 P1 (version 2) (version 2) | ecosystem: Host-associated > Arthropoda: Insects >...
ATTACACAGCCTATGGTATCATCACACCTATAGGTGGCCGTCTCGTGCACAAAATTTGTTTCACAATAAGTTTTATTTCATGCCTCTACATGTTTCGAGCACATGTGCTCATCATCAGGAGTTCAAATTTGCATTACACAGCCTCTGGTATCATCACACCTATAGGTGACCTTCTCGTGCACGAGACGGCCACCTATAGGTGTGATGATACCATAGGCTGTGTAATGCAATTTTGACCTCCTGATGATGAGCACATGTGCTCGAAACATGTAGAGGCATGAAATAAAAACTTATTTAAAATAAATTTTGTGCATCAAGTTGGTTAAATACAGAGATAAACAAGGATAACAAGTTTACTAAGCTTCTAACGCACCTGGTTATTTAACTGATGTCAGCAATCCTCCAGCCACATTTTGATCAAAATGGACAATAGGCGAATAGCAGTTAAGACAATTTTGAATATATGACCAGCTTCGTGGTCTATTGGTCAGAGTCTCTGACTACTAATCATGAGGTTTCGGGTTCGATTCCCGGCTCTACCGTGGGAATTTTTCCTGAAGGGGAGGATTCCCGCGGTGACCATGGTCTGGGTAGCTTAGTAGAATTTAGGTTTAAGGGCCCTCCTGGCACAACACTATCACCACTCACATAATCGGGACAACGTAACTGCGTCTCATGGGCGTCCCATCCTCAGAAGTCGGTTACACTCCTGCCAGGCCCAGGAGGGAGGACCACGAAGTCCACAAGGACATGTGGTGGCATTGGACAAAAAAAAAAAATTTTGAATACAATTAACCGTCTAAAGCAAATGTAATATATCTATATCATCATCATCATGTTCCTGAAGGGTTAGGTGTGTTTCCTGTTCCTTATCTAAATTATATATATATCTATATTAACCTTTTAAAGACGAAGCGCTGACCGCTGTATTTAAAGACCCAGTCCGTACCGCGCTGTAAACACTTTCCATTTCGATTATAAAAACCAATCAGTTTATGCTGTAAGTGGCACAAGTCGCTGTTTGTTCTCAGATAAATACGAAACACATAAATACAGTGTGGGGCCAGAGCCTACAGTTGTTGAATGTTAAACTGGTGGTACATATAGTGACCACTGGGCTGTAAAGGGTTAAATCTCTGTTATAAAAACCAATCAGTTTATGCTGTAAGTGGCACAAGTCGCTGTTTTTTTCCAGATAAACACAAAACACATAAATACAGTGTTGGCAGAATGTAAATTTCTTGAATATTAAACCTGTTGGTGCATCACGTGACCAGTAGGCTCTAAAAGATTAAATATGTTTCCGTGTTTTCTTCACAGGATTGATTTATTTTTGCGTGTGTTTCAGTATAAGAATGAACAGCTGATTCGAGATTCAGGTTCTATAAGCGGTGACTATGTAAGGCTTGATCTACCAGACTGTATGACATCCTATCCTGCAGTGCCTAACATGTTTCCTTTAATAAGAACAACAGAGCGGCCTTCGTCATGCAGAAGCAATGTTTTTCTTAGGAAACAGAGAATAAATTTGTATATATATATTTTAGATATTTGTCAGATTTAAATTGTCGAATAGCCTTTCGTTCATGTTATGCCAGACAAATAACTCTCCTTCGTTCGTTGTTCTCTAATGTTCTCAAATAACTTCTTCATTCAATTACTTCTCTTCCGCTTTGCAACGTCTCTGCGGTTGACGACTATCCGTATTACACTGAGCTATCCTGTGCAGTTCGTGTTATCACCGCGTTTATTACACTTCTCGTTAAATCAGATCCTGTTTGTTCTACAAAACCGAACATGCGAATTTGACCTTATGGGTTTTCAAAGGGCTTCGTAATTGTGTATTGTTATCGCAATTTTTACAGTAGGCCTAGTTTTTCTCGGTTAATCTATATATTCATTGAAAACAGTCATTCAACAGTACAAACAATAATGTAGACTGGTAACCACTTTTTGTCTTTATTCGGTCCATTGTCAGACCGTGTGTTATTTATAATTGGAGGAAAACGTAAAATACTCTTCAATTAAAAATGGAAAAAGATCTCGTACCTTTGACAAAACTAGTTAAAACATTGTAAGGTAGGTGAAACAAATGCTGCATAATAAAAACAGAATTATTATTATTAAACAAAGAGGTTAGGCAGCTTTATTTGCGTATTGCACACTGCAGCTTTCTTTTTTCAAGTTCCGAAACTATTATTATTATTATTATGAAACAAAGAGGGTAGGCAGGTAGGCAGCTTAGTATATTTTGTGTATACTGCAAACTGCAGCTTCCTTTTTTCAAGTTCCGAAACTGTTATTATATACCTAGTCAATCCTCATTCGGGACATAGGATTATCAGTTTCTGAATTTGAAAAACGGAAGATGCAGTGTGCAATACACAAACTATATTAAGCTGCCTACTTGCCTACCCTCTTTGTTTAATACTATAATAATAATAATAATAATAATAATAATAATAATAATAATAATAGTTTCGGAACTTGAAAAACGGAAGCTGCAGTGTGCAGTATGTACAAAATACGTTAAGCTGCCTACCCTCTTTTTTTATGATGATGATGATGATGATGACAATAATAATAATAATAATAATAAAATCAAGGAGGCACGGTAACCATATTGTGGAACCAACAAATACAGACTGACAGAATTATCCTCAACAACAAACCAGACATTATAATCCGTGATAATGAAAAGGGAACATGTATGTTAATAGACGTTGCAATATCAGGAGACAGAAATGTGATTAAAAAGGAAGCCGTGAAGATTCTAAGATATAAAGACCTTACAATAGAAATACAGCGCATATGGAATGTAAAAACAAAGGCGATACCAGTAATAATAGGGGCGACTGGGACTATTTGAAAGTCATTCAGAAAATACGTGAGCAACATTCCTGGAAAACATGAAGTCAAATAATTAAGTAAGTGAGTAAGCAAGCAAACAATCAAGTAAGTAAGTAATTAAGTAAGTAAGTAAAGTAAGTAAGTAAGTAAGTAAGTAAAGTACGAAAGTAGGTAAGTAAGTAAGTAACTAAGTAAGTAAGTGACCAAGCAAGGAAGCAAGCAAGCAAGTAAGTAAGTAAATAAGTAAGTAAGTAAGTAAGTAAGTAAGCAAGTAAGTAAGTAAAGTAAGTAAGTAAGTAAGTAAGAGAGTAAGCAAGCAAGTAAGTAAGTAAAGTAAGTAAGTAAGTAAGTAGTAGGTAAGTAAATAAGTAAGTGAGTAAGTAAGTAAGTAAATAAAGTAAAGTAAGTAAGTAGGTAGGTAAGTAAATAAGTAAGTAAGTAAGTATATGAGGTAGTAGCTATAGTTACAGTTGATGTTTAATATATTAATTAAATACGTTTTGGAAAGAATTCAGACGTTTCAGGGTTAACAGCTACTGGCAGGGCATTGCGGATACTGTCATACAAGTTAGGGGTGTGTAAAACTTGAAGAATTTCTTGAAAAATGGAATGACCATAAGCGTTTTAAGAAGCATTCAGTTCTACGGAGTCAGTCCTATTATGGTTGACTTATGTTGCTTCAGACACACCACGAAGATACACGTATGGCTGACAATTCCGGGATTTAAGCCAGACACCTTCCGAAAGTAATCCACTTTTTACTACGAAATAAAGTTTCACAATTTCTGGCATAAAAAGGATTATGGCCCCCACCATAATACAACATACATCAAAGCGAAAGTGTCTTGTATATCACCGTATCACAGAAAGAGTAAAACCATTCTTGCTACCCCACTGAATGTCTCCCTAACCCCCCTCAAAAAATATTCCTTCTCTGTTTAAACTCAAACCCCTGTCAATGCAGCCACTCTTTAGTGGTGTGAACGTCAATCCTATATCTCACCCCACCACCCCGTAGCCCGACACTACAAACACACCCCCTTCTCACCCTCCGACACCCTCTCACAAAACCCATGTGCCATGTCACTGTCGCTTGAACGTGTGATTAATGACTCTTACAACAATGACACCCCCTAGTTGCAACCCCCTCTCTCTAGCCACCCCCAATAACAGTACAATGCTTTATTGGCCAACAATAGGACAGACACGCTACCGCCAAATCGCTTACTATTGGACGGTTACGAAGCGCAAAATTGGTCCGTTGGAAGGCTATGCTTGAGGCAATTCGACCGCTGACGTGTGTGTGTGTGTGTGTGTGTGTGTGTTTTCGGAAATGGGGGTGGGGGAAGAACAGAGCTAAATAACCTCGTAGATAGGGGGTCTGTGTATTACCCTGATGACCCACCCCGTTTCAGCCTTATGGCATAACTTGTGAAGATCAATGATATACTAATAAAGAAGTGCTTTTGTTTCCAGGTACTGTGTTGGAGTTACGAGCAGCTGCTAGGCAGAACTTCTATTGCACAGAGCGACGGAACAGGGAATGAAGTACTTCAAGACTCTGAAAGATTTAACATTGACTGACATCTAGCTATGTTTATTGCAAAGTTTCCTTAATTTAATTCAATTTAATTCAATTTCATTAACGCTTTTGAAATTACAGTCCTTAACCTGACCAAGAAATCCCACCACACCCCCCCCGGGCCCTTTTTTTGGCTTAGGGGGTTCTGAAGTTCACTGCCGGCAACAAAACACTTCCACGCTGGACACGTTAATGATCACATCGACTTCTGTCAAAATGTTTTATTAAAATCCACCTTAATGTTATCATCTCTTATAAGTCTCGGTGCCTGAAGGATCTCTTTAAATTTTCTAACTAAAATAGTGTACACATTTCCTTTTCTCCCCATGCGTGCTGTAGTCTCGCCCATCGCGCATTTTCACTCAAGGTATCAACAATATTATCAATCAAAATTGCTAAAAAAAATGTTTAAAATATTAATCAATTGCAAATGTTTTCATGTCTTAATAATATTTTATCTTTCTTTGCTGACAAATATCTGTGTAAATTTTTGTGTATCTTCGTTGGTAGGGAGCTATCTGGTAAATATGAAAAAATGTAAAGGAAAAGGTGGAGTGATGCCAGGAGCAGGGTATATGATTCTATTCTTATTACATTTAAATATTTCAGCGAGTAAAATATAATATTTTATGAACAAAATCTTATCGGACTGCAGCCTTGCAACAACGTAACTTAATATATAAACAGAAATAAACGTAACCGTGGACCCGGTAGCTCACTATACAGTGACTATGGGCTGGAAGGTCTGGAATCTAATCCCGGTGGGGACGAGATTTTACGCCCGTCCAGACCGGCCCTGGGGCCCAACCAACCTCCTGTAAAATGGGTACCGGGTCTTTCATGGGGGTAGAGGCGGCCGGGGAGTGCGGCTGACCCCCCAATCCATCTAGTGTGCCGAGGTCCTAGAAAGAGTAGAGCTATACCTCTACTTACTCTAAGGGCCTTCGTGGCCTATAAGAAGTGTGAAACGTAACACAGTTTAACATACATAAGTTTCTTCAACACGATATGATCTACTGACTACTAAGTTATCAGTCTAATTACTTATGTGGTGTGTAATGGGAGACAGATGAGGAGCGGTCAGCACGGGCTATGGACATGAAAGGGGGTATCATTTTTCTCAGAACCACTTTACTCTTAGTAAATTATTTCGTTGTGCGCTGATGTAATCAACAAATGAATTTTGCATGTAATAACAGGATACAAATGGATAAATTATAATGTAGCAACAAGACATTCAAAACGAACAGTGTGTCAGCACGCATGTGTAACAACAAATCTCTGGCTACCGTTGCTTGCATGGTCTGATCCAAATGGGAGCACCCAAGCGTCAGGATCCGTCTGTCTTTGACAGCTAAAAGTTCCTGCGGGCCATACAAAGAATATCGGCCATTACAGTGTTATGTTATAACCCACAAAAATGTAGTTCTGATAGAGAGTCACAGTTTGGATATACGATCTACAGATAACAAAGGCTTTTTACTGGCTTCGTGAAGGTAAAGTTGCTTCCTGTCAAACCATGAAGATATACAGGGGGAGAAGGAGTAAAACTCCACTCATTCTTAACTTTGCCGCTAGCTAGAGGTGAATGTTCAACATTAAACTCTGACAGCTTACCGTCGGGAAAGAATTCCCGGAAGCTGGGTAGGACCCGGAGCCGGTGTGGACGTTTCGGTGAAGAGAAAAATCTTTTACTCCTGCCGGGGTTCGAACCCCGGATCGTCCAGGCCGTAGCTTTGTCACTATACTAACTGAGATGCCGTAGCTCTTATTGGATGACAGTGTTTGCAGTTACTTGCTTATCAGCGCCGGTATCAAAAATTCTATTTTTAAATGTACAGTGTTATAAATGAAATGCGACGGAGCGTATGGGGGAACTGGTGGCGTCGGCGCCGGTAACATTAGTACAGACGGACGAAGCCCCCCCCCCCACCTCCCGCTTTAAAAACAGTAAATCACACACAAAGATAAAATATCTGTAATATGTAAAAAGGAATGAAGATTGTGTTTTAGTAACACATTACATTACCAGATCCGACCTACGGGCCTACCATACAATACATACGAAATTCAACAGAACAATACAATTAACGTTTCAAAGCCTAGCGGTTTCTTTACGTACCACCAGGTTTAACATTCAACAATTCTACATGGTGCTCGCTTTGTGTTGAGTGACATAACTTTTATGAATAAGAAAACAAAGAACACCTTTCTGATAGACATAGCTGTCCCAAATACACATAATATCGCCAAAACAATAACCGACAAACAAAACAAGTACCAAGAACTGGCGAATGAAATATGTGCTATGTGGAAGCAGAAGGCAGCACAAGTGATCCCGATAGTAATATCATCTACGGTAGTAATTCCAAAGTCACTATCACTTAAGAAACTTTTTAAACTACAAATAAGACCACCGAGCCTAATCCTGTTGATTACTACATCCCAGGATAGGTGAATATTTCCCAGCCAAAGCTGAGAAGTGGGAAATTCTATAATAGTAATAGTAATAATAATAATAATAATTTACTGCAATTGAGTTGTCACTCGATGGCAGTATTCCTTACACTAGTACAGACAAAACAAATAAGAATAAATATACATAAACGAAACAAAACAAAAACACAGTACAAACAATACAAAACACAATAAAATAATAATAATAATATTTAAATAATATAATAATTTCATAACGCATAATAATTGCAATGCACGGCCATATGTGTCATGTAGAAATAAAACAGAAAAGATAACAACAATCAGTGCAAACTACAACTTTGTTTGTAATTTCTACAATCAGCATACTTGATTCAAAGTAGAAACCAGCGCATTTCTACAAATCATCGATAAAACAGCTTGTGTAGTTCGATAAACACCATCAACAATGCCACACAGCCATCAAACTCATATTTGAAGAGGAAATTAATTGGCAAAATACTTAGCACTGATTGGACGTAAATATGTTGTTAGTCTCAGAACATTACATATAGCATGTTGCATAGAAGGACGTAGGCCTACTGCATATGCATATCAAACCTACGCAGTGTATTTAAGTCCCTTTCCTTGTACCTGCTGAATAACATGCAACAAATCAACTTAAAATTACGCACATTAAATGCAAAACAGTACAGGTTTGAGATCTGCACTCTTCTGGGATGTTATGCAGCTTTGTTCTTGGATTGCTTGACCCATGAAACGGGACCTACAGGCTGTTCAGGAACGTCAGTAACTAACTACCCATCAATGCTGCGTGTCCAGAAACGTCGGTAACTAACTACCAATCAATGCTGTGTGTCCAGAAACGTCGGTAACTAACTACCAATCAATGCTGCGTGTCCAGAAACGTCGGTAACTAACTACCCATCAATGCTGCGTGTCCAGAAACGTCGGTAACTAACTACCAATCAATGCTACATGTCCAGAAACGTCGGTAACTAACTACCAATCAATGCTGTGTGTCCAGAAACGTCGGTAACTAACTACCCATCAATGCTGCGTGTCCAGAAACGTCTGTAACTAACTACCAATCAATGCTGCGTGTCCAGAAACGTCGGTAACTAACTACCAATCAATGCTGTGTGTCCAGAAATGTCGGTAACTAATTACCAATCAATGCTGCGTGTCCAGAAACTCCGGTAACTAATTACCAATCAATGCTGCGTGTCTAGAAACTCCGGTAACTAACTACCAATCAATGCTGCGTGTCGAAAAATGTCGGTAATTACCAATCAATGCTGCGTGTCCAGAAACGTCGATAACTAACTACCAATAAATGCTGCGTGTCCAGAAACGTCGGTAACTACCAATCAATGCTGCGTGTCCAGAAACGTCGGTAACTAACTACCAATCAATGCTGCGTGTCAAGAAACGTCGGTAACTAACTACCAATCAATGCTGCGTGTCCGGAAACGTCGGTAACTAACTACCAATCAGTGCTGTGTAACGTCCAAGAAGAACGGGAATCTCATTTACAACGCCCCGTTAGCGTGAAATCACACACACTACCCATTTTTTCGTATTGCTAATTATCTCGGTTATTTGATTAACCCAGAATATTAATAAATTTAATAAACGCCCATTGTCACAAGCTTAATGTGTTTGTTTTGATAATATTATCAAAGAAAAGAATCTGAATCTTTCAACATTCGAAATTTTTAATCTGGACAAGTGTGAAATTAATAAATTTCTCTAAGCGTTTGCGAAGGCAGTGTTGTGGGTCACTCCGTACCTGACCACTGCTCCATACCAAACGTTAAACATCACTCTTCAGCGGACCAGACAAAAGAATAACACTAACAATACTCTTAACGCACTGCAGTCGGGTTCCTTTTAGATTTTTGTTTTTGGATATCAAAAGGGGGGACAGGAGAAACAGTGTGGGTCGGAAGAGGGTAACAGAGAGCGATAACATGGAAGAATAATTGTGGCAGTATTGCAGTAAATCCTAGGGAGGCCAGACTGTTAGGGGATGGAGTTATTGTTTGTAAAAAAATATGATGGTTTGTGCGAGTTTGTTGTTTAGTATGACCCTAATATAGGGGTGTACAAGAAGTCTGGAAAAGAATTACACCTAAAAATTTGTCTTTCAGTTTGAAATTTATGATTTCATTTAATGCTTATTTATTCATATTTTGTAGTTAGCGGACGTTCAGCCCCGAAATTCTAAACAGATACTACCGGGTTACAGTTGTGACAACTTGCTTTAGGTCACTAATTAAATGTGCAGCTTGAAAATTCATCCCGATTTGATTCGTGTCAAAAAGTTCATACCGTCGTTTTTATTGAGGTAAAAGGTAAAGTGCACCCTTGTACAGGCACTGAGACTCTGTACAGGCTGTACGGCCCATAGGAAAGTAGAGGTATAGCTCTACTCTTTCTTGACCACTGCACTAGAAGGGGGTGAGGGGTCAGCCCCACGCCCCGGCCGCCTTACCCCCGGGAAAGACCCGGTACCCATTGTACAGGAGGCTGGGTGGGCCCCAGGGCCGGTCTGGACAGGTGCGGGAAATCTCGCCCCAATCGGGATTCGATCCCCGGACCGTCCAGCCCGTAGCCAGTCGCTATACCGACTACACTACCCGGCCCGATCCACGTGAAGGAACTGAAATAAAGCAAAACAATTCTGACACCATAGTTTGCTTCACCGCCGGGATTCGAATCGAACATATCCTGGATAGAATTTAAAAGGGTTACCACTAAACACCAGGAGCATTTCCTGGGGTTAAAGGCGGCCGGTGCGTAAGGCTGACAAACTTACCAACATCCTGTGCCGTTGTCATGAAATCTGGGAACCTTAACTTCTTGGAACCTTCTGAGCCACTTCAGGCCTGTAACGGGAATGCTATAACTTTTTACCACTGAAGCAAGAATTCTCTGTACCTTTAAACTATGTTACTTAAAGACGTCATTTGTTGAGGCTTTATGACATTAGTGAAAGGTGAATAAATGAGTACGGAGCATTGGTGGAGTGACACTGACAGGATAAACCTGAGATATCTGTTCCAGCGCTACTTTTTCTACTGTAAACGCTGCATGAACTGTCCTAGGGTCGAAACCTAGCCACCCGACCAATGACACTGTCTAACTGTCCTAATACAGCGGTATAAATTTGGATAAACAAACAACAATTCTGCAGCTTTTGAGGCAAGTGAAAGTTGACCTCCTTCCTTGCAGAAGGAACATAAATTAGACAACTCTAATTAAGAGATACTACGAAGTGCCCAGTAAGTCAGAATGTCGCACGACGAGGGACTTTGTTATACATTTGACATTCATAGGTCCGTGCATTCCTAATATATTCTCAGAATACAACCAACAAGATGTAACCTTTTTTTTCAAATTTATTTATTTCTGTAAGACCCTTTATATGTTTCAGACGGCTTTTCCGTCCATCATCAGGAGCTGAAAACTGCACATACAGCGTCAGGCATTTATTTTTTATTTAGTTATTAACTGCAATTGGGTTGTTACCCGGCGGCAGTGGTTATTTTACATGTAAACAAAGCATGAAATTGCTTACTAACATGAAATTGGTTACCGATACTGCTACCTGCTGCTAGCCGCCAGGCTAAGACGCTGTACATGTTTCAGACGGTTTTTCCGTCCATCATCAGGAGCTCAAAACTGCACATACAGCGTCAGGTATCTGTCAGACCAATACTGCTACTTGTTGCTAGCCGCCAGGCTAAGACGCTCTACATGTTTCAGACGGTTTTTCCGTCCATCATCAGGAACTCAAAACTGCACATACAGATTCAGACCAATGCTGCTACCTGCTGCTAGCCTGGCGGCTAGCAGCAGGTAGCAGCATTGGTCTGACAGATACCTGACGCTGTATGTGCAGTTTTGAGCTCCTGATGATGGACGGAAAAACCGTCTGAAACATGTACAGCGTCTTACAGAAACAAATAAATTTGAAAAAAAAAAAGGTTACATCTTGTTGGTTGTACTCTGAGAATATATTATACACCTAGAATAGTTATGTATTGCTGATTGAACAATGGATTCATTTTTTGAGAAATCAATAGTTGCTTAGATATCCAAAAATATTTATGGAAGCCACCCCGTTGTGTTATTTACTAAATTCTTATTGTTTTTTATTTGTTTTGTCTGTACTAGTGTAAGGACTGCTGCCACCGGGTGACAACTTAATTGCAGTTTGTAGTAGTAGTAGTAGTAATAGTAATGAACTTCCTCCGTCGAATAAAACATAGGCTTATTTTAATTGTACATACACTTTATTTCATTTTATCTCCCTTTTGATAAGTTTTGTATTGACATGGCCCAACAAAAGGCCGAAACATGTTGCACATATCTAAGGCGCATTTAAAATAAATCTGTGTTGCGTTCGACGGAGTAGGTGTAGTTTATCCAAAAAACCTTTGTAAATTATATATTAAAAAAATGTTACACTGCCCGCAGGAACCCATCAATGGACCATATCGTGGATCATGTGAAAGCATTCAGTAACCTTAAAGACTGGTTCTCGCTTCCAGACTATATAATCTGCAGAATACTGACAAATATGGAAAATGTCCCTATTATCTTATCTTCTGAGCTTAGGAGCGGTCACGGGATGTCTCAGCGGACGCAGGTTTTATATGGGATAAGACTACTGTGCTCGGGGACATGATAAAAAGACAGCCTATACAATACATGTGACAATGTTTGGTCACCGAAGCATCAGTGCGCAGTCCAAGAAACACGGGAAGGTGCTTCTACAAATAACAACTCTAGCACACAACGTGTTAGGTCAGGCGTTGATGTTTCTGGGCGATATTCGGGTTGTGCCCGTTCCGAACTATTCACAGTTCAACTGTTTCATAAATCCCCTCACCCAATATTGTGCGGGTGATAAAATCGAGAAGAATGAGATGGGCTGGGCATGTGGCGCGTATGGGTGAGGAGAAGGGGGTGTATAGGGTCTTGGTGGGGAAACCGGAGGGAAAGAACCACTGGTGAGAACTAGGCGTAGATGGGTGGATAATATTAGGATGTATCTCCATGAGGTGGGATGTGGGTATATGGACTGGATTGGGCTGGCCCAGGATAGATACAGGTGCCAGACGCTTGTGAGTACGGTAATGAACCTTCGGGTTCCGTGAAATGCGGGGAATTTCTTGACTAGCTGCAAACCAGTTAGCTTCTCGAGAAGGACTGCACCATGGAGTAAGTAAGTAAATAAATAATGGGGAGACCTAGGTGTAGATGGGTAGATAATATTAGGACGGATCTCGAGGAGGTGGGATGTGGGTATATGGACTGGATTGGGCTGGCCCAGGATAGGGACAGGTGGCGGACGCTTGTGAGTGCGGTAATGAACCGTCTGGTTCCGTGAAATGCGGGGAATTTCTTGACTAGCTGCAAACCAGTTAGCTTCTCAAGAAGGACTCTGCACCATGGAGTAAGTAAGTAAGTAACTGTGTCATAAATTGCTGATTGCTGACTGCCTGATGACAGCGGCAAAACAATCAGCCAGGTGCAACCTATTTTGTGCAACCCTGCAGTAAAGAAGAGTGCAGTAGCCGCGACCCTCTGTACATATCCTTGTGTTCTGATTGTTCTGTATATGTGCAGAGGTCTATTAGCTTCGTGAGAACAGCATTCGGACGCCATGTGTGTGTTTATTGCACGTGTGTTGACTTATCTATGTGAAATGAGACCGGCCAATAGCCGGAGGGTGCTTTTGGGCCAAGTGCGAAAAACGTGACCCACTGAATACCGTATAACATGAAGGAAAGAGAGAAAATTTGAATAACTAACTCAGTGAGCAATAAGCCGGTATATCTACTGACTAAACAACCAAACGCTCAACTAGCTAACTAATTAACTAACATGGTTGTTCGGAGGGTGGTAGGTGAAGGGTAGGATGGAAGAATCTGGTCAAATCTCTAACTGCGCTAAATTTGAGCGAATTGTTGCATTCTGATGTGGTACACAGTTCGTATCTTAGAGTAAAAAAGAAAAGAAAGGTAAATCAGTCCCATTACAGGCCCGAGGTGCCCAGAGGGTTCCAGGAAGTTAAGGTTCCCATATTACGTGACAATGGCCCAGAATTGTGGTAAGGTTGTCAGCCTTATGCACCGGCCGCTTTTTACCCCCAGGAAATACTCCTGGTAATCATTTCTGTTAAAGGCTGAGTCGACCCTAGGGCCATAATGAGATCGGAAGGATTATGTCAATGAAAAATTCCAGTGACACCATCTGGGATCGAACCAGCGACCTTCCGATTTGTAGCACAGTACCTTAACCACTGTACTACCGCTGTCACCTTGTATCTTAGAGTACCGAGGGAAAATGGATACGAATAAGCATTCAACTACTGAAGAATAAACCAAACCTGCGAGCTAAGAATTAATTTCAAGTTAATTTCCTATCACAGTTTAAGACAGATTATCCAATAAAGACCACGTTAAAATGGGAAGGGTGGTTGTAGACAATCTGTTTTGACCGAGATAAAGCATACATTTATACTTAAGAAAAATTGACATAAAATATATAATCTGGCTGGGAGGATAATATTAAGATGGATGTTCAGGAAGTGGAATGTAGGGGTATGGACTGGATCGAGCTCAGAATAGTGACAGGTGGCGGGAACTTGTGAATGCGGTAATGAACATTCGGGGTTCCATAAAATGTGAGGAGTTTCTTGACTAGGTGAGAACCGGTTAGCCTCTCAAGAAGGACTCTGCTCCATGGAGTACGTAAGTAAGTAAGTAAGTAAGTAAGTAAGTTATTAAGTAAGTAAGTAAATAAGAAAGTAAGTGGGTGAGTGAGTAAGTATGTAAGTAAGTAAGTGAGTGAGTAAGGAAATAAGTTAGTATAATCTGGCACAAAAAATGACAATTCAAAGAACAGTCATCTCTTCATGCATTACAAGCGGGTCATAAGGATCATAGAATGTCCAACAGTACATGTGGCGATGCAGGTGCAACTGAATTTGACTTGAAGTCTAGCACTGAAGTCCGGCGAACAAACACTTCTTGTTCGTCAGAATCTCCTCACAACAAAGAAGCGTCATCAGTCCTTTGTCTAGTTGTTGCTGCTCGCTGGTGCAATGTCCTCAGGCACCATGACGCGCGCTTCATTGGGTCCAAGCACCTCAGTCAACTTCAGAACCGTCATGGTCCTCGCCTTGGAATCAGACTTAGGTTCCTTAATCCTAGCAATTAACCAACTTAATGCACAAATTCTTGTTTTATAATAAGTTTATTATATTCCTCTACATGTTTCGAGCACTATGATCTTATCATTAGGAGGTCAAAATTGTGTACCTGACGGCCACCTACACAGTTTGACGATACCAGATGCTGTATAATACAATTTTGACCTCCTGATGATGAGCACATAGTGCTCGAAACATGTAGAGGAATATAACAAACTTATTATAAAACAAGAATTTGTGCATTAAGTTGGTTAATTACTAGGATTATACTGAGATGCACGGTCAGCAATACATCAAAATTAGATTCCTTAGCTTCTTCAAAGGGGCGTTGCTTTCAGATTTCAAAAAGACAGTAAAAATTTGCTCCTGATCGGAGAAGTTCAGCGACTCCGAAATATCTTTAGTATGGTACTTATGAATTTACACTCTTGGCTTGATATACTTGGTCTAGGGGCAAAACTTATGAATTTTTATTGTTATGTCTATGTATTCTTATTGTATGTTTATGTATCTTCATCGTGCCAACTGGCACTCTTCGGCTACCCTGACTGAGGTTTTTCCGTGCTTTTTCCTCAATTGTAAGGCAAATGCCAGGGTAAAACCCGCAAAGATGGCGCACGGCCCGTACTCTTCCAAAATTTTTGTGTTGCTCTATGTACTGTTGGTTTTGTGTCGTTCTGTGTATTGTTTGTGTGTAAATGTGTATTGAAATCCAGCCACCGGTTGGCTACCCAACTGCAGTTAACAAGTACAGAGTGTCCCACTCGCTACCGAACCCGGCATTTCTTTAATAATTTTACCACTAATGAAGATACTGCAACGAAATTTGAAGCGAACTACAGACACATTCCTCTTCATTTCTCACACAACGAACGTACTCCTGCTCAAATTACGTTGCAATATCTTCATTGGTGTTAGAATTATTAAAGAAATGCCGGGTTCGGTAGCGAGTGGGACACGCTGTATATCATATAAATGACATAAGTGCGGAATGACAACGTTAAGTCGCGAGCTAACTGAAATTTAAAAAGTTGCAGACCTTCACCCAAGGATACAAAATATTATTTCTCATACGGTAAAGCGACCGGGAAATGATGCTTATGATTCATCTAGTATTGGAGCTTAACCTTTTGGCGCCGGAATTATTTTTTTAAATTTTAGCACACTCTGTATATAAAATGTGAATAATACAGGAACGAAATATGTTAGAATTATGAAACAAACTGCATTTTGAAGACAAAGAAACGGAGAGTATATACCATGTTTAAAATATTCAGTACCTATATTTGTTGAATAAATATATATAATGCAACTTTAGAGGTTAGCGGTGCGCTACGATCACTATAGTCGACATTAGGCGTCAAAAGGTTAATGAGATAGAGGGATATGATTATATAGGACATATAGAAGGTAAAGAAAATCCTGGACAGGCCCTGAGGTTACCAGGAAGCTGATGTTCCCAGATGTCAAGACAACTGACACATGTAGGTGGTACGGTTGTCAGCCCTACGCACCGGCCACCCTTTATCCCTAAGAAATATTCCTGGAACTCATTGCAGTTAGAGGCTGAGTCGACCTCAGGGCCATAGTAGGGCCAGAAGGATTAATTTAATGAAAAATTCCAATGACACAATCGGGAATCGAGACCGCGACTTTCCGGCTTGAAGCGCAGTGCCTCAAACAACTGCGCCACCGTGTGGAATATATACAGAGAGATATATATTTTATTTCCATTAATTATAATTTTTCCTTCAATGTGTGCGCGTTCCCTATACTGTTCTTACAGCGTGGCTGTACGTAATCACACCACCAAAACCTAACGCGAATTGAACTTAAAACTGAATTGCCGCCTGTGTGCTGAATAATCAGCACACAGCGATTTTAAGGCGCAAGACACAATTCTTCGCTAAAGCTCAACACACGGCATGACATCGAAGCTCTCCTCCAAGTTCGCCAGCTGGCCTATCTCCACGTCTGGTGACCCGATTCATTCGCCTTCTGATGCTACTATGTTTTGATCGAAGTCACGTGACCTTCCATCCCTCCATACGTACAGTCCAATATGACTGATAACCTCAAACAATAGTAACAATGCAGGATATTTTTCCTCGACGTGGTATCCCTTTCATTTCACGCGTGGCTTTCGGAGGCGCATGCGTACATAAATAAACACGTAACAATAGATGCGCGCGCATGTGACTCCATTGTTACTACTGTGACGTTTTAGTCACATGAACGGTGGAAAGAAAGATTGATAGGCGAGTGTGGGATGAGGGAATGATGAAAGAATACGTGTGAGAGAAAGATAGGTAAGAATATAGAGGCATTAATGTGTACAATGGGCTGTGGAGATTACGGTCTGAGAAATCTGACGAAAGCTGGATTTGAACGAACTCTTCAACGGAAGTAATACAAATTTATCTCAATGTGTAGGTTAATAACAAACTACATCCTTGGGGCAGAGGTCTTGATAAACTAACAGCTCCTCAGACAGACAAGAAATTCAAAGCATTTTATGGAACCCGAATGTTCAAAACCGCATTCACAACAGCCCGCCAACTTTCCCTATCCTGTGTCAGACAAATCCAGTCCATGCCTGCCTATCCCATTTCTCGAAGATATATTTTAATATTACCTTCCCATTCACGCTTACGTCTTCCAAGTCCTCACTTTTCGCCAGGTTTCCCCACAAAAAAAACTCTGTATATACCTCTCTTCTCCCCTGTAAGTGCCACTTGCCCCGCCAAACGCGTAATTCTTGATTTAATCATCCGAATAACACTTAGTAAGAAAATACAATAATATAAACAGCCAATTAGATAGCAACAATAATAATTTTATTAATAATTTCAATCAGCTCAACATGTTTCGGGCGATAATTTCGCCCATCCTCAAGAGCACTAGACTGTGTTTACAGCTTGTGTCATAAAGCACCGACGATGCTGCCCCCTGGTGACCAGGAATAGGTTTGCGTTCCACCTCATCCTGGTCACCAGCAGGCAACATCGTCGGTGCTTTATGCCACAAGCTGTAAACACAGTCTAGTGCTCCTGAGGATGGGCGAAATGATCGCCCGAAACATGTTGAGCTGATTGAAATTATTAATAAAATTATTATTGTTGCATCTATTTGGCTGTTTATATTGTTGTATCAGTGACGCACGGTCGCACAAACATCAAACTTGGTGAGAAGTCCACATCAAAAATATCCTGTTTAAATTTGTAGAATTTTATGCCAAACTGTTAAAGGTATTTTAATTCAAGCGGGGATGATTTTGTAGTAACCGATATGGGTTGACGTAACGATGATGTGATGGGATCAGCACGTGGGATTGCCTCGGTTTCGGATGACGGTCAAGAAACGCAGTACCGTGTAAAGAGGCTGGAAAAGGCAGAATATGGCAACGTCAAAATGGCTGAAAATAGCATAATGGCGGTTTCCGTATCACTAGTAGTTCCGAACTTTTAATTTCTCATACCATTGAATTATTTGTATGATGTAATAAATCTGGTTTAACTGCTTGTGTATTGTTGGAAATACAGCATGCAATTTGGCAAAAGTAATAGCAGACTTGAGACTCCTCTGAAATATACTTTATACGAACCGGAGAGATCACTCACATATTATTCTGTGCGAGTTACCACGGTCTGTCTTTATACGACCGACAACTGCTGCCTCCTCTTGGCGGTTAAGCCAACTGCTTGACAGAATGATGAATGGTGATGGATGGTCAAGACTTGATCCAACATATGTGACATGGTTTGACTACCGACTCTCCTTGTTATTGTGGGGGGCCCTAAATAAGGAACGCAGAGCTCCAGAAGTATACAGAAATATGACCAGACCACAGTAAAAAAAAAAAAGAAAGAAGGAAAAGAAGGATGAAAATTTAGGAAGAGACGAAAAGAAGCACGTTGCAAAAAAAAAACGGACGTGGGGAAGAGATGTAAGAGATATGCAGTAGAAAAGATACACGAATGGATCAGAATAAATGCGAAGATGATATGTGTGCAAAATGGGCCTATGTCAAGATAGGGACATAGAATAATTTACAAAGGTTTTGGAACAGAAATTCAACAAAAACGTACTCTATTAGAACGTAAATTGGTATTGGAAATAAAAGTTAAAGGCGTCTCTATCCACGCTACGAAGGCGTAAGGAGGGAGTAGATATACAGCTCCGGTTGTTCTTAAGCTTATTAGTAGATGGCGGTCAACTTCAGGGCCCTGGCCGTCTTGCCTTCGGTAAAGTACTCAAGTATCTAGTGAATAGGAAGCTGGATGGGGCCCAGAGACTGTCTGGGCGATTTGAAGCAGAAAGTAGAGAGAACTGAGCAAATTATCTATCGGAAGTCTATATAGGAATAACAAGTGAGAAACACCAGACAGTCAGCTCTAGCAGTGACATTCCTGTCTCGTGTTAGGAAGGTAAAAGGTTCAAATCTCAGTCCAGACACCGGAAATTACTGTCTGAGGACATCAGTAGTTTTTGGTTAGACCGCGCAGAGGAAAACCACGGTGCCATTCTTTAAAACTCGTTTTTTACTGATGTCCTAACATTCGACATTACACTCTAACCAAAACAACAACACATTAGCATCACACCTTCAAATTTTGATGTTTTGCTGACCGTGCATCTCAGTACACTCTTAGCAATTGACCAACTTAATGCACAAATTCTTGTTTTATAATAAGTTTATTATATTCTTCTATATGTTTCGAGCACTGTTGTGCTCATCATCAGGAGGTCAAAATTGTATTATACAGCATCTGGTATCGTCACACTGTGTAGGTGGCCGTCCGGTGCGCACCGAACAGCCACCTACAGAGTGTGACGATACCACATCCTGTATAATACAATTTTTACCTCCTGATAATGAGCACAACAGTGCTCGAAACATGTAGAGGAATATGATAAATTTATTATAGAAAAATAATTTGTGCATTAAGTTGGTCAATTTTTAAGAGATCACACCTTCAGTCAAACACAACTATATATATTCTCACAAAAATGCTATAGGATTCTGATTTAATAACCCAACAACAGGTTAAATACAGACTTCAAGTGAAAAGTTAAATATAAGTCAGAATACAATATTACAAATTTGACATTCAGAAGACCGTGCATCGTGATATATTCTTGTAATGAAAGCCAACGAGTTGCACTAGTGTATCAAATTTATTTTTGGATTAGGACGCTACATGTTTCGGACAGTTTCTCTGCCCATCATCAGGAGTCTAGTACTGTACACACAGCGATAGGTATAGGTCATACTAAAATTTTAGGTCTTTTTACATAACATGGAATTTTACCCACAACACGTTTTAAAATTTAACTACAATTCAGATGTATATACACTAGTAATTTTACAATTTAACTACAATTCAGATGTACAAACACTAGTAATTTTACCTACTTTTGAAATTTCAGTATGACATATACCATTGCTGTGTGTACAGTGCTAGACTCCTGATGACGGACAGAGGAACTGTCCGAAACATGTACATTTATATCCCAAAATAAGTTTGAGATACTAGTGCATCTAAAAGTTAAAGGTAAAGGTAAAATTCCATGACAACGGCACAGGATGGTGGTAAGGTTGCCAGCCTTACGCACCGGCCGCTTTTTACCCCCAGAAAATGCTCCTGGTACTCATTTCTGTTAGAGGCTGAGTCGACCCCAGGGCCATAGTGCGATCGGAAGGATTTTATGTCAATGAAAAATTCCAGTGACACCATCTGGGATCGAACCACTAGTGTATCTCGTTGGTTTTATTATAAGAATAATATTACAAATTTTGTTTGCGTGTTTTATGGATCCCGCATTAATATTGTAGTATTTTTGTAAAAGTGTAAAATGCAAACTTAACCAATTAACCAATAGTAGGGAAGTCAATAAGGCGGCATTGAGGCTATTTGATCTGTTAGCGTAAAATGAAATATCAGGAGTGTTTTACTCCACACAGGCACATAACCTGAAAGCTTTCAAGTAATGAAACAACAGTGTTAATCCGCGTCTCAACAAAAGGACGCCAATGGAGGCCAGCTTGAGACAATGGAATCCTATCTACTATAAAGAACTCGGATGGATCAGTCAGTAAAGTGACTGGTTATGAGCTGGAAGATAGAAGTTTAATTTCCGGCAGACAGGAAATTTTTCTTCTTCGAGATATCCAGACCCAAACACGGGACCATCCAATATCACACCCATCGGGTACACGAGATACAGAGGCAAGGGGTTAATTTATTCATTTATGGCTTATTTCACAACGCATTCAGGGGCAAAAAATTATATAGAGTTGAAATGACAGGACTGTTAATGTAGGGCAAGTTTGGAAAGATGTGAAAACAAATTATGCAACTACAAACCGACGAAATGCATAATTTTCTAAATTAATATTTAATTTATGCTATCTTATAAATGTTTCAAACCTCGTCGGTTCATCAACGGGGAGACAGTTGTATTTGCTATATAGGCGAGTGTGTGCTTGAACACACTCGCCTGCCCACCAGACAGCTCACACCGACGCATGTACGCAAAACACAGCATACTGCACATAGGATGAACACATGGGGTTCGAAAAACGTGGGAGACAAAAAAATTAAAAATTATATATCAATTTATAGACTTGTACATTTCGTTGGATTTTGTTGTATTATAATATAATATAATATAATATAATATAATATAATATAATATAATATAATATAATATAATATAATATAATATAATATAATATAATATAATATAATATAATATAATA
>Ga0131853_10006662_pt1 | contig 20854 bp, 17 predicted proteins | sample TergutLab28metaG_FD_92764 | JGI IMG/M metagenome (GOLD analysis project Ga0131853, IMG submission 92764) | Labiotermes labralis P1 segment gut microbial communities from Petit-Saut dam, French Guiana - Lab288 P1 (version 2) (version 2) | ecosystem: Host-associated > Arthropoda: Insects >...
CATATGGGCTAGTGCCACTTGTTTTACACAATAAATTAAAAAAGAGCTCCTTCGTTTATGTTGAAGAAGCTCTTTGGAAGTTGTTTGGGTGAAAAGTTGGACTTTGTCAACAGCTCCAAAATGCTACTTTTCACTTTTATTAAAATTCAAACCGTCATTTTCCTACAAATTATTCCCCAAAAACAGAACATTTAGCCCATATCTCCATATAATATCTCATATCAACATTTTTGAGGGCATTATGTCAAAAACTACCATCTGTGTTGTCGGGAAAGATAAAAGGCAGAATTATCTGGCATTATATTTGCAGGAACAGGGGCTTACGGTCTGCCGTAAGGAGGAATTTGAGCCTGATAATCTTAAGGGGTTTGATTATCTGGTCGGGCCGGTAACTTTTTATCCGGCCGGCAAAGTATCTTCCGAGGTCGGGGAAGCTTGCCGTAAAGCGCAAGTAAAAGTCATTAACTACATGGCTTGTGAAGATTTATTATCGAAAAATGCCGAATTAACCGCCGAAGGTTTACTGGCTATAATTATTCAAAATACAAACTTTGCTTTAGCTGCTTCCAGGATATTGATTCTGGGTTATGGCCGCTGTGGCAAAGCTATTTTGCGTTTATTAAGCAAGTTTTCCTGCCTGGTGGATATTTATGATACCGTTCCGGCATCTCTTAAGTATGCCTCCTACAACATAGTCATTAATACCATTCCTGCCCCGGTTTGTACGAAAGAATTTCTTATTCAGTTTGAACCGGACTGTTTATTTTTTGAAATAGCTTCTTCACCGGGCGGTTTCGACAAAATAGCAATCGAAGAATTTGCCCTGACTTTAGTCAACTGCCCCGGTATTCCCGGGTTATATTCACCGCAAAGCGCCGGTATTGCAATTGGTGAGACGGTGTTAAAGATGATGCAAACACACTAGAAAGGAAAGTATTCATGAAATACGAATTTGAAAGTTTAAATATAGGGATTGCCATTACTGGCTCCTATTGTACTTATGATAAAGTATTCCAGGCAGTAAAGGAATTAATTGAGACAAAAGCAAATTTATATACAATTTTTTCGAATAATGCCTCTTCAACGGACAGCCGCTTCGGTGACTCCGCCGCCTTTTTGAAAACCGCATTGGATTTAACCGGCAAAGAACCGATTTTGACCATTCCTGATGCCGAACCACTTGGGCCAAAAGGAATGCTGGATATCCTGGTTATTGCCCCCTGCACCGGCAATACGTTGTCAAAATTGGCCAACGGTATCTCCGATACGCCGGTATTGATGGCAGCTAAGTCACACCTCCGCAACAACAAACCACTGGTTATTTCTTTGTCAACCAATGATGCCCTTGGTATGAATCTGAAAAACATCGGCATTCTGTTAAATACAAAAAATATTTATTTTGTCCCTTTCGGGCAGGATAATTTTAAACAGAAACCTAATTCAATGATTGCCCAAGTTGAGTTGATTCCCGAAACTATCCAAATGGCAATGGATAATAAGCAAATTCAGCCCGTTATCCGTAGCCCTTATATTGAGGAAGGTAAGGTTGGATAATGAGTGGAATTGCCGGTTTTTATCAAAATAAATATGATTTTAAAGAAAATCCGGTTTGGCCGAACAAGTTAAGGGCGATGAAAGAAAGTTTGCAGGAAGTGCCGTCCGGCACGACTTTTCTTTACCCTCATGCGGGAATGGTATCTACAACGGATTCGGCTTTTTTCTCTGGGCTTGGCAGCATTTTTTTGTGCGGTGAATTGTACAATGCTAATGACTTGCGCGGGTTTCTTGTTTCATATCTTCAAAGTGGTGAAACCGAAAGTGATGCCGGGATAATTCTGAATGGTTATCTAGCAATTGGTACCGGTTTTTTTAAGCAACTAAACGGTATTTTTGCTTTTGCTATCTATGATGAGCGGCGGGACTGTTTACTGATTGTCCGCGACCCGCTGGGGGCAAAACCGCTATTTTATCAGCAATACGAGGATTGTTTTGTTTTTGGCTCGGCGCAAAAAGCCTTGTTTGCTTATGGTATAAACCCCTGTGCCGACCGGGAAAGCTTTTGTGAAGTTCTTGGGCTTGGCCCGGCCCGGACACCGGGTCATGGCGTGTATTGCGCAATGCGTGAGGTACTTCCGGGGCATATGATTATAAAAGGCCCCGGTTATTATCGGGATGAAGCTTTCTTTACCCTTCAGGGTTTGGAGCATGTTGATACGGCAGAGGAAACCAGGGATAAAGTATCTTGGCTGATTAATGATAATATCAAACGGCAACTGACTTCCCCGGCTTCGCTTGGTATATTATTATCCGGCGGCTTAGACAGCAGCCTTGTTGCTGCTTTTGCCCGGCAGGAGCTTAATAAGGCCGGCGGCCGTTTGAAAACATTTTCCTTTGATTTCGTTGGAAGTAAAGAAAATTTTAAGCCTTCTGCTTTTCAGTCCTCACTTGACCGCCCTTTTGTCGGCATTATGGCAGCAGCGCTTGGAAGTGAGCATACCTACCTTGAATGTGACAGCTTAACCCAAGCTGATTATTTGGATAAAGCAGTTGATGCCCGCGATTTACCCTGTATGGCTGATATCGAATCATCACTGTTGTACTTCGCCGGGGAGGTGGCAAAAGATTGCCCGGTTGTCCTGACAGGTGAAGGGGCTGATGAGATATTCGGCGGTTATCCCTGGTTTCACAAAGAAGAATTGTGGCAGAAAAATTTATTTCCCTGGTCTTATGATTTAAGTGTCCGGACGGCATTGCTTAAAGAAGATTTTCTTGACTCTCTCGGTTTAACCGAATATGTTCAGCATGCTTATACCAAATCCCTTGCCGAAACCCCCCGTTTTGAAGGGGACAATGAAACTGAAACCCGGCGCCGGGAAATAGCATGGTTAAATATCCGGTGGTTTATGGCGACATTGCTTAACCGGCTTAACCGGGCCGGAACTGCGGCCGGGCTTTTAACCCGTACCCCGTTAGCGGATATCCGGCTTCTTCAATATGTTTATAATATACCATGGGCACTGAAATGCGAAAACGGGAAAACGAAAAGCCTGTTGATAAATGCCGGGCAAGATTTGTTGCCGCTGGAGATATTATACCGCAAGAAAAGCCCTTACCCCAAAACTTATGACCAAGGTTATGAAAAATTGCTGGCTAAACGGTTGCTGGAGCGGGTCACGGATTTAGCCTCGCCGCTCCGGCCAATTATAGATGTCACAAAAGTAAAGGCTTATATAGCCGGTGGTTTTAATTACGGAATGCCTTGGTATGGCCAGTTGATGGCGGGGCCGCAAATGTTGGCTTATTTACTGCAAATAGATTACTGGATGCGAAAATACCGCTTGACAATATAGTTAATAAATGCTATAGTTGAAATGATTCAGCAAATCAGTTCAGCGTTTGCTCCATAGTATCAAAATACAACATCATGCAGTCACACTAAAATCCTTGTTATTACCTGCTGTGCAAAAGGGTATGTATGGCAAAAAAGAAATTGAAGCAGATGTTGGGGAGTGTTAGTAGAAAGTACGAGGAGAAAAGATGATTAGTAAAATCAGAAGTAAAGTTGCATCACTTAGGTGGTTAACTTTGTTAGCCATCGTCTTATCATTGTTAATTGGCATATTAACACAGCCGCTTGTTACCCATGCATCTACTGATATATCGGTAGACAATATTTCGAGTTTCGCAACAGACACAATTTATCAGATAGTTACCGACCGTTTTTGGGATGGCAACCCCGCCAATAATGCCCGAACGTCGCACAGTGACCCCCGCAGGGTTATTGGCGACGGTAATCCATGGGGCAGCCCGAACCGGAATGACCGGCTTTATCATGGCGGTGACTGGGCGGGAATCACTCAGAAAATCAATGATGGCTACCTGACCGGGTTAGGTATCACGGCAATCTGGATTGCCCCGCCGATGGAAAACATCGACTACATAAATCCGGCCGGCCCGGGTGGGATATGGACTGCTTCATCCTACCATGGTTACTGGGCAAAGGATTTTTTCCGGCCTAATCCATATTTCGGCACGGTCGCCGATTTTCAGACTCTTGTCGCAACAGCTCATGCAAACGGAATCAAAATTGTTATCGACTTTGTCCCAAACCACACTTCAGCAACAGATACATTTGATTTACCCTACAATGCAAGCGCACAGTATAATTGGCCGGAAGACGGCGGAATATACCGTGACGGGGTATTATTAGGCAGAATGCATGATTCAGTTGAAGCAACGAGGAAATATTTTAATCATGAACCGGCAATTATCAACTGGGAAAATTTAGAAGAAAGTATCTATCGTTCGATGTCCGGATTAGCAGATTTGAACTTGATGAACAATACGATAGACAGCTATATGAAAGATGCAATTAAATTTTGGCTTAATTTGGGTGTTGACGGAATCCGGGTCGATGCGGTTAAGCATATGCCGTTAGGTTGGCAAAAAAACTGGGTAAGTTCAATTTATCAGACTAAACCGGTCTTTATTTTCGGCGAATGGTATGACGGAGGTTCAACCCCGGATGCAAAAATGGTGCAATTCGCCAATGAAAGCGGAATGAGCGTTTTAGATTTTAGCTTTGCGAATGTTACAAGAAGAGCGTTAGGTAATTTGACGGCAAACATGCAGGATATACATAATACCATCGTCAGTACCGGGGCTGCTTACAAGCAGGTTAACAATCAGGTGACATTCCTGTGTAATCACGATATGGCACGCTTTACAACGGTTGCCAACGGCCATCAGCCGAGTACCGATGCCGCACTGGTTCTGCAAATGACACAGCGGGGGGTCCCGGCAATATACTACGGTACAGAGCAGTATATGCTTGGGGATGGTGACCCGGCCAGCCGAGGAAACATGGTTTCCTTTGACACTAACACTAATGCCTACAAAATAATCGCCGCCCTTGCCCCGCTCCGGAAATCAAATCCAGCCCTTGCATATGGTACATATACCGAAAGATGGATTAATAATGATGTCTATATTTATGAGCGCCAATTCGGTGACAGTGTAGTTTTGACTGCAATAAACAGAAACACATCGCAGGGTTACAATATCACTAACTTGCTGACAAATCTTCCCGCCGGTACTTATAATGACGTGCTTGCCGGGGTTAGAGGCGGGTCCCCGATAACCGTGCCTTCTAATGGGACAGTGCCGCAGTACTTCTTAGGCGCCGGTGTTAGCGCGGTTTGGGAATTTACTTCCACAACGCAAGCTAACCCTATTATCGGCAGTGTAGACCCGTTATTGGGTATCGCAAATAATAATGTCACAATTACCGGGCGCGGGTTTGGCAGTTCGGCAGGAAGTGTCAGATTCGGGACAACGACCGGTACTGTTGTTGGCTGGTCTGATAACAGAATTACTGTCAGGGTACCAAATGTTGCCGCCGGTACTTACAATGTCAGTATCACAACTTCCGGCGGGGTTACGAGCCCGTCATATCCAGGTTTTACTGTCCTCACAGGCCCGCAGACAGCCGTGCGTTTTATGGTGAACAATGCAACTACCGTCTTTGGCCAGAATATTTATTTAGTAGGAAACGTTGCTGAACTTGGTTCGTGGGACCCTAATAAAGCAGTCGGCCCGATGTTTAATAATACGCCTTCGATTGGCAGCTATCCGACTTGGTTTGTTGATGCGAGTGTCCCGGTAAATACCCGGATTGAATACAAATTTATCAAAAAAGACGGCGCTGGGAATGTTGTGTGGGAAGGCGGCAATAACCGGGTCTTTAATACCGGCCAGACCACCGGCGAAGTAACGGGTAATTGGCAATAAATATTCAAAAAAGTAATTTGTTCAACAACATATTAATATGTTGAAATAAAAAGACTTAATTTAATGGAGGGAAAATGAAAAAGAAAATGAAAAATTTTATTACTACAGCTCTTATAGTGGCATTGTCGCTTACTTTGGCGGCCTGTACGGGCACAGATGACACGGAAACGCTCAGTACAGGGAGTGAACAAGAAGCGGCTACGCACAAAGTAACAATCTATGACGGCGCCGATGTATTAACAGAGCTTGAAGTTGCTGACGGTGCCCGGCTTAATCTTGACGGGATCACAATCAATGGTTACACTCCGGAAAAAGCGGGCTTTGAGTTCCTTGGCTGGTTTTCGACACCGAGTAAAAGTCATGAATTTGATTTTGCGGCCGTAATCAATGATAATGTATCAATTTATGCGGGTTTTGCCGCTTTTCAAGAAGATGAGCGTGAATTTTTCATTGTCGGCGCCGGAACAAGTAATATCATGCTTGCCAGTAACTGGGGCGGTGGTGCGGATGCTTTCGATGATGAGCATAAGCTCACAAAAGCTGCCGGTGAAAATAAGCATACGATCACGGTTGATTTGATGGAAGGTGATGAGTTCCAATTCGTAATCAATAGTTCGTGGCAAAACCAGCGTGGTTTCGGTTATCTTAAAGAAAGCAAATTAGATGACGGGACAGCGGCGTTCAGCGGTGCGGGCGGCCTTGGTGATGTTTCGGCTAAAACAATGAACATCCGGGTAGAGCTTAGCGGAAATTATACCTTTACACTAACAACATATCCGGCCGAAGATTACTATGATGAAGCAAATTCCGAATATAATGAAGACAATAAGGAATCGTTCAACATGGGGACTTTTGACAGGATTGATTGGGTACGCAATGGTAATGTAGAGGATATAGTTGCAACTGAAACAAATTTTTATATCAAAGGTGCCGGGATAACTCATTGGGAAAATGTCTATTCCGGAAGCCACCGGCTTGCCGGTACGCTTGAAATTTACCTGAAAGAAGGTGAAGAGTTCCTTTTCATCTCAACTGTAACTCAAGATGGAGTAACAACTGAAGGTACCCAATTTTTACGGTATGACCATCTCGATTCCGAAAGCGAAGCTTTATTTGATGCCGCCGGTGGAATGGGTAATAATATGATTGCAAAAGCAGGCGGTATTTATACTTTCACATTAAACGGTGATGTTCTTTCCGTAACGATGGAAGATGCCGTTCCGGTTTTGCGGGATTATTATATCGACGGCACTTTCTTAGGCGAGTGGGGTGACCCGATGTACGGCAGTGCTGATGCCAGAGTTGAAGGCGAACAAGGTGCCGGAAGTAACGTTTTCATCGGTACGCACAAGCTTAATGAAACCGCCGCCGATTCGGGCATCTTCAAAATCGAAGGAGTGGAATTTGCCGCCGGTGATGAAGTTGTCGTCCAGACATACAAGCGCGGTGCGGCTGAAAACGGCTTGTGGGATACTGACGGGAACAATCTGCTTGGAACTTACGGTTATCATTCTTTGCTAAAAAATAAAGCAGATTTTGATTCAGAATGGGATTTTAATATCAAGATTAGAAACGCGGGCACTTACAATGTCACTTTTGATTCATATTCAATGACTATATTGCTTGAACTTAACTAGTTAACGGGCAAGTTGGAATAATGTCACTTTGCTGCCGGGCCGCTTTCGCTCCATATAAAACATTGCATTACTAATGCGCTAAGAACACACCGCATAAGTAATGACGTTTTCCAAGGCCCGTCTTGCAAAGTGCATTTTCCACTTGCTCATAAGTTATCAAAGTCCTCGCGAAATGAACCGCCTGGTCAGTTATCATATCCTTGCGGAATGAACAGCCTGGTCAGCGGGAATGCGGTTGACGGCATTTTTGATACAGTCAAAAACTACCTGCGGGCGGACAGCAAGATGGGCATCATAGCGTAGAATATCCACGGTTTTTTCCATGAATGCAAAGGCTTTAAAAAGTGAACTATGTGAAAGCAAAAGTTTAGACGATAGTTTCAGTGCGTGGATTTCACTGAGTTCAGAAACGAAGATTACATTGGGGAACACGGTTAATATTTCCTCACGCAAAGCTTCATTGGCGTAAGCAAGAGAAACATAATCATAAACCGTACCAAAATAAGCATCGGCGGCGGCCTTGATTTTAGCATAGTCCGGATTAACCTGATAAAAAATCGGATCATCAATAATGCAATCAAGGGCAACCAGCGGGATATAGTTTTCATTACCAAGCGCGGAAAATTCTTCGATGCACATATTATAACAAACACAGGCTTCAGCGGAAAGTTTCTCCGCCAGTTTGCCGGGATTATAGGTCAATGAGTATTCATTCTGCCGCATAATTGTATCAAGGCTCTCAAGCAGTAACATGACCTCAAGATTTTGTAAAGTTCCGGAAGATGAAGTGGTACGTACGAGAACAAAACGGGTCGAGTTAGTTTTAAGCCCGGCAGCAAGAGGGTTAGGGGAGTAATTAAGCGCGTTGGCAACTTGAAATACTTTTTTCTTTGTCGCTTCGGAAACACGCATTTCCTTATCACGCCCGTTAATGACGTATGAAACGGTAGTAATCCCAACACCGGCAACTTTTGCGACATCTTTAATTGTTGTACGTTTTACCCTCATACATGGATTATATGCTTAAACCGCTATTTTGTCAATTCTATTAAACTAATGAAGGGATCATATAAGATGAATAAAGAAGCAATTTTACATATACCAAATTCGCGGTTTTGTTTCGCACTTAATGACAATACTGTCATATTACGTTTACGGATGTCGCGAAACGATTTAATCGGCAATGTATATGTTGTATACGGGGGTAAATACGATTTTTTCGAAAAACAAAACAGATTGCTTCTTGAAAGGTCATATACTGATGATTTGTTTTGCTATTATCAAGCCAAGCTTACACTTGATGACTTACGGCTTGTTTATATCTTTGAAATCAAGCATAATAATAAGACAACATATTATTCAGAAGATGGCTTGACGGATTCATTTAATTTCAAGTACAACTACTTTAATTCCTTTCAGTTGGCATACATAAATCAAATTGATGTCCACCGCGAGGTGGAGTGGATGCGCGGGGCGGTTTTTTACCATATCTTCGTTGACAGATTTTTTCGGGGGGATATGGAAAAAGAAGATAGTTACATTAACCTTAAGTGGGGCGCGCCCCCTAATTCAAAGAGTTTTGCCGGCGGTGACTTAAAAGGGATTACGGCCAAAATTGGTTATCTTGCGGATTTGGGAATCAATGTATTATATCTGACCCCGGTATTTCGCTCGCGTTCCAATCATAAATATGATATAAGTGATTACTTCAATATCGACCAACATTTCGGCAGCAACGAAGATTTCCGAAAGCTTATCTTAAAGGCTCACCGGCATGGGATCCGGATTGTGGTTGATGCCGTATTTAACCATTGCGGCGAAGATTTGGCACAATTTCAGGATGTAATGGAGAACGGAAAAGCTTCGCCCTATTTTAACTGGTTTATCATCAATGGGGATAAGCCGGTCAAAAATCCACTTAATTACGAATGTTTCGCCGCCTGTGATTATATGCCGAAATTTAATACGTCCAATCAGGAATTGCAGCAATATTTGCTGGATATCACGGCATTTTGGATGAAAGAATATGATATTGACGGCTGGCGCCTTGACGTATCGGATGAAGTGAGCCACAATTTTTGGCGAAAATTCCGGGAACATGTTAAAGCAATCAAAGCGGACTGTGTTATTATCGGCGAAAACTGGCACGATGCAAACCCTTTCCTGCTTGGCGACCAATATGACAGTATTATGAATTATGCTTATACCAAAGCTTGTTATGATTTTTTTGCCGACGGGCTAATCAGTGCCGACGGTTTCGCCAGGCGCTTAAGCGGTTTGCTAATGCGCAATACCACTCAAGTTAATACGATGATGCTTAACATTCTGGACAGTCATGATACGCATCGGTTTTTAACCTTGGTTAAAGGCAATACCGACAAGTTGATTTGTGCTTTAGCCGTAACCTTCATGTATATGGGTGCGCCGGGGATATATTACGGGGCGGAAATCGGAATGGAGGGCAACCATGACCCTGACAGCCGGCGGACATTCGACTGGAGTAAGGCGGATGAGGCTAATCCGCTGACTAAGTTAATCAAAGAATTAATTACTCTCAAGAAACGCGAAGAGCTGAAAACAGGAGATATCAAATTATCTTCTCAAGATGGCTTATTTTTACTTGAAAGGGCATCGGAAACGAAAGCACTTAAGTTGTGGGTCAACAATACCGGCGCTGACCTTCATTTAATTTTAACCGGCGCAGTAGTATTAGAGCATAACTTTACCGGGCCGGTATTACGGAACGACGGATTTGTAATCGAAGATATTAGCGTGAAGAATACTTCTAAGGTATGAAAAAAACCATGCCAATAAGTAAAACTTCATACCGGGAGATTAGAATGAAAAAAAGGATAATAATACCTCTTGCGGTTATAATGGCTCATTTTCTGGTAATAACGGGTATTATAGCCGGCGGCTTTACTAGGGACGAGAGTGTTTCCTTGGATAAAGATGCACAAGCATCAGATAGATTCACCGGTATCCTGGAACGTGACATTACGCTTAGGGTGCTTGAAAACGATACCGCCTTAAGGCAAGGTTATTTTGAAGAATTACTTAATGCGTTTAATGCGGAGTATGAACAATATGGAATCAGGGCAGTTGATGCCAATATGGATCAATACCTCGACCTTGAAAATGACGGGCCTTTCGGTTTCGGGCCGGATGTGCTTTATCAGGCAAATGACCGGATAATGCGCTATGCGCTTGGCCGTCATGTTCAGCCATTACCAATCGAACAACTTGATTGTTACCCCCATATTGAGCAAAAGGCATGGGATGCTTATAAAATGACCGTCAGCGGCCAGGATTACTACCTCGCTGCCCCGGTAAATATTCAAGGCCCTTTCCTGTTTTACCGCAAAAGCTTATTGCCTAGCCCTGATATTATCGAGAGCTGGAATGCATTATACAAGTTTTCACAGGAGCGGCGGGAAGAGGGCAAATTCGGCTACATGAAAAGTCTGATTGACGTATATTATTCAATTGGGTTCTTGTTCAGTTATGGCGGCTATATGTACGGTGACAACAATACCAATATGGAAGATATCGGCTTAGCAAGAAACGGTGCGGAAAGGGGTGCCGGGGTACTCCGCCAGCTTGCTTCGGTCATGGATGAAAGATGCATTGATTTTACGATTACCCAAATTTCATATTCCCAGTTTGCAAACGGAAATTTTTTTGCAACAATGACAACGCCTGATGTTTATACGCTGTTTGTTGATGAATTGATGGCGGTAGGTTTTACCCGCGAAGAAGCGGTTGCGGAAATAGGTATCGCTGATGTGCCAAAACTTCCGAAAAGCGGCGATTTAAGCGAAGAAAATCCTGAATTAATGCCAAGCCGGATGATGGGGGGCGTAAACGGCTACGCAATCAGCAGTTATACAAAATATCCCAACGCCGCGCTTGCTTTTGTCAATTTCGCAACCAGTTACGATATGGTAATGCTCCGTAATGAAATTCTTGGTATTATCCCGGCCAGGAAAGATGCCGCTGAAAATTTGGGCGAGCTGGCTCAAACCATCAATAATCATCTAGTCGAAGGAAATATTGTCGTGATGCCTTCGTTAATGGGGCAGGTCTGGACACCCGCCGAAACATTTTTCACTGATCTTGCGAACGACCCGTTCCGCCGGGATGGCGACCGGAAATTCACTACTCTTGAAAGTAAAAGGCTGGCCCTTGAGCGGCTGTCCGGGCAGATATATGATGCAATTCATACGTTAAAGTAGGAACGTTGGAGGTAATTATGTCTTTATTAAAAAACTGCAATGCATATGTAATTGCTTCCATGTTACTCATGGGGGCGGGGCAGATATTGTACGGGCAATGGGTGAAAGGGTTATTGTACCTTGCGCTGCAAGTTACAGGTATAATTTTCTTTATCAATTATGGGGCGGCAATGATAGCGGGTTTTATTACTCTCGGCACAGTAGAGGGGAATGCCTGGTACGGCATTGATGGTGATAATTCCGTCACGATGCTGATTACCGGATTATTCGCAATTATCATCCTTATTATGTATTTTGTTTTGTATGTGTCAAATATTAAAAGTGCATACGAAAGCCAAAAACTTGCCGCGAGCGGAAAAAAACCGCAAGGGATTATCGAAGATATTAAAGAATTGGCTGACAAGAAGCTTTATAAAACTGTCCTTCTCGTTCCGATTATCGGCGTTTGTATATTCAGTGTTTTACCAATCGTTTTCATGATATTAGTTGCGTTTACAAACTTCGGCGGCGATACTGTCCCCCCCGCCCTCGTTGATTGGACGGGGTTTGAAAGCTTTAAAAGAGTTTTGACCCTGGGGACATTTGCGCCGACATTTATCAAGATATTCGGGTGGAATATCTTGTGGGCGGTCCTTGCAACGGCCTTTGGTTACTTAGGCGGGCTTGGGCTTGCGCTATTATTTAACAAGAAATGCGTTAAGGGTAAAGTATTCTGGCGTGCATTTCCTATTCTCGCATATGCAGTCCCGGGTTTTATCTCATTGATTGGCTTCCGGTTCATGTTCGCCGCCGGCGGGCCGATCAATCAGATGATTGTTAATAACGGCGGTGATGTTATCTTATTTCTTGGTTTAAATTCAACGTGGCTTTCCCGGGGAATCGGCTTATTAGTCAATACCTGGCTGACGGTCCCGACCAGTATGTTGCTTGCAACCGGTATTTTGGCCAATATGAATAAAGATACCTTTGAAGCGGCAGAAATCGACGGGGCCGGGCCGGTGAGACAGTTTGTCTCGCTTACGCTGCCTTTTGTTTTATTCGCGACAACACCGGTATTGATAACTAATTTTATGCTGAACTTTAACAATTTCGGAATCTTTTTCTTTCTGCGCGGCGGGTTCATTTCGGAAGGGTACTTTCTTGCAAGTGATACTGATTTGCTGATTAACTGGCTATTCCGGCTTTCGATTGACAATAATTATTATTCAATTGGTGCAGTTATTAGCTTAATTATCTTCCTGATAACATCAATAGTTTCTTTAGATGTATATTTAAGGTCAGATGCCTACAAAAAGGAGGACATTTATCGATGAAAAATCATAGAGTCAGAAAATCAATTGATGCAGGAATTACTTATTTTATCCTGCTTGTTGTAAGTCTTATTTTTAGCTTCCCGGTATTATGGCTGCTGCTTGCATCATTTTCAAAAACCGGCTCGATTTATTCATTTGATGGGTTCTTCCCGGCTGAATATAGCTTGGATTCTTTCCGGAGGCTGTTCACTGATACGGTTTTATACAATTATCCGCAGTGGTTCAAAAACACCCTTTTTATTGCTGTATTAAGCAGTTTGATTGGCACAATTCTCGTCATTATGACCGCATATACGATTAGCCGCTTCCGCTTCCGCGGGCGCAAGATGTTAATGAAAATAACCTTGGTTCTTGGGATGTTCCCTTCATTTATGGCAATGACGGCAGTTTATATCTTAATGACACATTTTAACCTAATCAATCAGCATTGGGGGCTTGTCTTGATTTATAGTGCCGCGGCACCGGTTGGGTATATGGTGCAAAAAGGTTTCTTTGATACGATTCCCGGCTCGATTGACGAAGCGGCAAGGATTGACGGTGCTTCAAGTTTTACGATTTTCCGGAAGATTATTTTTCCGCTTTCAGCACCAATTATTGTTTACACCGGTTTAACTTTATTTGCATGGCCGTGGAGTGATTTCATTCTGCCGCGGTTATTACTGAAAGACCGTGATTTGTACACGGTAGCGGTCGGGTTGATGAGCTTGGGCGATGATGAATTTGCCCGCTTTTCAGCCGGGGCGATGTTTATCGCTATCCCAATTATTATCCTTTATTTCTGCCTTGCCAGATTTTTGATTAGTGGTTTGTCGAGTGGGGCAGTGAAAGAGTAGGTAAATCGTAAAACGATATAAAGCGGGGCTTTCACGCTGTAAACTTCCTATAACAAAGTATACGATATTATATCATCAACATGCCCTTGTATAATCGAGCAAAGGAAACATCATGAAAAAAACATTACTTTTATTTTTTGTTGTCTTGATTTTATCCGCTTGTACCGAACCTGAAAGAGATAGTAATAATACGGCTAAAACCCGACACACAAATGAAGATGAGGTTGAAGATGAGTACAATTGGAAATTGAAAGATAACAGAGAAACACTGATAATTGGAACTTATCAAACATATCGCGAACGGTGTATTTTTAGAAAACCGGTATTTGATTTTAATATGAGTAACTCCCTTTATCAGATTGAGATAAAGGAATATGAAGATTCAAGCCAACTAAACAAAGATATAATCGCTGGTAAAGCACCGGACATTATCTGGCTGCCCCCTAATTTTATGATGGATATTTATGCAATAAAAGGGGTACTTGTTGACCTTAATCCATTGTTGGATAATGACCCTAAAATAAAACGGGCGGATTTGCAAGAAAATATCCTTGCGGCCTTTGAGGTAAACGGACAGTTGTTTGGATTACCGCTTAATTATCGGATTGAAACAATTACCACTGGTCGCTCGCAGATTGGGGGAATGTATTCCTGGACTCTTGACGAAATGATGATGATAGTGAATGAAAAATTACAATTACCTGAGATTAAGGTTTTTGAATGGCATTATAAATCGTCAGTGCTTTACTATTGTCTGCTAAATTATACCGAAATTCTTGTCGGTGAGAATAATGGCGGGATTTTTGACCGTGATTTGTACATAAAAATACTAAATTTTGCCAATCAGTTTACCCCCGACCACTTATTTAATGCGCACGAATTTATTTTTGACCAAACCCGCGACGGGCAGGTTCAATTTTGTCAAGGCTTTATTGATTCTGTATTTTCTATTCAAGAGTTACAGTTTGATTTTGGGGAACCGGTGGTGTTCCTAGGTTATCCAACCGAGGAAAATAGCGGTAATATTGCCTATTCGGATATATTAATTGCAATAAATCAAAACTGTGACAATCAAGAAGTTGCCTGGTCTTTCATAAGCAGTATGCTGACCGAAGAATATCAAATTAATGCTGTTATATCACAATCATTACCGATTAGGAAAAGTGCATTGGAAAGAAATATGAGAAATAAAATAATGAAAAATTCCAGGGAAATGAAAGGTACGGATGTGGTATTTGAAAGCCATCTTCCAACGGAAGATGAAAAACAGCAACTGCGGGGCTTAATAGAAAGTGTCACGAAAATTTTCAGATGGGATGCGAGGATGGATATTCTGCGGGAAGAAGCGCTGTCATTTTTAAATGGTGCTAAATCAGCCGAAGAAGCTGCTGATGTTGCTGCAAACCGGGTTGAGATTTATGTAAATGAGATGAGATAGGTTCAATCAAGGCATACTAATTGAAGTTATTCTTCGGTTTAGTATGTTTTTTTGTTTCCCGAAAATGAATCATAGCGGTTATTTTTATGTCCCGCTTAAAAACCTGTAAAATATGGAAATCACTTCCCCCCAAAAATTGAATATGATATAATATACATAATAATATTGTGCTTACATAATTGAAGGGAGAAGAGTAATATGCAAAAGATAGATAATCCTTCGAGAATGACTTGGTCAATAATAATGGATACTTATCCTGATGTATGGGTTGGCATTACAAATGTAATGTGGGAGAAAAACGGCGGTACAATCGAATCCGCAGTAGTTGAGTTTACTGACAAAAACGGCGGGGAATTAACCGAAATGCAAATAAATTCAAATGGCAGTTTTATGGCGGTTTACACAACCCCGGATAGCGTTTTACAATTAGGAATGGTTGAGGCGATGTAATGAGACAGTTTACACTTAGACTAGATAGGGCATATAAAAGACCATTAATATATTTTGGCGAAACAAATATAAAAGCATTACTTGATACAGGGGCATTTTACCCGATTTGGACTCAGCCGATTCATATTCTGGCGAGGTTAAATGCAGTATCCTGCAATAAAAGAATCAGCTTTAGCGGATTTGGCGGGAAAACATATGGTGAATTATATACTCTAAAAAATTTTTCGGTTGGCAGTCTCATATTTACGGAAATGGATATTATCGCCTGCAGTGAGTTAAAGAACCCTCCGGCTCAATTTATTTTCAGTGCGACGATGTTTCAACGTCTAGTCTATCAGATTGATGACAAAAATCACACTTTTAAAGTTAATATACCTCAAGATGAAAGTAATATAAGGAGACTAAAAATAATCGAAGCAAAAAATGGTTCGTTTGATGTTTTCTGTCAATCGGCTTAACTGCTTGCAAAGGTATCGTAATTATATTATGATAATAACATGAAAGATAAATCTTTCACAATCCTGAATTATATGCCTGCTAAGACAGGCAGACGGGAAGTAACGTGAAAGATAAATTTTTCACAATCCTGAAATTAATGCCGCTCGAAGAGCGGCTTATGGGAGTTGGCATGATAAAAAAGATATTAAAATTTTTCGGGATAACTTTACTTATTTTTGTAGCGTTCCTTGCTGTTTTTCTTTTGGTTTCTACGGTTTTAGAATACCGCCCGGCTGATGTCTACGTGCTTGATGTTACCGGAAGTGCCGGAAGAAGCCTTGAATCCGGCGATTCGTTAACAATACTTGCGTATAATATCGGTTATGCTGCCCTTTCCGCCGACCAGGATTTTTTCATGGACGGCGGGTCGATGGTACGTCCGGCTGAAAAAGCAATAGTTGAGCGTAATATGGCGGGAATCCTGAAATTTATTGCGGCAACCCCGGCCGATATCTATTTACTTCAGGAAGTAGACATTAATTCCAAACGTTCTTATCGTATCAATCAGGTTGAGCAGTTTATCAATAAAACGGGGATGAATGCCGCCTTTGCTTACAATTTCAATAGTATTTATACACCTTTCCCTATCCCGATGATTGGCAAAGTCGAAAGCGGGCTGCTTACCCTTACCAACCTCGAGGTAAAAGAGGCAACACGGGTATCACTTCCCGTTCCGTTTAAATGGCCAATCCGGCTTTTTAACCTAAAACGCTGCCTTTTAGTAGAGCGGGTCCCGGCCGGGGAAAAGGAACTTGTACTGGTAAATTTTCATCTTGAGGCTTATGACGACGGTGAAGGTAAACGGGAGCAGCTTAATAAGCTGATGGCCTTATTGATTCAAGAATATCAAAAAGGAAATTATGTCATTGCCGGCGGTGATTTTAACCATATCTTTCCCGGGGCGGCTTATCCGGATGTCTATCCGGAATTGTGGGTCCCCGGTGAGCTTGACGAGAGTATGCTTCCGGAGGGCTGGCAGTTTGCTTTTGATGCTTCGGTACCAACTTGCCGGCTGTTAAACAAACCTTTCAGCGGCAATTATGAAGATACACAGTTATATGTTATTGACGGTTATATCTTGTCACCAAATGTAAGACTTGACTTTGTACAAACAATCGATACTTCATTTGACTTTTCCGATCATCACCCGGTATTATTAAAAGTAACATTAGAATAAAATAAATTACACCACCTTTCTCCCGGACGTTCTCCGGGAGTTTTTTATTTAGCATTAATTTTTTTCAAAAAAAATATTGACCTTAAAGTTCCTTGAACCTTTATACTTGACACAAAGATGAAATCAGAGGTGTATGACATGAGGTGACAATATGACTAATGGTGGGATAAATTACAAATCTTCTGAAGAATTATGGGTACTTGGCAGTGTATGCACAGCGTATAATACCCCGACTACGATTGACAAGCATTGCTGCGAAGTCATTAAAGAACTGAAAATAAGAGGCGAAATCAATGATGCAGACGAACAAAAAGCTATAAGGGCGATGAAAGAAATCTATGCGGTACAGAAGCGGAGTTTAAATGTAAAACCGCTGGTATCCGCAATCAGAAAAGAAATGAGGGATTATGCTTGCAATTGAAGATAGTGAAAATATATATATGCAATTGACGTTTGATTTAAGCCCGCATACCAAGCTTTTGTTTAACGACCGGCTTGATTTGGCTGATTGTAATCCGGCAGCAGTCAGCTTCATGGGATTTGATTCAAAGTATGAAATGCTGCTTGGTTTTAAAAGGCGGGTCAATGAAAGTATACCGGCATTCCAGCCAAACGGGCAAGTTTCCGTACCGCTGACTGAAAGGCTTATGAATGCTGTCCGGCAAGATTACCACAAATTTGAAACCGAGTTGAATATCTGCGGTAAAAAGCAAAACATAGACGTAGAATTTACAAAAATCCCTTATGGTGAGAGTTTTGCAATTGTAGGTTTTGTTTACGAGCTTACTGAAATCCGGGCTCGGGAAACAGAGCTTATCGAAGCGCAAAAAGTGAATGAACTTCAGCTTGCCAAATTGAACCTTGCCAACAAAGCTAAAAGTACATTTTTAAGCACAATGAGCCACGAAATCCGCACGCCGATGAATGCTATTATCGGCATGACGGCTATTGGAAAGGCAGCTAAAGATGAAGAAAAAAAGGATGAAGCATTTGAAAAGATAGAAGTTGCATCAAAGTATCTGCTTGGTATCATAAATGACATTCTTGATATTTCAAAAATGGAGTCCGGCAAACTTGAATTATCATGTGTCAAATTTGACTTTACGATGATGCTGAAAAAAGTCACGGACGTTATTAACCATTGTATTGAAGAGAAACGGCAGCAGTTTATTGTGTGCACGGATAAAAATATACCGTATCAGTTATTCGGTGATGACCAGCGGCTTTCGCAGATAATAACCAACCTCTTATCTAATGCAATCAAATTCACACCCGAAGAAGGAATCATCCGTCTTGATTCCCGGCTTATATCTGAAATAAACGGCACATGTCTTTTACAAATCAGCGTTGAAGATAACGGAATCGGTATATCTGAAGAACAAATAGACCGCCTTTTCCGGCCATTTGAACAGGCTGATGCCGGTACATCGCGAAAATACGGCGGTACGGGGCTTGGGCTTCCTATCTCAAAGCGAATTGTTGAACTTATGGATGGGGATATCTGGATAGAAACAAAGCAGGGGGCCGGCACCAAGTTTTTGTTCACGGTTTTTTTAAAACGTTGTCTTGATGAAAGGATAGATAAAAATGATATTATGCTCGATGAAGACGATTTCACCGGGCATGTCATCTTACTTGCCGAGGATGTAGAACTTAATCGTGAGATTATTATTTCATTGCTTGAACCAACGAATTTGACGATAGAATATGCAGAAAATGGTATGCAGGCAGTTGAAAAGTTCAAAGCATCACCTGACCGATATGACATGATATTTATGGATATTCAAATGCCGGAAATGGACGGGCTGGAAGCAACGAGAAAAATACGTGAATCCGGCATCCCAAATGCAAAAACTATCCCGATTATTGCAATGACGGCCAACGTATTTTGTGAGGACGTTGAACAATGTTTATTTGCCGGAATGAATGACCATACGGGTAAACCGGTGAATATGATGGAAATACGAAAGCTGCTTCGGTATTATTTAGAAAAAATATGAGGCTGGATTTTCTTCTTAATTTGCGTTATAATCGGATAAGGAGTGTACGCAAATATGAAGGAATTTTTGACTATCAAGAAGTTTTCAGAACTCTCCGGCATCGAAGAGAGTACTTTGCGTTATTATGATGAAATCGGGCTTTTTTCCCCGGCAAAACGTGACAAAGAAAATAATTACCGCCTTTATTCCCCGGAGCAGATTATCGCCGTCAATTTCATAACTGTGCTTAGCGGGTTAAACATACCGCTCAAAACGATCGGTGAAATGATGGATAAACGGACACCGGAAGGGATTATGAGGCTGATAGAACAGCAGCAGAAGCAATTGGATATGGAAATGCAAAGGCTTCGGGAATGTTATTCTGTTATTCATGAAAGGATGGAGCTGATTCAATACGGCACCAGGCTTCAAAAAGGTTACAAGGTGATTGACGGCTGGAGGGTGGACGATGATGCTGAATTGGATGGCGGTGACTATATAGATGAAAATTCAATCAGCATCTTAAAGCGAAATGAAAAAGCATATATCCTTGGACAGCTAAATGAGTTTGCGGAGGGGGAATTATTCTATGAACCGTTTATGCGTTTCTGCAACTCGGCAAAAGACCTTCGCATTAATCTTAATTATCCGATTGGCGGATATCATGAAAATATGAAACATTTCCTTGATTCACCCGGCAAACCAAACCGTTTTTTTTCGCTGGACCCCACCGGCAACCTCAAACGTGCTGCCGGGGAATACCTAATTGGCTTCAAACGCGGTTATTATGGCGAAATGGGCGATTTGCCCGGAAGAATGGCGGCGTACGCAACGGAAAACGCCCTGACCGTTACCGGCCCGGTATATGTCATGTACCTACACGATGAAATATGTATAAAAGAACCAACCCAATACCTGGCGCAAGTAAGCGTTGCCGTTAAACGTAAAAAAGCATTGCCCGGCAGCGGTACTTATAAGAGAAATGCAAAACCTAATCTGCCTTGAACCCGCAATTCACCTTAATGATTTACACAATTGTCTCTTCAAAATATACTACCAACAAGGTGCCCATCTATTACAAAATGGCAAAGAAGCCTAAGTTATAAAATTAAAACAGGGCGCGATACGCCCTGTTTTCTTATGATATATGATAGTTTTTTATCTGACTCTGATACGCTCCCCGACCCTAATCTGGCCGGGATTCCTTATCTGCGGGTTTAATGCGATTATCTGCGGCAACGTCATACCATGACGGCGGGCAATCTGCGCCAGATTGTCCCCGGGCCTGACGATGTAAGAGCTTACATCAAGAGCCGGTACAATAGGAAGATTAGGCCGTTCATTAGTAACGGTTAACAGATAATCCGCCCCGCCGGTGATACCAAACATTGCCTGGCCTTTTTCGTTTATCTCAAAACTTCCAAGATATTCAAACTCACCGATAGTTTCATTAAAGCGGAAGAGGTTTGCGAATTTACCTGCATTTTCAGAACCGACATTAAAG